>Ga0302122_10000657_pt1 | contig 21661 bp, 16 predicted proteins | sample CB21_SCM_MG_FD_203115 | JGI IMG/M metagenome (GOLD analysis project Ga0302122, IMG submission 203115) | Marine microbial communities from Western Arctic Ocean, Canada - CB21_SCM | ecosystem: Environmental > Aquatic > Marine > Oceanic | place: Canada: Western Arctic Ocean | collected 2017-09-28
CCAGCTCACTCAAGCATTGTCAGGCAGTTTGGAGTTCCAGAGCTTTGAGAGCCATGGATTGCCCCAAGCTCCTGCGCATGCGCTATAGGCGACTAACCAACTTCAACCCTTACCCATAGGGAGTCCGAGAGCCGATCTGCATCACAAAAAAGGGTTTTATTTGGGCTCGACAGCACCCGACGGCCGACCAACACAGCCAGTAGCTGATCAGCGAGAGTGAGATCGACGTCGTGAGGTACGCCGCCCCATACCGTTTGAACAATTGCTTCGCCTGCTTGGTCCGCGATATCTGGCAGCCGTTCTCGTCGACGGCGCTGCTACCCAGGACGGTCTTGAGCATGGCGACCTCTAACCCATGCTTCAATACGGTGTCGCTCGACACGGCCGCGGACTCCTGGCGCACGCGCGCGGTCCGCTTCCACGGTACCTGCAGCGCAGGCATTTGCAGTGCTGCAGTGCTACACAGCATTACCATCACGAGACGCATGATTGCGGATGCTACAGCAGCAGCGTATTTGTCCAAGGTTTGCGTGAGGCGTGCGATTCATGCACCCTTAAAATAGACTGTTTCTGCAGCAGCCAAACTTATTCTTCGCTTGTCAAACTGGCTTGTGCAAAATCACGTGAGGGTCATCGGAGCGGTAAGTCTCAAAGGGTCACCTAGGCACGGCTGGAGACGGCTGGAGACGGCTGGAGACGACTGGGGGCGGCTCTAAAAAGAGCGCCTTTTAGGGAACCGGATTCGGCACCGCGACGGGAACAAGTACACTCAAAACCTTACGCGTCCGGCTCCGGCTCCTGCTTCGACGACACCTCAGCCGCCACCGACGACGCGACGGCCCCGCCCAGCGCCGCCACCGCGCCGGCCGTAGCCATCGCCGTCTCTATTTCTAAGATACCCGCGAAAGCCAGCCCGGCGGCGCCGGCCATGGCCAGGCCGCCCAGCGCTCCGATGGCCCCCGGCGCGGCGGCCTTGGCCCGCAATTCGTTCAGGGGCGCGACGACGTCCCGCGCGAGGCGCAGGAGCGCGGCCTCCGCCTCCTCATGGGACGCGAAGAGGATCCGCAGTTCCGTCGCGTCTAGGAAGCCCAGCGTCAGCACGTCCTGGGACCGCGTCGCTAATTTGAGGGAGGTAATGTTGTACGAAAGTTCCTCCCTCCGCAGCAACCGCTCGACGGCCGTCTGCCGGACGACTAACATGGAGCCGTCCGGCGTGATCCGCATGCGGCTGCCCGTCGACGGCAGGACCATGTGCTCGCCGGAGAACACCTCGAGACAGGCCTCGGCCCGCCGCTCGAACTGGCACGCTAAGGACGTATTGGACACGTCGCACGCGCCGTCCTCCGCCTCCGGCTGCAGCGACGCCCCGGCGCTATCGACGACGCTCGCGACGAAGGAGACGCTCCCGTCGATCAACGTGTCGAGGTCCAGCTCGGCGTCGTACCGCTTCTTCTCCGCCGCGTCCTTGAGGACGTCGTAGGCGCCCTGGACGCGGGCGTACCTCTCGGGGTTTGACGAGTTCGTGTCGGGGTGGCAGCTCGCCGCCGCGGTCCGGTACGCTTGCTTGATTTGGGCCGCGTCGGCGTCGCGCGCGACGCCGAGCAAATCGTACAACGTCTCGCCGTACAACTCTTTCTCGGCGTCCTGCGCGAGGACCTGCTTCGCTTGCTCGACGTCCCGCGCGCTCCGCGCCGTCGCGCGCTCCCGGCGCCGCGCCGCGGCCTCCCGGAACCGCTGTTCCGCCGATGCTTCGTCTCGACTGCGCCGCTCGGCCGCGGCGGCGTCGCGTTTCCGCGCGGCCTCCTGGACGAAGGAGTCCACATTCATGTTGATGGGGACCTCTTCGCGCCGCGACCTCTTGTTCATGGGCACGACGCCGGCGAGCTCCTGCTTCGCGCTCCGCAGCTCCTCCTCCGCGACGCGCTGGGCCTCCCGCGCGTTGGCGAGGTCGATTTCGAGCTTGCTGACCATGGCCTGTTTCATTTTCACCTCGCTCTCGCGGCCGGTGATGACCTTTTGCAGCCGCGCGGCGTCTTTGGGCTGGCTGCTCGTGGCGACGTGGAGTTGCGTCGGCCGCCGCAGCGCTGGCGTCGTCGTGACGAAGGCGTGCGCCGCCGTGGTGAGCGTCAGCGCGAGGAGACGCATCTTCTGCTCTAGCGTGCTGCTGCTTAACTAATTTTATCTACGGCTCAGGTCTTCTATGGCAGCTTATTTTGCTCGTGCTCAATTTGAGCGCGTCAAATTGCTGCCAGCAGCGAGGAGACGTACTGAACCTTCGTCCTGCGTGACGTCCTAGTTGCAAAAGCACGAGCGGCTGAGACAGCGGTAGTTTAAGACTCGAAGTCCGATCCAAGGCTGCGAAACCCCCACGACACTGTCTGCGACGCTGCGCAACCGCTCCACGCACGCGATCGCAGGCGCCAGAGAGGACTCCCGCGGACTGCCAACTGAAATTTCATTCGGAGAGCGCTATACCCGCACGCAGATTCAGGGCGACGCTTTGCCTGGAGGGTCTCTGCGCGGCCATCTGTCGCGAAACCACCTGCAGCGCTTTGCAATCAAAGTGTAAACTCGGTAGCTGCACACGCAGCACTCCAGAGTGAGCTGTGTGCACCCAGCACTTGCAGCCCTCAGCAGCACGCCAGCGAAGCAATCGTAGCGCCGACCGCCGTCACGCGACCATGAAGGTCAAGGTCATCGCGCGCAGCGCCAAGCGGGAGATCAACGGCGCCGACCCGAAGCTGGCGCGAAGAAATTTGGACCCGAAGCACCACCCCTTCGCAGCGGCGCGAGAGTACCAGCGCGCGGTCGTGGCGGCCAAGTTGGACCGGATGATGGCCAAGCCCTTCGTGTGTGCGCTGGAAGGGCACAGCGACGCGCTGACGGCGCTGGCCGTGCCGCGACGAGGCGTCCTGGTGCAGTGTGTTACCGGAGGTGCGGATGGAGAGATAAGAGCGTGGGACCTGGCCTCGAGGCAGTGCGTTTGGAGTAGTGGCGCGGCCCACGTGGGCGCCGTGAAAGGGCTCACCCTCACAAGGGAGGGTAGTGATGTATTGAGCTGCGGCGAGCGCTCCATCAAGCGGTGGCGGCTCGAGGTGGCTCAGAGTACGGGCCAGCGGACGCAAATCGCATTAGGGGAGGCCAAGCCCCCTCTCGAGACGTGGACCTCCAGTAGCGCCATCAACGACGTGGACGCGTCCTGGGCGCGAAAGACGAACGGCGCTTTTTGTACCGCGGGTGCCGACGGGCTGGTGGAGCTGTGGGACGCGGCGCGCAGCCAACCGGTGCGGAAGTGGACCTGGGGCTCGGACAGCGTGTTTAGGGCCCGGTGGAACCCGGCCGAGCCGTCTTTATTGGTTTCTACGTCCAGAGATCGCGCAGCCACACTGTTCGATAGCCGGGCGCCGACGCCGCTGCGAAAGGTCATCTTGTCCAGTCCCTGTAGAGCGGTGGCGTGGAACCCGCGGGAACCCACATGTTTTGTGGTAGGGGGCGAAGACCACGCCTGCTACACCTTCGACTGTCGCAAATTACAAAGACCGCGCATGGTGCACGAGGGCCACGTTTCTGCCGTTGTAGATGTGGCGTTCGCGCCGACCGGGAAAGAATTTGCTGCGGCGTCCACCGATAGAACGGTGCGCTTGTTCCCGAGTCGCGGCAGTGATGCGGGGCGATCCAGGGACGTGTACCACACTTCCAGAATGCAGGCTTTGAGTGGCGTACGGTACACGGCGGACGCCACGTTCGTTTTAACGGCCTCCGAAGATTTCAACTTAAGAGTATGGAAGGCCCGGGCCTCGTCGCGTTTAGGCCCTGTCTCGAGGAGAGAAGCCCAGGCCGTCGATTATAGAGCAAAACTGATTGAGCGCCACGCGCACATGCCCCAGGTCAAGCGCATCGTGCGGTCGCGAAATCTCCCGAAGATGGTAAAAAAGATGCGCGACCGCCGGGACGAGGAGCGCCAAAGAGGGAGGGAGAAGGTCCAGAAGCGCGTGGACCACTCGCGGGCGGGCACGGTGCACCGGAACGACGCGCGCGGGTCCATGGTCGTGCGGGAGCAGGCCTAAGGGGCGGTGTGTTTATTTGTTGATCCGTCCGCCTCTTCCCGGGGGGTCCTCGCCCCACCTTGGGCGAACGCAGAGCTGCATCCCTTGGACACCTGCAGGAGGGGACTGCTCCATGTCTAGCGCGACGTGATCTCGAAACGATTCTTACTTCGCGACGCGCACGAGATAAGATGAGGGGGGAACGCGCCTTCTTCGCCGGAAAGAGGCACGCGGGACACCGCCGGAATCATTTCTTTTTTCCAGCCTTGGCTTTTCCAGCCTTGGCTACCGACGCACTTGCCCGACGATTTCTTAACAACCGCAGCCGCGTCTTCCCAATAATTACCACGCACCGGGTCGTTGCACTCGTCGTTAGGGGAAAAATGCTTCTGATACCGCCAGCAGCACATATGACCATCGAATTGTGCACTATCGTGGCATATGACCATTTCCTTTACTTTTCCCTTGCGCTTCCCTTCAAGCCACCTCGCACGGATCGTGCACCTGGTGCAATGAGCAGAGTTGGAGCAAGTCGTATAACTAGCATCAACAGCGGTTAAAAAGATGTTGCTGCCGCGGAGCGCCTTGGACGTCGGCGCGACGTTCGCGGCGACCCCCGCGCCAAGGCAGAAGGAGACCGCGGCCGCCGCGGCGATCACTAGCTTGCGGCCGCGCGGCGGCGTCTTGGCCACCTCCGCGGGCGCGGTGCGTAGGCTTGAGTAGACATATGGCTCCTTTGGATGTAATGATAATGCCAGGCTAGATAGGCGACGGTCCGACGCACGGTTAGGCGATAACGTCCAGGAAACGCGCGGGCGGAACTGGTGGCGCGCCCGACCTGAAGCTTATAGCGCGCTTGGTGTTACCCGACACGCCGCAACATCTGGAACCCGCCAGCGAAAACCCGCGCCTTAATCCGGCGCTGCGCAGATGCGCTGCGCACTGCGTACGACGCACTTTCACACGCCGTCAAGCCAGCAGAGAATCCATCAGCATCTGTAAAGAGACCGCAACAAAAAGCCTCTCAGAGCACCCGCTGTGCGACGCCAGGACACGAACCAGCACACGATGGCCGCCGCCCTCCGCTCCCTGCAAAAGCTCGGTTCCCTCGGCGTGGCCGCCGCCGCGGCGACGACGCTGGCCTACCCGAGCGCGCCGAGCGCCTGCGACGCGCGGCGCCGCTTCGCGGGCAAGACCATCGTTATTACTGGAGGCGGCGGTACCTTTGGAAGGGTCGGTGCCCGGTACTTCGCGGAGCAGGGCGCGAAGGTGGTTTTAGTGGACGTCAACCAGGCGGCGTTCGATAGCGTCGTGAGCGACGTGGAAGGGCAAGTTACGGCCTGCGCGTGTGATGTGCGGGACGCGGCCCAGGTCCAGGCTGTTGTAGACGCTGCTGGACCGATCCACCTCTTGTGGAACAACGCGGGGTACCAGGGCGCCATGAAGCCGTTGCTGGAGTACCCGGCCGACGACGTGCAGACAGTGATGGACATTAACGTGGTCGGCGCCTTCCGCGTGCTGCAGGCCGTCGCGCGGAACATGGCCTCGCACGGCGGCGGTTCGATCGTGCAGACGGGCTCCGTCGCGGGGCTGCGGGGCACGCCGACCATGGGCGCCTACGTGGCCTCGAAGGCCGCCATCCACGGGTTGACCATGACGGCGGCCAAGGACCTCGCTCCCCACGGTATTCGGGTGAACACGGTCATGCCCGCGTTGATCGGGCCCGCCGACGGGTTCATGTGGCATCGGCAAAATAAACTCCACGCTTCTTCAGGCTCGCCCTACTTCGATGCCGATCCGGCCGTCGTGGCGCAACGCAAGGTCGGGGGCGTGCCCTTGAAACGATTGGGCGAGGTCGAGGAGGTCGTCGAGGCCGTCGCGTTCCTGCTGAGCGACGAGGCGTCCTACGTGACGGGCACGTCCCTCGTGGTCGCGGGGGGGGGTGGCGTAGAGTAGCGGCGTGGCCTCGCGGCATAAGTTAAATATTGTGGTCTACTTCCGGATCTTCAAGCACGTCAGGACTTGGTCGGCGTCACTTTCGTGAACGGAATGGCGCACGCATCTAGATACGCATCTGCGCACGCCTAAGTGTCGTATTGCCGCTAGCAGTAATATAATCTTAAGTATTCTTACACAACGGAACGCGGACGATGGTCCTCAGTCCATGAGCCCCTCCTGGGGCAGCGAGAGCGTGAGCTTCTGCAGGAGCCGCGTCTGCTGCTCGACCAAATAGTTGAACGCCACGACCTGGTCCTTCAGCTTGAGCCGCACGTCGTAGCTCAGGAAGAAGTCCGGGTTCGCCTCCTCCAATTTCTGCCACACGAGGCAGGTCAGCGCCGGCTCGAGGTCCGCCTGGACCTGCAAGGTGGCGATGACCTCGGCTTGCGTCATGTACTGGTTCAAGCAGCGCTCGATCAAGTTCTGGACGGCCTTGACCTGGGTCCAGGTGTAGGTGCCCGTGTTGCGGGGGCGGGGCATGGCTGTCCTTGCGACCTCTTGGCGCCTTTTTTTTCGTCCGGCGCGTCTGTGGCGCCGATCGAGGGCGTGTCTCTTCGTGCAGGCGCGCTGGCGGCGCGGCGGTCGCGTTCGTCGAGCCCTAGCCGGTTTTGGCGAGTGCACGGCTGGGCACGCTACCGTCAAAATCCTGAGCTCTCTTTTTATTCGTTGTAATTCGGGTCCAAATTCGCAATGTGCCTTGTTGCATCAGATAGAAATCCATCGCTGCGCAGCGCGGCGCACAGAGTCGTGGCTTCAAAGCTGAAGCATTTTGGGGGTCAGCCGAAATCGCCACTCTCACGCGACCTTGCTCGGTCAAGGCTGCATAGAATTGTTGCGCAGTGTTGTTACAGCACGGCGCTTCGCAGACGAGTAACAAATCACAGCACACAGCGGCGAGCGCGAGATCGCAGATTACAGCTGCTCTCGTTGTGTAATCTATAAGGAATCGTCCAAAACTGCAATCTAGGCACCGGACGCATTTGTGAGCGCGTTGCACAATGGAGAACAAAGACGAGGACCCGCCAGCAGTAGACCCGCACGACGGCGGCAGCGCGCGCGGCGAGAAGATGGTGCGGGCCATGAAGCGCCGCAAGCGCGAGCTCGACGACGCGACGCCGCGGCCGCCTTCGGAACTGATTGACGAGCTTGCCATCCACATCGCCGATGGGCGGAACGTGCTCTTCATCACGGGAGCCGGTCTCTCGGTGAGCGCGGGCATCCCCGCGTTCAGATCAGGCGCCAACGCCGTCTGGGAGGAGAACGTCGTCCAATACGGGACGAGAAAAGCCTTGCGGAAGGATCCTGTCGATTGGCACAATTCCTTTTGGCTGCCGACTTTTGAAACTAAATTAATGAAGGACGCCGAACCCACAAAAGCGCACGACGCCTTAGCGGCACTCGCTACTTTATCTCCGGCCATCAAGGTCGTCACGCAGAACGTGGACGGGTTGCACGTCGGGAGAGGGGTCCCGGACAAGCAGTTAGTGGAAGCCCACGGGAGAGCGGGTCTCTTCCGATGCTGCGGCATCGGGGACGCCACGGAAGGCCGAGTACGGTGCGAGGCGGACGTGGCCCGGAAGGAGTGGTACGGGGTGGATGATTTAGCCCCGCAGGACCGTCAACAACTAAAGAAGTGGTGGAAGGACGAGGGCAAGGCCCTCAAAAAATGCTTCGCGTGCCCGCGGTGCGGCGCCGCCCTGGCGCCCCTCTCTCTCTTATTCGACGAGAACTACGACTCGCACTTCTTTTTTGAGTCAGGCGCCTGGGACGGCTGGCTCGACGACGCCGACGCCGTGGTCTTCGTGGGGACGTCGTTCAGCGTCCAAGTCACGCGGGAGGCGCTGCGGAGGTGTCGGGACCGGCGCGTGCCCATCTACAACTTCAACGTGGACCCGCCGCCCGGCACCGTGGCCCTGGCGAACGCCGCGCAGCTGCGGCGGAACACCGCGTTGCAGACGTGCGACGCGTCCTTTCCTCAATTAGCGAGTTCCGTACGCTCGAAATTACGCGTGCGGGGGTTGGAGAAGCCGCCCTCTCTACCGCCGCCCCCGCCGCCCGGGTTTCTCCTGGACGACGTCAGCGACTCCTCGGACGCGCACGACGAGAGCGACGACCGCATCATCCTGACGCACTACGCCGTGCCCGACGGCTTCCGTGAAGTTAGAGATAATGAATGTGGTGGCGCTTTATTAGATCAAACGCACGTCGAAAATGGCGATTTATATCTCATCATTTGTTGTGATGATGGGGACTGGATGCTCGGCCGCATCGCGCGCTTCAAGCCCAACGCCAAGCGCTTCCAGTACGACGTGGCCTGGTCCGAGACGTCCAGGGTGTGCCAGCAGGGCCTGAAGTGGGAAGATCTGTTCGATCCCGACGGCGACGTCGCGCTCCCGGGCTCCTGGCGCTACCTGCGCAAAGTTTCGGAAGCGTCCCCGGAGCGGTCGCAGTACCTCCGCTCGCCGTCGCAGCGCAACCTTTTGTTGGCGTCCTCCAGTACTGTCGAGACGATCGAGATGCCTTCTGGTAGGACGGCCACCGTGATTGAAAAAAGGGGCCGGGGCTGGCTCTTTGTGGAGTTAGATGGCGACGCGAACGACGAGGGCGGCGCCTTTGAAAGGAAGTGCGTGAGGCAAAGAGCCAACGCCCACGACATCACGCGCGCCTCGTCGCCGACGGCGCGCGCCCCCGTGGACCCGCAAGTGACGCCGCCTCCTGCATAGTAACTAGTTCGAATTATCCTCCTCAGACGACAGCGTCCGCAGCCGCTCCTTGGCGCCGTAGTAGGCCTCGTACAGGCCGCGGATGGGCTCCTTCTCGAAGCGCGTCGGGGCCCGGCCGTGCTTCGCCAGGAACTGGGCGTCGTAGGCGCGCAATATCTTTTTGAGGCTGCGCTTGTCGAGCCGCAGCTGCGCGACGACGCGGTTCGGCGCCGCGGCCCGCGGCGCCGCCGGCGCGAGGGGCCGCCCGCGCCGCCTTCGTAATAGTTGCTGGATCGCGGCCGCGGCGTCGTGGCGGATGCACCGCTTCCAATCGCGGTACTGCCGGTACGTCGACGCGAGGGGTCTTCGGTCCGAACCCCGCGGCCGCCGGCGCGTCTTCTCCGAAAAGCCGTCCTCGAAGGCCTTGATCTGGATGCGGAGCACGCGGCAGGCGCGGACGGCGAGCCTCCGATCGACGCTGCCGCCGCGCGCCGCCGCCGGGCGGTCGTTAGGGCTGCCGTCTGCCGGTTGGGCGGTGGCCTCGACGCGGAGGTGCGGCTTGGCCCACGGCCGCCGGGCGCGCGCGACCGTCTCGCGGATGAGGTTGTCCAGCACGCAGAGCGGCTCCATCGCTGGGCAACGAGGCTTTGGGGGCTGCACTTGGGCCTGGCTTCGTCACCTGTCGCACCGATGGCGTGCTATGTAACCGTTCGATGCTAGCGACCTGTATTCCGTCATCCGGCTGGTTGAAGGATGCAAGGGTCCTTTTTTGGAAACCATTGCAAAACGGGTTTTACGTGCAAATCTGCCAAGTTTGCTGCTGTTTTTGACAGTATCGCTTTCGAACACCTTCATCGCAAGCCAGCAAGTCGCATCTACAGCCAAGTTCGACCCCTGCGCACCCACAAAACCATCGCCACAGCCGTGTGCCGCTGGCACTGAGCTTTTCTTCTGCAGCCAAGATTCTGAGTGGCCGTGTGCTCGCCGAAGCACACCATGCGCTGCGCGGCCCTCGCGCTCGTCGCGGCGCGCGCCGCGGCCCTGGCACCACCCAACCTCCGCGTCGCCGAGGTGCCGAAGCTCGCGGACCGATTGGACGACCTGCCGTCGGTCCCGTCCCCGATCGGCCACACGGACGCGATCCACTTTGTGCCGTCCGGTGATATATTCGTGGACGACGACGCTTTAATAGCCTCCAGCGTCACCGCGACGCGATCCCGAATGATCAGTGAGGACGCGACGTTCTTTCATCGGGCGGGTCCGAGAAGAGACGTGGTCTTTGAACCCGGCGAGGCGCGAGCGTGCATCGTGACGTGCGGCGGCGTGTGCCCCGGTCTGAACACGGTCGTGCGGGAACTCTATTTGTGTCTAGCGAAGCTGTACGGCGTCTCCACCGTGTATGGGGTCCAGAACGGGTACAGCGGCTTCCAGGACTGGGCGCGGGACGCGGTGCAAATGTCCCCGGAGTTCGTGTACGAGATTCAGCGCAAGGGCGGGACCGTGCTAAGGAGTAGTAGAGGAGGCCACGACACGGTTAAAATTTGCGACGCGCTGGACGAGAACGGCGTGAACATGCTGTTTGTGATTGGGGGCGACGGTACCATGAAGGGCGCGTGCAAGATCGATGCGGAAATGAAGTTAAGAGGGAGAAAATGCGTCGTGTGCTGCGTCCCGAAGACAATAGACAACGACGTGCCTCTCATCGACACCTCCTTCGGCTTCTCGTCGGCCGTGGATGCGGCCATCCCCATGATCCTGACCGCGAATACCGAAGCGGAGGCCTGCCCGAACGGCATCGGTATTGTGAAGTTGATGGGGCGGCACTCGGGCTTTATTGCTTTACATGCTACGTTGGCGTCGGGCGACGTGGACTTGTGTCTGGTGCCGGAGTCCTCGTTTCAGGTAAAAGAGATCATGGACCACCTGGAACAAAAACTCCGCCAGAACGACCACGCTCTTGTCGTGGTGGCGGAGGGCGCCGGGCAAGCCCAGATGGGCGCCGAACCCAAGTTCGACGCGTCCGGTAATGCGCTGAACGAAGATGTGGGCCTGTGGCTGAAGAGCGTGATAACAAACCACTTCGCCCACGAGCGCTACGATAGCGACCCGGACTTCGCCGGCAAAAAGGCCAAGTGCTTCCTGGTGGACCCGACGTACGCCATACGAGCGGTGCCCGCGAACGCGTACGACCAGGTCTACTGCTCGTCCTTGGCGCACGCGGCGTGCCACGGCGCGATGGCCGGCTACACGCGCTTTCTGGTGGGCAACATCAACACGAGGTTGGCGATGCTTCCTTTAGATCTGGTGGTCAACCGGCGGAACATCGTGGGCATCCGGGATCGCATGTGGACGCGCCTCCTGTTCTCGACGGGACAGCCGCCCTTCGAGGCCTCGTTAAATGTCGAGGAGGAGTGCGACGCGGAGCTGCTGTACCGGGGCGAGACGGCCACGGGCGGCTGCACGGTGTCCTTCGGGGACGAGTACTAGTAATTTGTTCTGTCTCGCGCGGCGGCGTCTGGGAAAAACGCGTCGTCCGATGAAATCGTGCGGGTCGAGCCTGATAATTGCCGCCCATGCACCACTCGTGGGGCTGCCTTAACCGATAAGGCCACAGTATGATCCTCACAAATTGCGCCTCGTGCGCTACCCCGCTCCCACACCTGGCCAAGCAATGCAGCCGCTGCAAAACGCGCTACTGCGGGCCGGCCTGTCAGGAGCAGCATTGGAAAGAAGGCGGCCACAAGGACCAATGCAAGACGATTAAGAGAGGCGCGGAGCAGAATTACGCGGATAACAAATACAAGGAGGCCATCGCGGTCGCGGTCGAGGCGTGCGCCGAGGACACGAAAGGTCAGACGTGCTACATCTGTCTCGAGGCCGTCCATTCGCGCACGGGAGAAGGTCTCGTGCGTGGGTGCGCGTGTGGAGATCGTGACGGCGTCGCTTCGCCAGAACTGGGCGTCGCGCACGTGTCGTGCTTTGCAAGGCAGGCGAAGATGTTGTGTGAGGAGGACGAGGAGAACGATTTGGGCAGCAGAGCGACGGAAGAGTGTTTTGCACGGTGGCGCACGTGCGACCTGTGCAAGCAAGATTATCACGGCGTTGTGTCGTGCGCGCTCGGGTGGGCGTGCTGGAAGACCTACGTGGGCCGGTCAGAGAGCACCTGGATTCGATTTCGAGCGATGGGGCGGCTTGCAGATGGGCTCATTGATGGTTGCTGGTATGAGGAGTCAGCTTATGTGTGGGAAGCGAGTCGGGAACTGCTCCGTCGATTTTGGCCTGGAGACTACGCACACGGGGACAATTTGCTTACCATCCAAAGCAGTATCGCGACTTGCTACTACCATCTAGGCCGCAAGAAAGAGGCCCTCCAATTGGAGCGAGACGAATACGAGGCGTCTAAGGCTCGTAACGGAATTGATGACGAAGAGACGCTCACCTCGGCACTCAACTTATCCATTTCACTTGTCGCGCTGAATCTCTTCGCAGAAGCCAAGCCATTCCTCCGCAAGAATATGAGGCGGGCTCGACGTGTGCATGGAGACGATGCCGATGTCACGGTGGGGCTTCGCCTGCAATACGCATACGCCCTCTCCAAGGACAACGACGCTTCCAGCAATGACTATCACGAGGCCGAGAAGATCCTCGTCGAGCTCGACGCGACCTCACAGCGAGTATTCGGCACTTTTCATCCTACCTCTGAGCAAATCCAGGCGAACCTGGAGGTCGTGCGCGAACTGCTCGCTGACGAAGCGGGTAACTAGCTAAGGCTAGGTCTCCTCCTTACTCCCCCCGAACAGCAGCGACTCGCCGTCGAATATTCCCGCAAAGCAGCCCCCGGCCGGGGCCAGCTCGCACACCCCGGCGTAGTGGTCCTCGTCGTCCGTCTCGTCGTCGAGGCCGTCCCGGTCGTCGCGCACCACGGCCACCGCGAGCGAGATGCGCCGCCGCCGCGTGGACAGCCGGCCGCGCCGCTGCGGCGTCTCCTGCTTCTCGCCTAGATCGCCGAACGATCCAACGGACCCGGGGCTCGCCAGGTCGGGCGCCGGCGTCGCGGCGTCCTCCGGCGCGGTCCCGCAGGTCACGACGTCGTAGGCGAATTCGGAGTACGGCGTGCCGTCGTCGTCCGCCAGACTACCAAACACCACGCGGTGCCCCGCCCGCAACCGCACGGGCTCGTCCCCGACCGCTTCCCCGTCAACGAACACGCCGCAGCGCGCTCGGCCGTCTCGTCGTCTAAACGCCTTCAACACCGCAACAGCTTCCCCCCACCGCGTCGCCGTCCGAATGCGCGCGTGGCGCCGCGACACGAACTGCCGCCGGCTCGCTGCCCGCCGCGCCGCGTCCACGAGCGGCACGTCCGCTCTCGGTCCTCTGCCGAAAGTTAGATCCGTGCCCTCCACAAGTTTGATGAACGCCGGCGCCGCCGACGCCGCGTCAGCTCTTCTCAGAGCCAGCGTCGCCGAGGTCTCGGCGAAGCCGGGCGTCGCAGGCGGCGTCCTCGGTGTGGACGCCGGCGGCGTTGCCGGCGGTGTCGTCGGCGGCGTCCCTGCCTCCCGCCAATCAGCCAGGGGCAGCTCCTCCACAGTCCCGCCGGGCGGCGTCCCTGCCTCCCGCCAATCAGCCAGGGGCAGCTCCTCCACAGTCCCGCCGGGCGAGTCCTCCAAACGCCCCCCAGCAAAAGACTGGTAGGTAGCTAGGGGGCGCACGTTCTCGTCGTAGGTGGACATCGTTGGTGCAGCCCTGTCGTTTAAAACCCTCTTGCAAAGCTTGCCAGGTTGTGAGAGGCAAAGCCGGCGCCCCGCACGATATGCGCCGACCAACTCTGATAGGGAGTGGACCACGCCCCACGGCGTCTCTCTCTCAGAAAGATCTGCTCCACTCGATTGAAAACCCGTCCCCACACATCAGAGCTTGCTCACTTTTGGAATCTGCTGTGGGATTGCAATTAGTGCTGCGGCGGTGCTGCATACCAAGTTATAGATCGCCGCGGGAGCCAGACGAGCTGTGCACCAATGCATGGACCTAGCTGGCGCCGCAGGCGACGACACCGGTTGCTCCGCAAATTGCAGCGTGCACGGCGGAGCCCGTTCGCTGCTGCTCCAGAGTCCGCCCTGGTCGGCATCTGGGATGACTGCATCGAGGACAAACGCATGGCCGCACTGACGCGTGCGGCGCAAGCAGACTGGGCGCACCGGGGCGGCGACCGCTCGGTGGCCAAGTCGTCCTGGATGCCCCGCGACGCGACGCCGCGCTCGCCGCTCGAGGCGCTGGCGCTCGCCGTGCTGCGGAGCCATGTCCCCGAAGGCGTGGACGCCGTCGCGGGAGCCGAATATTGGGTGCAGATCCGGCAGGGTACAACCGTCGGTTTGGGCCTGCACTTCGACAAGGACGAGCGCGCGCACGCCGAGAGTGATGCGTGGCGGCACCCGTCGCTCGCCACCGCGACCTACTTGACCGACGCCGGCGCGCCGCTCGTCGTCTTCGATACCGCGTCATCGGGCGAAGGCGCTGTTGAACGCGGATGGCTCGTCAGCCCGCGACGCGGGCGCCACGTGGCCTTTCTGGGCGACCGCCTCCACGGCGTCCCGGGCGAGCTCGCGCCGCAAGATGATGCCTCGCCGCGCGTGAGCATCTTGGTGAACCTGTGGGTCAGCCGGCCCGGCGGCGTGTCGCGGTGCGACGAGCCGCGCGAGCCCTTCGACGTCGACCTGTGGAACGTCGGGTACGACGAGGACGGCGACATCCTCGCGGTCTGCGGCGCTGCGTGCCGCGTCCCGCCGGAGCGCGTCATGGTCGACAGAGACCAGTCTTCCCAGCAGGGCGCTAGCGCCACGTCGCAGTTGGCACCTCGCTCGTGGAACTCGTCAAAGATGACGACGCCACAGTTCGCGAGACTTATGTACCTCGCCGAGCACCGCGACGGCGACACGGGGCCCATCCCCCTCGAAACGTGGCGACACGTCGCCAAGGGGCCCGCCGCGGCGCTCGAGCTCCGCTATGATTAGTGTAAGTGAACCAGTGTTATGATCCAGCAATGGAGGAAAACTTGGCCGTCAGTGTGGACGCTGCAACGATTGCGGCCCCTGCCCCGGCCAGGGTTGGTTTCGCGCGCCGCGGTCTACTTCGCGCCTTGAAGGGCGTGTACATGGACGCGTCGGCGTTCCGCGCAAACAAGCGCCGCGGCGACGATCGGGGCGTCCGCGGCGTCTCAGTAAACAGCGCCCGCGCCGAGCCCAACGCGTCCGCCAGCGTCTGTTGTGATAGATCGAGCGGCGGCAGCGCGGATACCGGTGCCTCGGCGGCGCTATCCGCGTCTCTGGGTGGTAGCGTCGACGCCCGCGGTGACGGCGCGGCCACATCCCGCGACGGGAGGGCCGGCCCCGGCCGCCGCTTTAGCAGGTCCCGCCGCGGCGGTGGCGCGGCCGACCGCGGCGTCGGGAGCTTCACGGGGAGCTCTATGCCGAGGAGCTCCCTCCGTTTCCGCTCGTAGGCCTCCTGCATCGCCCCGTCGCACACCCGCAGCAGGCTCTCGAACGTCACGAGCGCCGTCTCCACCCCGTTGTCGCCCACGACGGCCCAGACGTCGAAGAACGTGCGGAACTCCTCCGGCGTCACCTTGCCGTCGCCACCGTCATCATTATCAAGGAGTGGTAAGATGAGGGCGCTCACGGCGTCGTTCTGGATCAGTTCCGCGAGCTCCTCCGCCTCGATGGTCCCGTTGCCGTCGAAGTCCATGCCCTGGAAGACGCATAAAACGCGCTCGTCCAGCGTCGGAACGGTCCGCGGCCGCTCCGCAGATGATTCCAGCAGGGGCGCCTTCCGACACGCCTCCCTTAACTCGTCCACCTCCTCCCGCTCCCGCGCTTTTACGAGGTTCTCGAACGAATTCAAAGTAGAGGCCACGAGGTCCTGGCCGCCGACGTGCCACAGGTCCGCGCAGAACTGGACCCACGCCACGCGCGTCACGACGTCACTAGTCAAATGAATCGTCCGGAACAGCCGCGCCATGCCCCCGTCCGGCCTCCCCTCCAACAACTCGAAATCGTAGAGCGAGACTTGGCCGTCGCAATCCACGTCAATTGCATCGAAAGTCTGCTGGATCCAGGCCTCGAGCTCCGTCCCCTTGATCCGCGCGCAGAAGCTCGCGTACCGCTCCCGCTCGAAGGCGTCCTTCTCCGTCAACCGCTCGAGCGCCGCATCACTTCGAACCTTGTGCGCCGTGCCCCGGACGAGGGCCTTGTACGAGGCCGCGGTGTGGGACACGCGGGCCTCCGGGGTGGCACTGTTTGCGGCTTCGTGCTGGGCCCGTGCCAACGCCGTTACTACCGGCTCGGTTCTTGGCTGGACCGCCTCGCGCGCCTTGCGTTGTTCGGCGTGCGCCCCCCGTCGCAGCGCTCGGGCTTTGACCAGGAGCTCGCGCCGGGTGGGTCCCGCGTCGGGCTCGGGCTCTGCGGGCGCCGGCGCCTCGGTCGCGGCCGGCGCGGGCGCCTCGGCGGGCGCCGGCGCCATGGGGTGGTCTGAAACGCTCATTATCGACACCAGGTGTATGAATACGGCTGCCCTTTGTAGCGTCGAAATTGGGGCTGGCGGTCCAAATAGAGCCTTTCGTACCGCTCGTGCCGCGCTCCGACGTAAAGACCGCGTGAAGGCAGCCCAGGGAGAGCATCTGGCACCCGCACGATTTACGCCCCAACCGGGCCGCTCGCCAAGTGCATACATCCGCTCCGAACGACAACTCCCGGAGCCCCTGGCGACGCTTCCGGGCGCACCGGTGCAAAGAGCTTTTTTGCAATTTTTATGCCGCACGATTCGAAAGCTGCCCGCGAGCCACCCGGTCCGAGCGCGCACCGCACGAGGCACACTAGCATCGACCGGAGGGCAACGGCAGAGACCGCCGGCCGGAGCCAGCGAGCCCACCGGCGCGCGACAGAACAGGCGGCAGCCCTCCATGCCCGGCAGCCCCATGGCCGAAGCGGACGCGAACCTCCCGCCGCCCCCCGGCCGCCAGAAGGTGAAGCCGGGCGTGGTACCGCCGGCGCCGCCCGGCAACGTGTGCGCGCCGGGCGACGTCGCGAAGAGCATCGAGGCGGCCCGGGTGAGCACCGCGAAGGAGGAACCTGTGGTCGAGGGCGAGGCGGACATCGACAAGGTGTACAAGTTCCGGGACGCGATCTTGGAGGGCGCCCAGGCTTTGGGGATTGAGACCAAGAGCGAACTGGTCGAGTTGTTTACGAAGCGAGCCGTGGACGGCAACGGGGAGAAAGTCGTGCCGAGAACGCACTTCGACGACCTACTGAAGGAACTGAAGGTCGACGCTCAAGACTCTTCAACATTGTGGATCTGCGGCCACTTCACCAACGAGAACGAAGTGTCCTCCGAGGGCTGCGGGCCCGTCGACGTCGTCGGGCTCTTGGACTACTTACAATTAACACCGGAAGCCGAGGAGCAGACCATCCTGGCCCACTTGCACGACAAGCTGTGCGAGGGCGCGACGGAACGGGGCATGGCCACGAAGGAGGAGCTCTGCGCGTGGTTGGTGCGGGCGCGCGACGCCACCGCGGACAACGGGAGTGTAGATGTGGAGAAACTAGCGCCCATGGCCCGCAACCTGGCGGAGATGGTTTCAAACGGCGTCACGCCCGAGGGTGATGCGGTGGACGCCGGCGAGTTCTGGTCCGCCGTGGAGATGCTCGACGACTCGTTGACCAGCGAGAACGCGCCCCAGGCCCGGGAATTAATTCGAGCGGCGTACTCCAACGATGATGGAAGTGTGGACGCGGCGCATTTGTTGCACGACCTGCGGCTGTGGCCCGGTGTGGAAGAGGCGGAGCGGTGGCACGAGCTCGCGGATCGGTTGCGGTCTCTACTTTGTAGTGGAGCGGCGAACCACGGCATCAAGACCAAGGAGAAGCTGTGCGAACTATTTGCTGATGAAGAAGGGCATCCGAAGAAGATGTCTGTCGAGGATTTTGTAGAGGCCGCACAGAGTGGTCTCGGGGTCGACGTCGCTCAAAAAGAGGACGAGGACGAGGAGAGCGAGGTCCTGGCCTTCGTGCGGTGCTTCGAACTCAGCGCGGAGGACGACGACGAGGTTTCCGTAGAAGAGGACGGCTTAGTGGACGTCGGCGAGCTGCTGTGGAAGTTACTACTGTGGCCGGGCGCCGAGGAGGAGCACCGGTCCCTGGCGGCGGGCCGGGCGCTGCGGCAAGATTTATTAACGCACGCGGAGGCCAACGGCCTCGAGACGGTGGGCGACCTCTGCGCGCTGCTGGTCGAGAAGTGCGACGCGTCGGAGACCCAGGTCGTGCCGGTCGGGAAGTTGCTTCGTGTGCTCAAGGACGACTTCGGGTGCCAGGAGAATGGGGACATGGCCATGTACGTGCGGCACTTCACCGCGGAGGACGCCGTGGGGCTGGAGAAGCTGCTGCAGCACCTCGAGCTGTACGACCACGGCAGCGGCGGCGAGTCGGAGACGGACGACGAGGACGAGGCGACGGTGGACGCGTAGTCCTCGCGTAAGGTGGGTCTTTTCTTCTGGAGGTGGTCGTCGTGACTGGTGTTTGGGGGCGCGTCGACGGCGTCGACTATACGGCTGAGCGACCCCGCACTTTTGTGAAAAACCCGTCGAAATATGCTCTCATGATCACGCCAGCGAAGGGAATCTCACGGCGCCTACGGTACACTAGGTGACTTGCAATCAGAGCGACGTTGTCAGTGAGTAGCTGAGGTGCCACGCTTGCAGCGAGACGCCCGCATAAACCGCAGCACGTCCAGTGTGGCCGCCAGGAACAGCTGAAAGACCCCACGCCGGTTTCGCCATGGACGCCGCCACGCGCGCGCCCCCCGCGGACTTCGTGCCCAAGGCGGCCCACGTGCAGCTCGCGGGCGACCTGGACGCGCCCCACTACGAGGGCACGTGGGCCTACGCCCGGAGCACGACCATGGGCCAGAAGGGCGTGGAGCTGCCCTTCTCCTACAAGCGCGTCCGGGCCGCGACGCCCGCCGACGTGCGCGTGAAAGTCCAAGAGAAGAAGAAGAAGAAGGCGCCGCAGCGCCACCCCGCGACGCCGGCGGCGGCTGCCGCCAAGGCTGCGAACGCGGCTTTGAAAGCGGACGCCGACGCCGCGGTCGAACGGGCCTTGGAAGCGGCGGACTCAGAAAGAGATGCACCTAGAGAACCCTGGGAGGGCTTCTACGAGGGGAGCTTTGTTCTGAGAAGGCACGGCCGCGACGCGCCGGTGGCCGAGTCCTTCGCGCTGTGGAAAGCAGCGGACGAGTGGTCCTCCTGCGAGGACGGGAACGCGTTCTTCGATAAGGAAGCGGAGCCCGTCTTTACTGCGAGGGGTGTGGGCATCAACGCCTACGGCAAGTACCATTTACGAGGCGCCGTCTTCGCGGACGGGCGGTTAAGGTTAGAACGTTCTTATGCCGCGGCGCCGAAGCGCAAGGTGGCCGCGGCACCTAGAAGGATGGTGTCCATACCGCTCGTGGCGCCGCCGCGGTCGTCGACGCGAGAGCGCAAGTCCACTTCGGTCTTCGACAACTCAGCCGAGCCCTCCCGGAAACGGGGCGAGTCCTCCAGTGAGTCCGAGGACGACGAAGCGCAACAGATCCGGAAGAAGCGGCGGCGGGAAAGGGACACCTTACGACGGGCTAAAAGACGGGCTGAAGGCGGCGGCCTGAACGACTCGGAGAGCGAGGATAGTGACGACGTGGCGTACAGTGGGCCGCAGCCGGCGCAGCAGACGATTGAATGGCGGGCGGCCTACCACGACCACGCCTCGGACGAGGTGTATTGTGGCGAGGTCGCGGCCGAGACGGGCTTAAGACACGGGCTCGGGGTTGTCGTATACTTAGCGCACGAACACCGGATCTATGAAGGCGAGTGGCGCCATGGAAGAGAACACGGGCGCGGCGTTCTCTTAGCCAAGGACCGCACCGTCTTATACGACGGCGAGTTCACGGACGGACGACTCCACGGGCGGGGCATTTGTTACTTGCCGAACGGCGCCACCTATCGGGGCGACTTCCGGGAAAACGCGCGCCACGGGCGCGGAGAATACCGCTCGCCGCGCGGCGGCTTCTTCGTCGGCGACTGGAAGGACAACAAGCGCCACGGGAGGGGCCGCTTCGAACTGCCGGACGGTTCGGTGTACGACGGCGAGTGGGTCCGGGACGCGCGGCACGGCAAAGGTACTTTAGAATTGCCGGAGGGCACGGTGTACAAGGGCAACTGGGTCGAGGACCGCTTCGAGGGGCGGGGCGAGTGCGTCTCGCCGGACGGCAGCATCTACGAAGGCACGTGGCGCGCCGGCAAGCGGGAAGGGCGCGGGGCCCTGCGCTGGCCCAACGGGGCCAACTACGAGGGCCGCTTCAAGGACGACAAGATCGACGGCCAGGGGGCCCTGCGCCTGGAGAAGCCCGTGCCTTTGTTGGAGGCGGGCGGCGGCGGCGTCCGCGGGTGGCTCGTGCCGGTGGAATTGAAAGCTGATTTGGCGCGCGTGCACCAGGTCGCGGGCTTCGACGACATGGGGCTGTAGGGGGGCGTTCCTCTTCCCCGCCGTAAGGAATTAGTAGAGGTTGGTTCTGGCACTTAAGTTACTCGCTAGCTGCTTGCGGGGCCTCCGGCGCGGGCGGCGCGGCCGCCTTCGGCGCCGAAGCCGCCCGGAGCTTCTTCTTCGCCACGAGCTCCTCGACCATTTTCTTCTTCCGGTCGAAGGTCTGGCGCGCCACCCTTGCTTCCCGGCCCGTCACGCGCTGCTGCACGCGGCGCTGCTCGGCCGACGCCGGCGGACTGAGGACCATGTCGTGCTTCACGCCGCGCGCCCAATTTTCCAAATTCTTCTCGGTGGTCGCGCCGCAGATGATCTTGCCCGTGTTGCGGTTATAAAAGAAGGGGAGGCCGCCGCACTTGCTGCGGCCGTCCGGGCCCTTGTCGAGGAACTGCATGAGTTTGTAGGCCGCGGGGTCGCTCCAGACGTCCCACTGCAGGATGCGCGTGCCGAGCTTCCGCTCCACCTGCTTGATGGGCGCCTTCATCTCGTCGCACTGGTCCGCGCCGGCGGCGTGGAACTCGATGAGGTAGGCCTCCTCCTTGAAGACCATGCGCAGGGGGTTGAGCTCCCTTAACCTAATCGCTTGTGCTGTCCCAACGAGGGCGAGGAGGCGCAGCATGCTTGGTGCGGCGTCGCCGGCGCGTCCAGGGAGATGCCGGCGAGGGCGTTGGTGCCGCGGCGTGGTGCGTTGCGCAGTGAGGTCACTCGTCGGAGAACTGCAGTGATTGGCGCAGTGTGTGCGTTTGACGGCCTTGTTGACGGCGTTGCAGAGGCTGCAGAGGAGTGCAAGCTTCAAAGTGGCGGGTTTTACGTAAAACCCGTGGGGCGTTTCCTCTTTTACGCGACTCACGCGAGCCGCGGCGGCGTTTCTCTTTGGGTTACGACGTCGGGAGGCGTACCGTAACAATCGCCTCGAACCTGTCGAAACCGCGCCGACGCCAAGCGATCGCTATGCGAGTCTCAGGGGTCTGGAGCCAAATGATGCGACTCATCGTCTGCGCCGGCGCGCGGGGCGACCTCACGTCGCCCTTCATCCACCGCCGTCGGCTTGCCGACGTCACGTCGCCCTTCGTCCACTTCCGACGGAACATGACTTCGCGGAGCGTCGGCAAGCCGACCGCGGCCGCCGCCACCCGGATTACGCACCACTCGCGCATCCCATGGGCGGCGCCGGAAAGCCGGTCCCGCTACCGGGGCCGCGCAGCGAGCGCGGGCGCGACGCTCCGGGTCCGACAAGGTCACGAGCATGAACCGCATGTTCTCTAACGCCAAAAGGTTCAACCGGGACCTCGGCTGGTGCGTGTACGAGGTGAACACGCATGCTGCGTTCAGTGGCACCATGTGCGAGTCGGAAAAG
>Ga0302122_10000659_pt1 | contig 21648 bp, 15 predicted proteins | sample CB21_SCM_MG_FD_203115 | JGI IMG/M metagenome (GOLD analysis project Ga0302122, IMG submission 203115) | Marine microbial communities from Western Arctic Ocean, Canada - CB21_SCM | ecosystem: Environmental > Aquatic > Marine > Oceanic | place: Canada: Western Arctic Ocean | collected 2017-09-28
CTAACGACTTCCTGTATTTTTCTGCGCATTCGGCGCGGGTTGAAATTCCTAACTGGCCCTTAGTTTTGCACTTTTATCATGAAGTTCATCTGCGGATGATTTTGGTCGGTAATTAAACTAATCAAAGAATCAGTCGCGACTTCCATTTTCTTCTGTTCTTCTGGCTTAACCAAACTGGTTTCTTCAACAATAATTTCTGTATGTGACCCTCATAGTCCACGAATTAATTTTCGCTGAGCTGGCTTTGATTGATTAACCCGAAGATAACCCCGGCTGCTAAGAAAGCTAGTACTGCAAGTGTGAGTAGGGTCTTGTTTATAAAGCAGTGATTGCCGATTAGTCCTATTTAGGAGTTTTTTTATCTGTCCCGAGAGTATCACTAACATGGCCAGATAAAGGTTTTTCTTCTTCTAATTTTCCTATCAGTAATATCGCCCCAGTAAAAATTGACGCTATTGCGGTAATACCCATAACCAATGAGATTCGAAAAAACATATTGATATACGTCTCGCTGAAATAGAAAACCGCTTCAGCTACTAGATTCACTAATACTAGAGAAACTATTAATGTTATCCAAACGGCTTTCTTCATTGGGTTTTTAACTCTAGAGTTTCGACTCAATCAGGTGATCTATTTCGAGAGTAACAGCATTCCTGATATGTGACTACTATCGAGGCCACTAAAGATAAAGACGTCGTCGACTGAGTCGGCATTCAATTGGACCGGAATGATATCACCACTTTCATTGATAAAGCTGGAGTCAATGTCCAAAGTAAGGTCCGGAGTTTTACCCTCTACAGCCGCAAGATTAGAATTTGTGCTAAGAGAAATCTCATCGATAACTTCCCTAATATTAATTTCATATTCATCGCGTTCACGCGTGTAATTTAAAGCGCCTAGAAACTGGCGATTGTCCTCGCTCGGCTCAATGGCGTTAAGAAAAATATTGACTTGATCGTTTACCAAAACCAGCAATTCTTTACTACTAAAATCATTATCTAAATTGGCAAAGTTATTTGGGGCTGCTCGTTTCTGTTGCAGCTCTCTAAATTCATCAGCTTTTTCTCGAAAGGTAGCAGCGAGGCGAATGACTGAGGGAAACTTCAGGTCAACGCTAATTTTTCGGGTAGGTCGACGCGAGAAACGTTCCCCTTCATTCGGGTAAATAAATGCCTCAATGGCCACACTGCCCGAAAGAGCCAACCAAACAAATATGTCTCCTACAGATATTGGCTCGACTCGCCAGAGCCAAAGGTCTTTCAGTCCATCTTCATTTTCGTCATAAAGAAACGTGCTTAAAACATTTCCTCCAGATCTTAGTACTTGTCTTGGTTGTTCAAGTTCCATCCCGCTGAGAGTGCCACCGAAGAGAGAAATTTTTCCTGCTTCTCGCAAGAGTAAATCTGCGATTCCGTCACCGTCTACATCATCCAATATTTCTTCATGAGTTAAAGCGAGGACGCCTGTTAAGTTAGCGAAATCAAGATTGTCGATATCGAATTCCCCTAAGCGTTCCTCAATTGCTGTTATGTCTAAGGAATAGCTGGGGATAATGTTGAAATAGCTATTGCCTTGAGGATCGGCAATAAATACATCAAGCTTTTCCTCAGTGCGAGAAACAAGATCATCAAAGCCGTCTCCATTCACATCTCGTAGGTTGATTAGAGGTATTCGAATCGATTGACCGGTTCGACGTTCTAACTGAGTGGAATCAAGGGTTGTACGAATCCTCATATCGGATTGTACGCTTAGCCCTGCTTGGTAACCGCCCGCGCTATCGTTAATATAAATATTGAGCTCGCCCGCTCCAGGAATTAATAGATCCTCGACACCATCACCATTTATATCTCGGGAAAAGTGCAGTCTGTTAACACCCTTGCTCAGAAACCCTGGTAGGTTTTCCTGAATTTTTTCCGGCGGAAGAATCGTTTGACTATCTACATGCCAAACCAGAACTTCACTGCCACCTATAACGGCTATGATTGATGCCTGATCAGAATTCGAATAGTTACTACTTAGATCCCAGCCCACTGCTTGTCCGGGGAAAACAATTTCATCGAAGCCTGATTGGAAATCAAAGCCAGCTGCTGATTGAAAGTAAATTCTAAGAGTTTTATCAATTACTGTAATTACATCATTGAGATTGTCACCATTGGTGTCCGCTATTACTAAGCCTTCTAACTTGGCAGGAAACTGAAATGATTGAGATAAAAATTCTAATTCAGCTGACTGTGCCGAGGACATCAGCCAGAGGACTAGCATCCCGGCAACAAGATGGCCCTTGCCACGAAGTGTAAATAAAGTCATGGCGTGGTCACCAAAAGAGTCGTACTCACCCCATGTCGAAGCAAGAGATCGGGCAATTCATCTCCATTCAGTGTCAGCACTTTAAATTGAAACACTGTGCGCGGGGAAATGTATTCCCAGAATGATTCATTAGCTATGACTAAGTCATTATCAATTCTTTTAGCGGCTAGAGTACCATTGTCGGTTATATATAAAGCATCACGATTACCGTCCCCGTCCACATCGTATTGCAAAGACATTTGTTCAGATAACCCTCGAACATTTGCTGCTGAAAAACTCTCTTCGAGAGAAGAATCAGGTCTTCGATTAAATAGCTGGCCCTGGATTACGTCAGAATTACCATAAAGTAGCTGCACTCTATTGATGCTGGCGTTACGAATAGCGTCTACTACTGGAATGGTGTAATAGCTGACATTGAGCGCTGGTTGCTCAGAGTCGGCTAGAGGGATAACGTTCAACCTCACATCGTAACCTGAAAAGCGCATGACCTGATCAGGCATGTCCAATTCAAAAGTTCCACCTTTGTTTAAGAAGAAACGGACATCCCATTCACTGCCATCAGAACTCAAGCGGAAGAGATCTATTTTATCGTCGTTATTTAAATCTGCGAGTTCAATATCACCTTGCGTATCGATTTCACCAACCCAATCGGCAATTTCATTGAAAGTTAGATTGTCTTGTTGGTAATGAATATTTAGTTGACCTAGGTCATCGTTACCAACATTTAAATAGAGAATATCCAACAAGTCGTCATCATTGAGTTGTGCCATAATGGCTGAAGGTAACCAGTTTTCTGTCCGCATTAGAGCTTGTTCAGATTTGGCTTCTGCAGACCATTGTTCGATAAAATTCGCAAACGGTGTTGGTGCTTCAGCAATAATGTCAAGCACAATACCTTCCTCGGCATTGATGCCAATGTTTGCACTTGCATTGGCGCTCCTGTCATTTCTCCCTAGGGCTCTGGTGTCAAGGTTTAGAGTAGTAAATTTTGCAGCAAGCTCAAATGATTCGTTGTTACCGCCTCGATAAACGGCGAATTCTTTGTCACCTGGTAACAATAAATCAACATAGCCATCATTGTTCATATCATAGATTGTCTCGATAAAATAAACTTGCTCAAGATTAGGTACGGCGGCGATCAAGTTCCATTGAATTAACTGCTTAATATTTCCAGCATAGCCGTCTACTGCGGTGGAAAAACTAAAGACGCCATCGCTGGAAAAAAGTAACAGTTCTTTTCCGGGTTCGTCACGTAAGTCTGCAAAGGCTACCGCGATAATTTCGGATTTTATTTCCACTTTTTGGGGACTTGTTGAGAAGCTTCCATCGATTTCCTGGTGATGAATGTGTATTTCGCGCCCGATGGCTGGATTGTAGTGTGCAAAAATAATGTCTTTTAAACCATCACCATTGAGGTCTTCTGTAATTAGTGTTGCCCAATTATTTTCTCTGGTAACTTCGTAAGCGGCATAGTTTGTTTGTGCGAAAGAAAATGAGTTTAGTAGACTGCCAAGGGCAACTAAAATCAGTCGCAAAGCAGGGAGATAGCCAAAGCAATAGCAGCGGAAAAGTTTTACTCTGGAAAGATTCTCTTTTAAGCTAATTGGGTTCAATTTTGTTCTTCTGTTAATTCACCATAGTCAGTGGTGAAGTTAAATATTCCAAAGAAGCTATATGATTTCTCTTCTTCAATCCGATTGTATTCATAGAGAGAAAAAAGCCAGAAATCCAAGATGTTCAAGCTGTTGCTTTTAGGATTTAAGGAAGAGTTGTATTGCACTAATGGCCCCAGAGAAAGTCGGCTAACTCGTCTGCCAGGACCCCAAAGTTTTACTGTCTTATTGCTAATCGTTTGGCCATCAAAAATACTGAAGATCACTGATTCACCTAAGGCTTTGTTTCGATTAAGATCATTTACTAATCCCTGGGCGGAATTTACTTCCACCTGATTTAGCGCCACAACGATATCATCGATTCCAATTCCCGCAGCTATTAGTGGGCTTTTTGGATAAATCTCAACTATTCGTGCTGCCGCTACGCCAGTTCTACCTGCTATGTTGACTAGTTGTGTTTGATAAGCGGCCCTACTCGCTAGGGGGTCTATGCGAAACAACTCCACAGGTGCTGAGTTGCCGCGTCTTATTCTGCCAGTGAGCCCTGTTTCAAACACTGTAGTATTGCGGCGCACGCGGAATTTTAGTTCTGTATCAGCATTGATGTTATCTTGCGCAGTTAGCAGAACATCTGGGTTGTTGCTTGCAATACCATCGATCGAAAGAATTATATCTCCAACCTGAATGCCTGCTAAATCTGCAACCCCATTGTCGGATACACTGCGCACACGAATGCCAGGTAGAATTTCTATATTAACGAGTGAGTCACTTTCATTCAGACTAACATCGAGACCAAAATCTACGCCTGACTCAAGTGGTTCAGGCCTAAGTGAAATATCTTCAGCCGAAAGAGTTAACGCAGGAATCAAAACAGCAGGCTCGTAGCTGATACAAGTAATCATACTTATACTGAGCGTAATAATTAAGCAGCATTTAATAAGGATTTTATGATTAAATTTTCTCATTACATTCTCTTTTGCCCGATCAGCAACATCGAGACTACAACAAATAAGAACAATGTTGGCCATGGAACCCAAGTATTTAACAGTACCATTCTGTCATCAATCAAAACATCTGAGTAGCCTCTAACCAATCTGCTTACATCTTGGAGATAAGATTGGTCCAATAATGAGGGCTGAAAACTGGCATAAATATATTGGGAAAAATTCCCCATCACACCTTTAAAGATATCAATAGCAATAGTTATTCCTAATGCAGTTGTAACCGCTTGCGTCGCAGATTGTGCACAAATAGAAACTAGCAATCCAAATGCAATAGCAGCAGGAAGGGGTATCAATGCGAGCTCCAGACCCAAGCCGATTTCGCCACGAATCTCACTCTCGCTTATTAGTTCAAACCCATCTTCCACTATAGGGCCGAATTCCCAGAAGAAACCACTTAAGAAATATGCGCTGCTTAATAAAAAAATGATTGATAACACAGCAAGCAAGTGTAAATGAATGAGTTTGGCAGCTATTAAGTTGATGCGGCTGATACGTCGAATAAGCAGGTGACGAATAGCGCCTGTGTCGCGTTCGAAACTAAAACCATAGGCTGCTAATCCCACGAGCAAAAGTCCCAACATGGCCAAACCAGTGCTCAAGCCATCTACATAGTAACCATAGGCATTGTTCGCCACTGCCTCATCAAAACTGTCTCTACCTAATAAACTGTTCCGAGCAGTTTCTCCTGTCTCAGAAAGTTTCACCAGAAAGAACTGCAGTGCTATTAGCAGAGCGGGGCCAAAGACGATAAGTTTGGCGGTAAAGCTTCGCTGTGATACGAATAATTCAGCGCGTAGTGCTATCAGCAGTCCCTTCATCGGGGAACCTCTCTAGTTATTTCTCGAAATAAACTTCCAAGAGAGGCACGATTGAGAATTAGTTCGTTAATACTAATATTTTGGTCCACTAGCATTTTGTTCAACTGACTTGAGTCGATGGAGTTGAGGGTCACCTGTAAATAATTTGGATCTGCTGCAATAGCTACTTTAGCGAAAGTGCCGTTCTCGAGAAGTTTGATGACTGTCTCTTGTTGGTCTGTTTGCAAAAGCACGCTGCAAGAGCTTTGAGCAAGTAAAGCCTCTATTTTATCATTTATAGCAATTGAGCCTTTGTTCAATATCGCGATATGTGAACAAATTTGCTCGAGGTAAGGTAATTGGTGGCTGGATAGTAAAAATGTTGTACCTTCTTCTTGATTTAACGTTTTGATTAGTTGGAGAACGTCATCCACCCCTTCGGCATCTAGGCCATTGAAGGGCTCATCCAAAATAATCATTTTGGGATTACCTATGAGAGCGTGCGCGATGGAGGCACGTCGTTTATTACCTAAAGATAGATGTTTAATTTTAAAATTGGAAAAACGTTCAATACTTAACAGTTGCTCAGCTAGAGCAGGGCTTCTCTTAGGGGTTTCACATAAGAGCGAAGCATGTTGCATACACTGTCTTACAGTAAGATTGGGAAGCAGACTTGGGGAATCGAAGATAGCTATGATATCGCCATTGGCTCGATGTAACTGCTTAGGAGGGTAATTTAATATCGAAATATCGCCGCTATTTACGGATTGCAAGCCAAGAATGCATTCCAGGCTTGTAGTCTTACCGGATCCATTTAAACCAACTAGTCCATGAATAGATCCCTGATGAATTTGTAAATCGAGATTACTAATTACTTCGTGGATGCCATAGCTCTTCTTCAGCCCTGAAACGGAAAGCGCTGTAACCTTGTTATTCATTGCTTCTACTCATAGCTTCTATGCTGGGTTTTAAAGTTAGGGATCGGTAATTAGAGCGAGAAAATGAGTTTAATGAGTGTAGTAGTAAAAGGCATGCAATGCAGTGAAAGCAAACAAAAGATAAAGCACTGCTGCTCTCACAGTGCATTATGAAGTCTGCGATCAACTAAATTGCTTTAATCAACAAAGAGATCATCAACTTGAACTTCTCTGACCGTCCCGAATTGTTCAAGTTCCTCGGTCTCGATAATTGACAGGTCACCAACGACAGATATGAGTTTTGGTCTTTCCTTCACATGGTCTTGTTGGAACGAGAGTAGATCATCCATGCTTGCAGTTTGCAGCTCATCATATCGTTGTCGACGCGGATCACCATCCAAACCAAGCCGCTCCCAACTTCGTACTGCGCCAATCACTTCTCGAAAATTAATTTTTGAAGTACGGTAACGATTGAGTAATGAGTTTACTGACTCATCGAATCGTTCGGTTGACTCAGGCATGTTATCAATCAAATCAATAAATGCATTCAGGGCATCCACCGTCTTATCAGTTTGAGTGCCAATTGCACCGAGCATGAGGTTTTCAGCATTTTCTCTGCTGCCTTGGGCGTAGCGAGCAGATGCTGAATAAGCCAGAGCTCTCGCTTCACGTAGCTCCTGAAAAACCACGCTGGACATGCCACTACCAAAATAATTGGTATAAATTGAAGACATAACACTGTCTGCCTCGGTATATTCATCGTCAGCGAATTCGATACGCACCTGAGCCTGGGCTGTTTGCTGGTCAACAACGTAGACTTCACTTCCACTAATTTCTCGAGCTGTACGGAAACGAAAATCTGGTGTGTCTTTAAGCTCACCTTCGAGTGTGTGGTGGCGTCTGAGCACGGTCACTAAATCTTCCAGCTGCAAAGATCCTGTGTAGGAGAGCGTATGTTTATAGGTCAAGAGGTCAGCAGGTAAAGTCATCAACTCATCCATGGAGGTTTCCTGGATTTGTTCAGCGGTAAGAGCTTCAAGCATAGGTGAGTTTTCGCCATAGCGGTTATACAAATAAAGTGCGCGAGCTATAGCCGGTGGTGAGCTCTTTTGATCCACTCTAGACTTCAGCATGATCCCCTTCATTTGCTCTAGGGTTTGTTCTTCTGTTGTTGGACTTTTTATCAACGCCATCATTAGCTCTAGGCTGTTTTCGAATTGCTCATCCAAGCCACTTAATGAAAACCCTGACGAATTCTCGCCAGCTCCAAAGCGGAATTCACTACCTATTCGATACCATTCTTTTTTCAATTCCTCATTACTCATGGTCTGAGTGCCCGCAACATCAATTAGGGATGCTGCGAGATTTAGCTTTTCATTTTCTTCGGTACCTACATCAACATTGATTGAAAAAGAAAATAAATCGTTCAGAGGATTGGGGGCATAATAGAGGTTTACGCCATCGGCAAATTCAATGAGACGGTAATCTCTATCTGCTTCAACAAAAACTGGTTCGATAGGATCGAAATCCATGGCGAGTATATTCTGTGCAAATTCAGATTGACTGGTAGGGTCAATATTCACCGGGTCGATTTGAGGTTTTTCGACTGGTGGGATTTCATGCTGTTCGTTTACTTGGTAAATAGCAACGTAATCATCGCCGAAATACTTGTTGGCGACTGCAATCACATCCTGCTTGCTTAATTGTTCCATGCGTTCTATTTCGCCTACATAATCTGCCCAATCTGCTCCTTCAATAAAGGATTGGCGCATCATGGAAACTCTTGCAGTATTGAATTCCTGGCTTGCTTTCTGACTCTTCTTAAAGTCATTGATAATGGCAGCGATTATCCAATCTTCAAATTCACCATTTTTAATCAGCTCAAGCTGATCGAGAAGTAATAGTTCGACTTCCGCAAGTGTCTGTTCTTGCTTGGGGACTCCATAAAGTGTTTGGAAGCCACCATCATTAAGAAATTGCGGAGAAGAGCCAGCATTAGTAACTAACTGTTGCTGGTTTAAGTTCAAATTGATCAAACCAGCGGTGCGGTTGTCGAGAATCATATCGAGAAGAATAAGTGCTTCTTTCTCAGCATCTCCGTTAGGCACAGTGCGGAAGGCAAGTTGAACTTGTTCCTCGCCAGGGTATTGCACTGTTTGACGTTCGGCTCCTTGCAATGGATCTTCTTCCCAAGGGCCAATAGCTGGAATAGGCACCGCTTCCCAGTGTGAAAACTTATCAGCAATTAAGGTAATAGTTTCATCAATATTTATGTCTCCAGAAATAAAAATGGCCATATTGTTAGGTACGTAATATGTGTCAAAGTAATTCTGAATATAAACTAATGACGGATTCTTGAGATGATCTACTGTGCCAATAGTAGGTTGTTGACCGTACGGATGGTTTTTGAATAGTTGCTCATTAAGCGCGGTGTAGACGATGAAACCGCGGTTATCCAGCGAACGATTTTTCTCTTCGTACACTGTTTCAAGCTCAGTGTGGAAAATTCTGAAAACTGGATTTACAAAACGGTCCGATTCAACCTCTGCCCATTGCTTCAAACGGTTTGAAGGCAGACTCACCTTATAAACTGTTTCTTCGTTTGAGGTGTGAGCATTTAGTCCGCCGCCTCCCATAGCGTTATATAACTTGTCTATTTCATTGGGCACCGCAAAATTTGCAGCTTCTTGAGCCACGCGATTGATCTCTGCATAAATTTCTGCGCGGACAGCATCGTCAGTTTCATTGAAGTGTTGTTCATAGAGGTTGACAATTTGATCAAGGAGAGGTTTTTCAGCGGCATAATCTAAAGTTCCGAGATTTTGGTTTCCCTTGAATAGTAGGTGTTCTAAATAGTGGGCCAACCCGGTCGCGTCAGCTGGGTCATGTTTACTACCTGCCCGAACAGCGATCTCAGCATAGAACCTGGGTTCTTCATGATTTTCAGTTAGATAGACTTTCAGGCCGTTATCTAACTCAAATATCTGGGCGTCGAGGGGATCGTTGTCGTCCGCAGCATTTATGCGCTGATATCCCAAAGCAAGCACATTAGGTGTTGAACTAGTAACATCATTACTTGTGGTTGTGGTTTCTTCGCTACACGAGACCAAAAACAGGAGGGTCAGAGGAGCCAGCAGTTTTAGCAGCCAAAGGTGTGCAGCCAGTAAGTTGTTCATTTCAGTACTCCATAAAATTCAATTGAAACAGACAGAACCCCTCTAATGTAGGGTATTCCAGTAGAAAATGTAAGTCAGATTGAATTTGAAGACCGGCTTATTGTGGTAGATCACCTACTCCCACTCGGACATTCCTTACGGCAACGCTGCCGGTGCTATCAATCGTGGCTTCCAGCATGATATCTACGCCGCTGCTCCTCTCTTCTAAAAAGCGATCGAGCTGTTGTAGCTGATCGTTATTTAGCTCTTCTAAAAGATTTGTTCGCGCCCGATCGTAGGCCTCAAGCTGATTGTTATAAGCGCTGACCATGCTGCCATCTTCGGCCACGATTGCGCCGTAATTATTCTGGAGTGAGTAGATTTCATCAAGCAGTTTGTCAAGCACATGACTCTGAGTATCCTCGTTCATGGCATTTCCCAGACGAGAGAGGCTCTCAGCAAAAACATGGCGGGCAGAATTCTTTAGCACTAGTAGATTATAGTTAGAGAGATCTCTGAGTTGGTTTTTTGCCAGTAAGTTGCTTACACTATCGGTTAACCCTTGTGAGCCGAAAATGGCAATAGCATTACCGTTAGAAAGATTGCCCTCTATGAGGTCATCGAACATCTGGTAACGCATGGAAGCATATTCAATCATCGCATCGATGATTTCCTGACGTTCCGTACCTGGTAATCCTAAAGTGTTAATAAAATTTTCATACATTTTTGGTATTGAATCAGCCGCCATAGCATTGGCTGAATTGGGGTTTGAAAGGGAGCTCATTGGTGAACCACCAACCCGGCGTTGATTGAAGTTTTCACGCGCAACTTCCATTCGCACTTTTTCCAAGAGATCTTCGTAGTCTGGGTCTATCTGTGATCTAGCCTCCTCAAGGTCGGTGTTTAAACTGGATAACTGAACAGTGGAAGATAATAGTTGGTCTTGCAGGCTTTTCAATTTCCGCTCGAAATCGAGACTCTGGCGGATGTTGGCGTCTGTTTGTTCGCTAAGTTGTTGTTGATATCCTATAGCAATTTCTAATTGAGCTTTTAGACTAGAATTTTTAAAGCTAACGCTGACAACTTCATAAGCAAACCCCCCTATAAGAAAGATTGCTGTCCCAATTGCAAAGCGTTTCATTTGTATCCCTCGCTAATTTGAATTTTAACTGTGGTCGAAACTCTAACTCTTAGGCATTGAGCGGCCCCTGTTTTGGGCTGATCAAACTATAAGAACTCATTCTTTATAATAAATATTGCGTTGGCCCAGATATTATTCAGACCAAACTGAAACAACTTAGGTGATAGTTTAACGTTCGATTATGAATAGTCTATTAATTATCGCGCTGGGGGGGTCCGAGCATAGGGTTTAGCTTTGTTTTCGAGGTTAAATCGAGTAGCAAGGAAAGCGCATAGTTTTTATACAATCTTCGGCGCTGTAGGGAATTCGCTCATCAGCTTACATATATTCTAGCTGATTGAATTTCTTTGGTTTTAATTGCTGTTTTTACTTAGTTCAAAGCAAAAACTATTATAAATAAACCTTTGACCTTTGCGCGTACGCAATCGTTTAGTCACTAAATATAGACTGAAATCTGCTAATAGGGCGTATAATCAACAATCACTAGTTGATGCATCCTTTTCTGGCAATATTTTGGACTATATCGATGACGCGGTTTGGTAAAATTTTATTCATAGTGTTTTGCAGCTTGGCTTTGCTGGCCTGCACTAATGCCAGTTACAAACGAAGCGCTGATGATGAAAGCTATGGTGCTATCGCCGAGAAATCAGACTTGGTTCCGGGGATGAACGATCAGATCGTCGTGGATGAAGAAAAATTGGTGGAGCTAACTTCTCTTCCTCTGAATAGCAGTAGTTTCGAATTCCTCGACAATGAAGCAGACAGCGAAATAGGAGCATATATTCTGGGCTTAAATGACGCCCTTGATCTCGCTTTTGAGCACAGTCGCGACTTTCAGTCGCAAAAAGAAAGACTCTATTTGGAAGCTCTTTCTCTCACTTTGGATAGGGATCGTTACAGTCCAACTTTTTCATCTATTAGTCGGGGCGAATACCAGTGGGACGCTACTGATGAATTTGTTTCAGACATGCAAGACCTCACTGGTATGGAAAACCTGCGCAACAGTGATTTGTTAAGTACGAGTGAGAGCGTTGATGCCGACACCAGTTTGGGAGCTCAGTATTTATTAAAGAGTGGCGGAGCCATTGCAATAAATCTCACTAATAACTTTACTCGCTTTCTTACCGGAGATATTTCTGAGTTTGGAACAGGTGCTTTAATAGGTTCTTTTACCCAACCGCTGCTTAGAGGTTTCGGTAGCGATATCGAAACTGAAACCTTAATGCAAGCAGAGCGTGACCTACTTTATCAGTTACGAGATTTTACACGCTTTAGAAAAACCTTCGCTGTTAGGGTCGCTTCAGATTACTACTCAGTTCTGCTTAGTCGAGCAACCGCAGTAAATTACTACGCTGGACTGTTAGCTAATAATCTATCTTTGGAAAGAGAACAGGCTTTTCAGGCTGAGGGTCTCACTACTCTTTTAGAGGTAGGGCGGCTTGAACAATCCTCGCTGCAGGCAGATCTGCGATGGACCTCTTCTATAACTCGTTACAAACGTAGCCTGGATAATTTCAAGATACTTATTGGCTTGGATGCAGATGAAAATATTGTTCTCGATGATGTTGAGATGAGCCTCATCACAGAAACTGGTATGGAAAGCCTAGACATTAGTTTGGATCAGGCCACTGAAATGGCTATGCAAACAAGGCTGGATTTATACACTCAGCTTGATCGTGTGCAAGACAGTGCTCGTCGCATCGATGTCGCGGCTAACGCGCTCTACCCAGCCTTAGATTTTAGTGTGGTGGCGTCTGTTCCAAGCTCAAATAGCAGTAATTTAGGGGAGCTTGATTTCGAGAATGCAATCTACACTGCAGGCCTGGATCTAGAGTTGCCGCTTGAAACTACGCTGAATCGAAATAATTACCGCCGTGCCCTTATCGACTACGAAGCATCGACTCGTGACTATTTACTCTCGTTGGACGATATTAAGTTGAGTGTGTTGGACACCTGGCGTCGAATGAGCGAGGCCCGGAAAAGCTATGATATAAATGTGACTAGCGTGGAAATCAATGAACGACGGGTCGAGGAAGCAGAATTAAGGGCTGAATTGGGTCTTGGTGATATTCAAGATACTGTAGACTCGCAGAATGATTTAACAGCTGCTAGAACGGAGCTTATTAGCTCTATAGTGCAGCATAATATTGCAAAACTCGATTTTTGGAGAGATGTAGGTTTGCTGTATGTCGATGAAAATGGTCAATGGGAGGAAGGTATCGATGAGCTTCGATAACCAGAATACAAATTCACAACTGACAAACAGAATGCCGCCAGGGCTGAAGGCTAAATTTCTGGAATTAAAGGCGCAATTCTTTGCTACTAAAAAAGTCACACAGTATGCAATTATTGGCGGAGCTGTGGTCGTACTCTTAGTGGTATTTAATTTAGGTGATAGCAACTCGAATTTTGAGACTGCTATTACTTTCGAAGCCCGTCGAGGTGATCTCGAGATTACGGTTTTAGAAGGGGGTGCATTGGAAGCATTGCAATCTCAAGAAATTCGGTCTCGTATTAAGGGTCGAGAAGGCGTAAAGATTTTAAATATCGTTGAAGAGGGTTATCAAGTCAGTCCCGAGGACGTGGCCAATGGGTTGGTATTGGTCGAGCTGGACTCGGCTCAGCTAATCGATAATCAGTTGAATCAAGACATTGCAGTAGAAACAGCTGAAGCAACTTTTATTGAAAGGAAGGCGCAATTTGAAATTCAATTGAATGAAAATATGACCGAATTGAACGATGCCAGGCAGGAAATGCGTTTTGCTCGACTCGACTTTGAAAAATTTCTTGGTGGCGATGTAGTTTCTCAAATCATTGCGCAACTGGAAATCGAAGAGCGCCTTGCCAGAGCTGAAGCTGCAGACCTTGCTGCAGTTTCAGCAATTTCTCGTGGAAATCAAGTAGAAGAAATGGCTGCCCAGCGTGCGGCGAGACAATCTCGGGGAGGAAGTGGCGGCGGCTTTGATCCGAGTGACTTAGATTCCATGCCAGCGCCAATGCGTGAACGAATTGAACAAATGATGGCTGAGAATGGTGGTGAACTGCCTGCTGGAATGTTGGAACGTATGCAGCAGTTTGGTCAGGGAGGTGGTGTTGCCGGCGGAGGTCGTGGCGCATCTGGACGAGGAGGCCAAGCTGCCGGTGTTACCGATGGTCCGAGAACAGCATCACCTGCTTCAGCTTTAACTTTACAACCGCTTGAGTCAGAAAATTTCGATACCACTACCACGTTGCTTATGGATGACAGCTATATGGTTGTCCGAGATACCTTAGATTTTACCCAATTCGCAGATATGGAGGAGTTGGAAGATGGTGAAGCTAAACAACAAATGCGCAGTCTGCAAGATGAATTGCAAGTTTCTCAGGAAGAAAATTTATTAGCACAGGATCGGATAGAAGGGCAGCGACGCCTTGAAGCGAGGGGTTTTATCACACCAACGGAATTAGAAGCTGAAGAGTTAAACGTTAGGAAAGCGAGAAATAAAGAGGCCGAGAAAGAAACTGCCTTAAAACTTTATATTCAATATACGTTTCCTAAAGACGCGGAACAGAGGTTGTCGGATTTTGAGAATGCGGTAATGGGTTATCAGCGTCAACTTAAGGAAAATATTGCGGAACAAGCACAAGAACAAGCTAGATTCAGTTCAGCAGAGCGGAAATACAATCTTGAACGGGTAAAACTGGCTGATGTCGAAGAGCAAATCACTCTGGCAACGATTCGAGCTGAGCGACCAGGGTTAGTTGTTTACGGAGCTTCTGATCAGAATTCTTCGCGTTATCGTGGTAACAGCAGTCAAGAGGCTATTCAAGAAGGAGCCACAGTTCGCGAGCGGCAAGCAATATTGACGATTCCCGACATGCGGGAAATGGCGATAAAGGTAAATATTCATGAATCAGCAGTGCAACGAGTGGCAGTTGGGCAAGCGGTAAGCGTTTCCATTGACGCCTTTCCCGATCAACAGTTGACTGGAATTGTTACAAAAGTCGCGGTGGTGGCCGATTCTGCTAATGCTTTTATGAATCCAGATCTCAAAGTTTATCCTACCACTATCAAAATTGATGGCACTCATGACTGGTTGCGACCAGGTATGAGTGCAGAGGTAGAGATACTAGTGAATAGACTCTCCGATGTTGTCTATGTCCCAGTTCAAGCAGTGACTTATTTTGATGACAAACGCGTTGTTTACGTCTCAAATGGCTATAGTTCAGAGCGACGTGAGATAGAAGTAGGTACATTCTCCGAATCGTTTATAGAAATCACCAGCGGGTTACGGGCAGGGGAGAAAGTTCTCTTGTTACCACCGCAACAAAGTCTCACTGATCTGAGTGGCTAGTATTAATTTCCCCCAGTCCGTCGAGCTGAGCAATGATGTTTGAACAAAAAAATGCAGGCGCATTATCAGCAGTCCCTAATGTCTTAGACAATCAGGGATTGGTTGCTAGTCTCGACGATATTCACAAAACCTACTTCATGGGCTCTCTTGGAGTGGAAGTACTCCATGGCATATCGTTAGATTTTTATGCTGGCGATTACATTAGTATCATGGGCCCTTCAGGCTGCGGAAAATCAACTTTAATGAATATTTTGGGTTGTCTAGATCAACCTACGGCAGGTAAGTATTTTCTTGGCAACGAAGATACCTCAGAAATGGAAGATAATGAGCTATCTAGTATTCGCGGAGCCAGGCTTGGCTTTATTTTTCAGTCTTATAATCTCATTCAGCAATTAAATGTTCTTGAGAACATTGAAATGCCCCTGTTCTATCAAGGCTACTCGGAATCCGACAGCCACGAAATCGCAATGGGTTTGGCCGCACGAGTCGGCCTGGATGATCGCGTGAGCCACAAACCTTTTGAGCTTTCTGGCGGTCAACAGCAGCGTGTTGCGATTGCTAGGGCGTTGGCTGTAGATCCACTCATTATTCTGGCTGATGAACCTACTGGTAACTTGGATTCGAAGTCGGGTGCTGAAATTTTAAAATTGTTTGATGAGTTACATGATCAGGGTAAAACCCTGATCATGGTGACTCACTCCGATGAATTAGCAGAGCGGTCTCAGCGTTGGGTTAGGTTGCGAGATGGCCTGGTGGAAAGTGATGACCGACGCAATTCTTGAACCTTCGGCACCGTCTCCAGTCCTGACTTCAGGGCGGCTAAGTACTAAACATGCTGAGCCCTTATTTGGCTTAAATCTTGTTCGCCTGAAGAAAATTACCCAGGTAGGAATTAAAAGTATTTATTCGCATGGGTTACGCTCCCTGCTTACGGTTTTGGGTATTGTAATTGGTGTAGCTGCGGTGATTGCCATGCTCGCAGTTAGCGAAGGTGCCAGCTTTGAAGCACAACAGCAGTTTCGTGATTTGGGCGCCAGCAATATTCTATTAAAGAGCGTTAAGCCGGCTGAAGTGGAAGAGAGTAGTAATCGAGGGTTTGGTCCGCCGCAAGCGATTATCTACGGGATCACTAACGCCGATGTACTTACAATCCAAGAATCCATCCCTGGCATATCCAATGTGATCGCTTCTAGGATTGTTAAGAAGAATGTCTGGAATTTGGGCATTAGTATGAATACTGATGTTGTTGGCACAACTGTCGATTACCCAATCTCCAGAAATTATCAATTACGGGCTGGAAGGTTTTTTAGTGAATCAGAAATGCGTGATCATGCCAATGTTGTTGTGCTCAGCAATGAAGTAGCAGACGTTTTGTTTCCCATCGATAATCCCCTTGGTGAATCGATAAAAATCGACAGCGATTATTACAACATTGTGGGAGTAATGGAGTCAGAAGGCTTTTCAAACCTCGGTCAAAACCAGGCGGGCAGTTCCAATTCAGCTCCCAGTCGCATCTTTATTCCGTTCACAGCATCGAAAAGTCGCTTCGGTGAAACTACTACGCGTCAAACTGCTGGCGGTATGGAATCTGAGACTGTGGAATTGCATGAAGCGATTATTCAAGTTGAATCACAGGCAGCAGTAATTCAAGTGGGTGAGATTATTGATCAGATTCTTCAGCGCCGACATAAAGATGTGGATTATGAGATCGAAGTTCCATTGGCCTTGCTTCGCCAAGCAGAAGAAAGCGCATTGCGAGATCAAATAGTTGCCGGTGCAATTGCTGGGATATCATTGTTAGTTGGTGGAATCGGCATTATGAATATTATGCTCGCCAGCGTGACAGAGCGGACTCGAGAGATTGGCATCAGGCGGGCACTTGGGGCGAAGAAGAGAGATATCATCGCGCAGTTTCTCATTGAAGCGGTAATTCTCTCCGGCGTCGGTGGGCTAATTGGTGTGGTATTAGGGATAATGATTCCATTTATTATTTCCGCTTTTTGGGGCATGACGACAATCGTTACGCCCATAGCTCCCATTCTGGCTTTTTCTATTTCAGCTCTGATTGGGGTGGTATTTGGTATATACCCTTCGATGCGGGCTGCAGATATGGATCCTGTAGAAGCTCTACGCCACGAGTAAGTCCTCTAAGTTATTGATCAGTAGATTCTTTTGCCCTACTTGTTATAGAGTCTCCTCTTGTTGGGGAGTAGCCTCAAACGGAAAGGTTTTCCGTAATCGGTTTGCTCTGTCGTAAAACTATTATGACTTATTTTGGCATGTGAAAAATGCGAAGAATCTCTGCTCGCTTTCAACTGATACCTTTGAAGGTCCACGACTTATTGAACAACACCTTCAATGGTATTTTGCAAATTGCTACCAATGTTGCAACTAGTGTTGTGGGCAAGTGCTCGGTGAGCCTACTTCGACTAGTGGTCGCGGTTTCATTAGTTTCCACTAAAACATCATTTACCGCAGATGGTGACCCCATTATTTGGCAAGCCTATGACGAATCAGCATTACTTCAAGGCTTGGCCGATCACTCTAATGCTCAAATGCAATTCAAGTTGTTGCAGTCAAAAGTCCAAAATAAAAATGACCTTTGGGCTCCTTTCGCTGACGACCTTGCAGCTTTCTCTGAATATGACTACCAAAGATTAAAACCACTGATTCTTGAACAGAGCATCTCAGATATTCAGCAAGCCGTAGTTGCTGGTCAGATAAGTTATGCCGCTTTAACAACATTTTATATTTATCGAATTCGAGAAATTGAAACAAATTCAAACCTTAGTTTAAATGCAGTGATTGCATTAAATCCAGATGCTATTAAACGTGCAAAGCGGCTAGACCAGCTGCGCGATGCTGGTAATGAAATATCGTTGAATTCGGTTTTCGGAATTCCGGTGCTATTAAAAGACAATATAGGTTTTTCAGGATTGGCCACCACAGCTGGATCACTAAGTTTACAAAGCAACCATACCGCTAGTGCTTTTTTAACTGAAAAGCTGGAGACAAATGGCGCAATAATTCTGGGTAAAGCTAATATGAGTGAATGGGCTTATTTTTTCTGTAATGACTGTCCCTCCGGCTATAGTGCAATGGGAGGGCAGACTCTGAATCCCTATGGACGTTTTTTGTTTGGCACTGGTGGTTCCAGTTCGGGCAGCGGAGCCGCTGGTGCTGCCAATATGGCGAGTCTTACAATTGGGTCTGAGACTTCAGGTTCTATCTTATCTCCGGCCAGTGCTAACTCCATGGTGGGGTACAAACCGACTACTGGGCTAGTGAGCAGATCGGGAGTTGTGCCGATTTCATCAACCCTTGATACTGCAGGTCCCATCACAAAATCTGTAGCCGACGCTCTAATATTGTTTAACGCCATGACTGGCTTTGATCAGCAGGACCTTGCAATGCCACTGCTAAGTGATGATTTTAGGTTGATCAATCGGCAGAACGGTTTGGCAGAAGTTCGAGTAGGCGTAATGAGCAACTTCACCGATAATACTTTTTATAGTAAAGCAGTAGAGCTACTTAAGGCCAATGGTGCGGAACCCGTCAATATTGATTTTCAGCCCGCCCGCAGCGCAAGATTTTCTGAACTTCTGGGCGGTGAAATGGTTCGCGATCTGCAGATTTACCTTTCCACCAATGCAGACCCTGAAGTTAATATCTCTTCAATTACCGAGTTGCAGCAATATAACGAGGAAGACATGGACTTGCGTGCCCCCTATGGCCAAGGTCTGGTTGATATGATGGTGGAGTTAGCATTGTCTCCTGGTGAACTGGAATTCATCAAAGAGGAATTACAAGCAAGCGCAAAGTCTCAGCTGGAAACAGTGTTTAATGAAAACGGGTTAGACGTGTTGCTGTCGATTAATAATCGTAGTGCGGGTATTGCCGCGTTGGCAAATTATCCAGCGCTTACTATTCCAATGGGTTATGAAGAGAATGGTAGGCCAATTGGCTTAACTCTGATCGTTCCTTCTTTTGAAGACCAGATTTTGTTCGATATTGGCATGCAGTTTGAATTATTGACTGAGGCCAGGCGGTTACCTGGGCTTTACCAGTAATTCTCCACAGTAATATGCCCTGGTGAGCGCCGACGATTCTTGCGCAAGTTGCGTGCTTTTAATAACTCTACAGTGTCTTTTACCATGTCAGGGTTCCCGCAAAGCATTACGTGTGAATCTTTGGCTGACAACGGTAAATTAACAGCGGCCTCCAGTGAGCCATCCAGAATTGCTGCTGGAATTCTGCCTTCTATAGTGCCAGATATCTTTTCTCTACTGACGAATGCTTGAAATTTAAATTGATTACCTCGCTTTTCTTGCAATAAGGCGATGAGCTTTTGATAACGCAGATCAATTTTAGTTCGTACAGCGTGTACTAATACAATCTTCTTGAATCTGGTCCAAGGCTCATCAGTATTTAAAATTGAAAAGAAGGGCGCGACACCAGTTCCTGTTCCTAACATCCAAAGTTCATTAGATTCGGGAACTTCATCCAACGTAAAAAAGCCATTCGCTTGCCGTTTCACCCATACCGATTCATTTGGCTTTAATTTAACTAAGGCATTAGAGAGTGAACCACCCGTTGCTGTATAAAAGAAAAATTCTAAGGGTCTTTGTTTAGGAGAGCTCAGATAGGAATATGGTCTGGCAATGCGCTCACCAGCGATGTCCAGGCCCAGACTTGTAAATTGCCCAGCCGTAAAACTATCGATATCAGCATCAATTTTTAGAGTGAAAAGGTTTTCACTCCAATGAATATTTTCAACAACCCTTCCCTCTACCCATTGTGCCATCTTGTTCCTTGGTCCTTGCGATTAACTGCTGGAACTATGGTATGAATTTCTATAGGCTCCTAGCAAGCAGTAAATTGCGCGTCTACAGCTTTAGTAATCGATAGTCGACAAAGACGGCTAAAAAAGAATCTTACAGTGCTATTTGTAAGAGTGATTGTGGTGCTGAGAGTGAAAGGGAGCTTTCATGTTAAGAACTTGGTTTGAAATAGCATTGTGGAAAAGAATTTTCGGAGCGCTCGTACTTGGCGTAATTGTCGGTGTAATCTGGGGGCCTGGTTCTGAGAATATTGCCTGGGTTGGTGATCTGTTTATCCGACTGATTAGAATGGTCGTAGTTCCGCTAGTTTTCGTTACTTTGGTATCCGGCGTCGTAGCCATGGGAGACCCAAGCAAACTTGGATCCTTAGGTGTAAAAACTCTCGCCATCTATATGTTCACTACATTGGCTGCAATTAGCATCGGTCTGTTTCTCGCGGCTATCTTGCAGCCCGGTGTTGGTGTTGATCTTTCTCTGGCCGTACCTGGAGAGGTCCAGGAAGCGATTCCACTATCGGAACGACTGATGTCAATCGTTCCGTCAAACCCCTTCGCTGCAATGGCTGAAGGTAATATTCTTGCCATTATCTTTTTTGCGCTTTTGGTCGGCATCAGTCTTTTAACTATTGGTGACAGGGGCAAGCCATTAGCGGATCTAATGGAAGCTGGTGCTGAAACCATGTTGAAAATCACGCACTGGGTAATGGAAGTCGCGCCTTTCGGTGTATTTGCTCTAATTGCTTACGTCTCAGGCACCCAAGGGGCGGCAGCACTATTAGATGTAATTACCCTTGCCATGGCTGTAGTTCTTGGCTGCGTAGCCCATATGGTATTGGTGCATGGCTTGTTGATAATGAAATTTATGCTCAAACTTTCTCCAGTTATGTTTTTCCGAGGAGCCAGAGACGCTATGCTAGTAGCTTTCTCAACATCCTCCAGTTCCGCTACCTTGCCCGTCTCAATGTCTGTCGCTGAGGAAAATTTAGGGATAAGGCCGGTAGTTGCATCAACGGTTTTACCACTTGGGGCCACTATCAATATGGATGGTACAGCTCTCTATGTGGGTATCGTTTCTGTCTTTGCAGCCCAGGCATTTGGCATCGAGCTGACATTAGCTGACTACGTATTAGTGGCTGGCTCGACGACCCTAGTTTCAATCGGAACCGCAGCAGTGCCTGGAGCCTCGCTCTTCTTAATGGCGGCTGTAATGGAGACAATCGGTATTTCCCCTGAACAAATTGCCATCGTTATTGGTTTTATCTTTCCCTTCGATCGACCTCTGGATATGTTGAGAACCAGCGTTAATATTGGTGGTGATTTGTCTGTATCCACTGCAGTAGCGAATTGGGAAAATGAATTTGATAAGGAAGTTTTCGATCGGCCGCTGAAGTTCTAAGGCCTGATATAGCCGCTAAAAAGATAACAGATTTCTATGTCTCGTGAGTTTGAGCCAGGCTCCAATAATTTGCTATTTCCCGACGAAGTTGGATGAGATAGCTTATCATCGTTCGAGGCGAGGGAGAGTTAGGTGTTGAGGCTG
>Ga0302122_10000660_pt1 | contig 21642 bp, 16 predicted proteins | sample CB21_SCM_MG_FD_203115 | JGI IMG/M metagenome (GOLD analysis project Ga0302122, IMG submission 203115) | Marine microbial communities from Western Arctic Ocean, Canada - CB21_SCM | ecosystem: Environmental > Aquatic > Marine > Oceanic | place: Canada: Western Arctic Ocean | collected 2017-09-28
CTAAAATAACAGCTAACTCGAGGCCTCCGCCTCCTCGGCCAGGGCCCGCTTCCAGCTCCGCCGCCAGCTCACGATGACGATTTTCTGGATCTGGCGCGTGACCTGCACGGACGTCGAACGATGAGAGAGCTAGCACGTCGACGCCGTCGAGGCGACGACCCGTCGAAGGCACCCAAGCCAGACGCGGTTTGCGGACGGCCATAGTCATGGACCGCTGGAAGGACGCCATGTTGCACAGGAGCGACTCCGACTCGCAGAGGACGTAGTCGTCCATGAAGCTCCGCGGCACCTCGTTGCCGTCGCTGAGGCGCCGTCCCAGGTCGTCGGCGAAGTGGTTGCAGTTGCGAAAGAAGAAGTCGTACTCCTCTTCATTATAGTCCACTGCCATGTTTGCAAGCACGTCGTCGATGCCGGCGTCGTCGTAGACGCACGCCCCCAAATTGAACTCGAAGACGGGCGGCCCCGCGGCCCGCGCCACGACCGTGTTCGACGTCGGCTCGACCTCGCCGTCGTAGGCCCACGCGCGGTCGCCGACGCTGCACGTGAGTTTCGGAAACCAGTGCACCTGCTTAAAGGTCGCCAGGGACAGGGCCGGCGCCAGCTTGCCGTCGCCGCTGATGTCGTAGCAGCGGATGACGACGTCCCGTGCCGCAATGGGTCGCGCCGCGCAGTCGACCTTCGCGCCGACGGCGACGGCCGCCTCCTTCGTCGCGCCGCCAACATTCTCGCGGAACGCGGTGCGCTTCGGCGGCGTCGTTATCGGTGCGAGGGCGGCGGCCGCGGTGACGAGGAGCAGGCCTCGCATGGCTGCAGCCGCAGGGCTCGAGATCGCTGCAGCAATTTCGCACGATTGAACACTATTGCTGTTTGCCGCTCGTTGCTGCTGGTCACACCTGGGTGCACGGCTGCGCCAACTACCTGAGGGAGCAAGGTGCAAAACCCGGGCGAAGGACTTGCACTTCGAAGGCTCTTCGAGTCGTGTTCCGAAGGGTGCGGAACACCTCCGAGCGGTAAGGAAAACCTCGATTGCTCTGAGCGGTATACGCTCGGGTTTTGTTCTTCGTGCGTAAGCCGATCGGAGTCCTCGGTTGCTCTTTCAAAAAGAGGCATTGCGAGTGGCACAACCGTGCGTGCTGACCGGCGGAACTGCGACGTGCGCGTGCACACCGCGAAGTCGACCAACTCGCTCGTGCGGCGACACCAGCCAGCACCCTTTGTTCGCCACACGCCGCACGCGGCGCATATTTGCAGCAAGACGAGATGCGACGACCCGCCGCACTCCTCGCGACGCTCGCGGTGGCCTCGGCCCAGCAGAACCTCAAAATTCGAGGCGTCAATTTGGGCGGCTGGCTCGTCCTCGAGCAGTGGATCAAGCCGTCGCTCTTCAGCGAATGGAACGCCTTCGACAAGACGCAGCCGCGGGACCAGTGGACCTACTGCGCCGCGCTAGGGAAGAAGGAGTGCAAGCGGCGCCTCGAGGAGCACTGGGACAGTTGGGTCACCGAGTCCACCATCGCGGACTTGGCTGATGCCGGCATCACGCACGTGCGGATTCCCATCGGGCACTGGATCACCTGCGACATCGACGAGGACGAGCCCTACGTGTGCGGCGAGTGGACCTATTTACAACGGGTGGCCGCGTGGTGCCAAAAATATGATATCTTAGTGTGGCTGGACCTGCACACGGCCCCGGGCTCGCAGAACGGGTTCGATAATTCGGGCCGGACGGGCGCTACGCACTGGGACAAGTCCATGGCTCATGTCAATAGGACGTTACGAGTGGTCGAGGAAATAGCGACGTGGGTTTCAAAAGACGAAGCCCTGGCCAACGTGACGACGGGCTTCGGTTTGTTAAATGAGCCCGACGCCGGCATCGACTACTGGCGCATGCTCCACTACTACGAGGACGCCTACGCATCTATAAGGCGGGTCCTGGGCGTTGAGGTGGCGGTCTACGTCGGCGACATGTTTAATCCAAAAAACTTTAACTGGTCAGCGATGAGTCAGAGATCTTCGACTTGTGGCGATGGCGTGCCACGACGCGGAGACCGACCGAGACGGCGCGTCGAAGGACTCCCCCCGCAGGTTCTGGGTCAGCAAGGACAGCGCGCCCCAGGGCCCGAGCAACGAGGCCGAGAACGTGTATTTGGACTCGCACATCTACGCCTGCTTCGTGGACGACTTGAAGGCCATGACGCCCCAGCAGCACATCCGCCAGGTCTGCAAGTTCGAGCGGGACCACCTGAACCAGTGCTGCTGGGACGGGCTGCCCCCCAAAGCCACCGAGCTCAAGAGGTTCGTGGGCGAGTGGACGGCGGCTTATGATGAAACACCATCGCCAGAGCTGGAGCGGCACTTTCGACACCATCCTCGAGCATTAACACCGGAGCGATTCACCTTTCTCCACCAGTACGTCCTAGCGCAGATGATGACGTACGAAGCTAGTGAAGAGGAGAACCTGCGCTACCTGCCGCCCAAATCAGTGGCCGGCGACTTCCACGGCTGGTTCTTCTGGAACTTTAGGATGGAGCTCGACGTGTACCGGGAGTGGGACTACCTGCGGGGCGTGAAGGAGGGCTGGATCCCCAAGCTGGAACGTGGGCGCACGGTCGAGGCCCAGACGGGCTTCACGTGTGATGCTCTGGAGGCCGAGGCCTTGCAGTGTACGACGGAAGTCGTAGAGCCCTTCCCTAAGATCAAGCACTGGCGGGGCGTGCCGTGCGTCGCGCCGGCGGTGCCCGAAGTCGTGTCCCGCTTTTTGGTGCAGGCGCCCACGTGGGTCGGCGCCGGCTGCGTCTTCATGTTCTTGCTGTACGGGTGCACGCGGGGCTTTTCAACGGCGTGGGACCGGCTGCGCGCGTGCTGCGGCCGGCCGCGGACGCTTCGGCGGAAGGAGTTCGCGCCGATCAACGACTCGCCCGTCGAGGACTACACGCACAGCCCGACCAACGTCGCGGCGTAGCCCCTGTCCCCCCCCTATTTAACTACTTGTCCATATGCTTCGCCCTGGGCGCGGCGACGGCGTCCTGGGGTGGAGTTGAGGACGAGCATCTTGGAGGTCACGAGCCAGCGGCCCACCACGCTCCCACTAAAGGCGTCCACTACGGAAGCGACGAACACGGCCCCCGGGTCCGGGCACTTGAATTCGAAGGTGTGGTGCGGCTCGTAGACCGAAGACTTGGCGTCGCCGAAGGCGCGCCTTGTTGCGGTTGTTCGCGTCTGGCGTCTTAAGGATAGAGTGACGTAGGAAGATGACGGCACGTTCCGGCCTTCCAACGCCGCGACCCTCAGCGTGTTGGGCGGCTTGGACCGGTGCTTCCGAGGTAAGGCCTTTCGGACTTTGCCCTCATCGATCGCTCGGACAAAATTGCAAATGTTGAACTCGTTGCGCGCCATGCCAAAGGCCACGGCCGCGCCCCGCACTCTCAAATCCTCCACCACCAACGTCGCGAGGCGCGTGGGGGGCGCGCCCGGCGCCGACTGGACCAAGCGGTGGTGCCGCGCGGGGAACGCGTCCCACCGCACTAGAGGCGGGTTCTCCTTTAGGTTGCGCTCCGCCAGGCCCACCGGGACAATGGTGATCTGCCCCGACGCCCTGCCCACACAGACCCCTCGTTTGTTGAGGGACACCTACACTGCCCGATCCACTGGAGCGGCCGTGGCGTGCATGAACTCCTCGTAGTGGCAGCTTCCACGTAAGTGGTGGCCCTTGACGAGCTCCAGGCGATTCGCGACGCCCAGGAAGTCGTCCGCCCTATGCACCCGCTGGCGGTACGCCACCACGTCGATGCGCCCGCCGGACGTGGCCCGGCCGGCAAAGGTTTCTAGCTCGACGCTGTCCGGTCTTATTTTCCATTGCGGGTTGTAAAACCCGATTTGACGAGTTGACAAACGACCGCATAAGGCTCGGTTGCCAACACCACCTAGTTAGGCAAGCGCATAGAATTACAGGGCTCGTTCCATTTTCAGTGCGGGTTTTATGTAAAACCCGTACAAGCGATGTGAGACGACGCTCTCCTAAGTAAGCAAGGTGCACCGCACTTCCGTATCCGTACAGACCTCCGATAGCTCATACCTGCACCGCTGCGCGCCAAAAGGCAACGCATACAGCAGTGGCACAGTGTGCACAAACAGCAGGCTCTCGACAGCACCCAGCACCAGAGCGATGGACGCCGCCGCCGCCGCCAAGAAGGAGCGCAAGGAAAAGAAGAAGTCCAAGAAGAAGTCGAACCAGAGCAGCGTGCAGTTCTGCATTGTGGACGGCAGCGGCGCCGTGAAGGAGGTCATTAAGAAGAAGAAGCGCGCCGCCGGCGACGACGCGAAGAAGGACAGGAAGAAGAAGCGCCGGGAGAACGACACGCGTGAGGCGGCGCCCGCGGCGCCCGCGGCCGCGCCGGCGGCGCCGCCGCCGGCCGCCGCGTCCGCGAAGACCAAGACGGCCGACAACCCGACGGGCGCCACGCGCCTCTTCATGGGCAACTTGCCCTGGGCCATCACGGACGAGCAGCTGAGCGAGGCCTGCGGGTGCGAGCTGCGGGCCATCAAGCGCATCACGGACAAAGAGTCGGGCAAGTTCTACGGCAGCGTGTTCATCGAAGCGTCGGATCCACAATCGGCGGGCGCGGCCGTGAAGAAGAACGGCTTGGAAGTGGGCGGGCGGGTGGTGAAGATCGCCTTCGCGCCGCCGCGGCCGGGCGACGTCTGGCCGCCGCGGCCCGGCCCACAGGCGTCGGGGCCCGACGCGCAGCCGCGGCAGAAGGAGATCGTGGCGCGGGAGAAGACGCCGCGGCCCGCGGAGGGGACGCTGAAATTATTTATCGGGAACGTGGCCTACGAGGTCACCGAGCCCGACGTGCGCAAGCTCTTCGAGCCCGTGGCGCCGATCCGCGGCGTGCGCTGGGTGAACCACAAGGACTCGGGCGACTTCCGGGGCTGCGGCTACCTCACCTTCGACAGCTGCAAGGAGACGGACGCCGCGCTGGCGAAGCTCGACGGCGCGGAGCTCTGCGGGCGGCGCATACGGCTCGACTATACGGAGTAACACGTGTGAGTACAGGAGAGCCGCCGCGCGAATCTATCTAGCCCCCCCCAAAGAGGCTTAGATGACGTGGGGCGGTGGTGGTGATGGTAGATGAATGATGCTACTCCTTACGGTCTAGAGGCGGTCCCAGGTGATAATCGAGTCGGAGAAGGCGGCCACAGCGTACACGTTCTTGCCGTCGGGCGCCACGGCCACGCCGATGGCCCCGTTGAGGTCCGTGGAGTCCTTTATGGCGCCTTGTTTTGTGAGCGCGCCCGTCGCGTCGCGATCGTAGGTGACGATCGAGTTGGAGGTGTAGCCCACCGCGTACACGTTCTTGCCGTTGGGCGCCACGGCCACGCCGACGGCCCCGTCGAGGTCCGTGGAGTCCTTTATGGCGACCTGGTTCGTGAGCGCACCAGTGGTCGCGTTGCGGTCCCAGTTGATTTAAAAAATATTCAAAAAATATTAATTGATGGTTCAAAAAAAATATTAAGCATGTCTCATAAGTGCCCCCATCGCCAAGCATACGCCTGTTGGGCTTTGCATGGCTCTTCCCACCAGGGGCACTCACTCGTTCGCTTCGCTCACACGTTGCCACCATCCCCTACTCGGCATTGGCTTTCGCCAATACCTGCGTTGCCGTGGCAACTTCGCTCCAAATTTAAGAAGTATTAAAAATATATTAAAACATTTTCAAAAAACCCGAGCCAGACGAAATTGAGTTCGAAGAACGAAATGAGTCTGGCGAGGAAAAATAAAAAACACATTTGGGGCGTCAGTTTGAATTTTTTGAGCCGGAGGCGATGAAAATGAGAAATGACCCCCAGATGTGTTTTTATAATTTTTTAGCTGATGACGACGTCGCCGTCGGCGAGCGTCTCTGGCTCCAACGGACCCAAGTACGTCGTGACGGCGTACCCGCACTCGGCCGCACGCGCCAGGAAGCCCCGCCTCAGCGTCTCGCGCGCCGGCTCGTACATGGCCGCGTGGGTCAGTCCCCGGAAGCCGCCGTTCTGGTGGCCGATGCGGATCGTGTACGGCGTCCTATTCGCGCGGTCGCGGCAACACCGCAGGCCCACGAACTTCCGCAGGTGCGGGTCGGCGTTTTGCGCGCAGGCCGCGGCGCTGCCCGAGAGGTCAGGCGCCGACGACGGCGGATCGCGCTCCGGCGGCGGCGGCGGCGCGGCGTCCACGCGAGGCACATCGGCGTGTGTCTGGCAGGTGTCAGGTTCGGCGCAGTTGTCGAGGTAGACGCCCGGGGTTTGCGTGGCGCGGCACGCGGTCCCGGCCGGGTAGTCCTGGACTGAGTGCACGCCCATATTCTCGGTGATCGACGATGTGACGATATCGTACTATTTATTGCTTTGCGCGTCTGCCTTCGTCGCGATCACGGACGCCCGCGGCGCGAACGACACGCAATTCATGCTCGCTTCCCTCGACGCGACCGGCAGATTATGGGAAGCGGCGCGCATTCCGCTGTGTATACAGATGCTCTACCACGCGGGCGAGTGCCTGGGACCGTTCGTGTGGGCCGCGTTCGTGCGTGCTCGCGAGACACCAGCGGGTGTCCTGGCTGACGCAGTCGTGCAGACCATGGCCGCGCGGGCAGGCCTAGCCGATTAAGCTAACCAACTAAACTAACTTACAGATAATTTGCGCGACGCCAGTCTTCCCGGCAGCGACGCCGTCGCGATCTCCGCACCGCGCACCCGCGCACGAGGCCTTCCTTCGTTTTCAAATCGCCCCCTTGGCCATGCGCAAGAACGCCCCGGCCCACTCCTCCGCCACCGCGCCGGCCCGGTGGGCGTCCATGTAGGACGACCGGATCCGCGCCACGGCCGCCGCGTGGTGCGCGTCGTCCGTGCCCAGGCGGACGGCGATGTCCACGTATTCCGATCTATTGGAGGCCACAAAATCTAAAACGCCCATTTGCTCGTAGATGGACGCCGCGTGCCGGCCGCGCTCCGCGGGCCCGGGTAGCACGACTAATGGAACACCATTCGACAGGGCATCTAACGCAGTGAGGCAGCCGCCGTACGGGTGCGTATCTAAAACAACGCGCGCCGACGCGAGGGCGCCCATGTAGTTCCAGTAGTCGACGAAGGCCACGCGGTCCGCCTTCATGGAGCGCTCGGCAGCCCGGCGCTGGATCCGTTCGTACGTCTTCATCGTCAACGGCTCCTGCGGCTCCCCCACTAAGACCACGACGCCCGTCGGGTCACGCGCTAATAGATCTAGTAAAATATCGTCGAAGACCGCGTGTACCTTGAACAAACGCCCCAGCACCATATATAGAGCACCGCCGGGGTCCCGTTCCACGTCGATGATCTCCGTCCTATTAGGCGGTACCCCTTGCTGCGGATGAAACGGCGCCGTGTTCACGTGCGAGAAGCGCACGAGCTGCTCGGAGTACTCTTGGAAAGCACCATCCCGCTCCGTGTCCAGCCCGAGCCAGTAGTCGATGGACGGCAAGCCGGTGGACACGGGATGGCCCCACCAGGCGCACTGCACCCGCGCTAAGCGCGAGAAGGCCAAGAGATAAGAGGGCACCTCCATGCCCAGGTCCGGGAAGACCAATACATCTAAAGCGAACAATATGACCTCTTTGCGCGCTTCACGCACGTCCCTCGATAATGCATACGATCGTTCACCGAGCAGCTCCTTCAGGTACACACGGACGTGGTCCTCGTCGGCCGTCGGCCCGAAGGCCACGTGTAACGCATACACTTCTAGCCGGGGGTCCCGCGCCAGGAAAATGATGGGGTCCGCGAGCATTTTGCCGATGGAGTGGTCGCAGAGGTGCGCGCTCGCGAAGCCGAGCCTCACTCGATCATGGTGTTGGCGGCCCAGCTCCGGCACGGCCTCAATCAATGACGGCGCCGCTCTTGTCAACGTCGAAGCTAATAAGAACATGATGTCCTTATCGTCGTCGCCGCACTGGTGTGCCAGGTTGAAGAGCGTCCGGCCGACCCTTCGTATGATGGCCTCGTCGTAGTCTATCTCATCGCCTCCAATGCCGCGCGCCGACAGGGCGCGGAGGTCCTGTGTTGATAATGCGCGCAGGTCGCTCCTTAGTAAATCGCGCAACGTACCAAGTTCTTCTGATGGGGGCACGACCGGCGGCACCAAGACGGCGGCGTTCACGCGCGCCGCCAAGGCAAGCGCCGCGTAGTCGTAGGACGCATTAACTTCGGCCAACTCTAGGCTCCGCGCGTGCGCCCGGCCTAATAACCGCGCCGCGAAACTCAATTCGCCCCAGCAGCCCAAGACCGTGCCCAGGTTCATGTCTAAGAGAGCCGCTCTTCCCGCGTCCCGTGACGCGAGGCCCTGTTCCAGGGCGCGCAAAAAGCACGCGATGGCGTGCGCGTAATGCTCGTCCTCCGTAAAGACGTCGCCCAGCAAAGCCCAGGCCCGCGGGCCCACGTGGACCTTCGCGGTGTCCAACATCCACACGCGCGTCTCGTTAATCTTGGCTGGCACGTCGATGTTCTCGTACGCTCTCGATAGTGCACAAGCCCGCAGCGCGCGCTGCTTGTCGTGCGGGCAGCCTTGTTCGGGCTCCGGGAAGCTCCCCGTGTACAGGACGCGCGCCTGGTGCCGCCGGATGCGCGTCCGCCGCACGGCGATGGGGTCCGCTACATATGTCCACGGGTCCGGCGCCTCCTTTACAAGGTCGAGGAAGCGCCGCCTTAAAAGCCGTTCGGCCGCGTCGCCCCGGGTGATGAGCTCGCGCCGCGCGGCGGAGGCCAGGGCCCCGGCCTCGTGGCCCGTGCACGCGTTCGTGGCGTCGCAGAAGCGCTCCGCGGCGGCGTGCAGGTCCTGTCGGACGAAGTCCACGCAGAAGGGCGGGCCCGGGCCGTCGTCCGTCTGCGTCGCGACGCAGACCTCGCGGTCGATTGCTGCGTAGAGCGGTGCTGCGGCAGCAGCGTGCAGCAGCACTGCGCCCAGGAAGCGTGCGGTCATCATCCCATGCGCAACGATGCAACGATGCTATTTGCGAGCTATGTGGGGCTGCCCTTTTGCAATCATGGACGCCGTGTGCGAGAAAACCCGCCCTCAAAACCCGTGCAAACTTGAATGCGTCAGCGCTCTCCCCAACTTGACGGCTCGTGTAGCACGCCATCGACGCTCCTGCCTTGTTATTAACGCTTCTGCCTTGTTATTAGTAGCAAATATATCCGCCTGCAGCCATTATACAACGCACTCGTGCAAAACGAGGACAAAAACGACTCGCATTCATCATGGCTAAAGCACTCCTCGCTGCCTGCGTATTAGCTGCGGCGAACGCATGGGTAGCCCCGACCACACGCCGAGGCGCCAACGCCCTGGGCGCCAAGCGCAAGGGCTTCGGCGACGACAAGTTCAGCAAGCCCAAGGTCAAGACGGACGCCCGACTCGAAAAGGACCGCGCCGCGTCCGCTTATGATGCCCAGAAGGCCTCGGGCATCCCCGAGTACCGGGTCTACGTGGCGCCGAAGGGAACTTTGGACTGGACGCCGATTGGATGTGTCACCGTGCCGCGGACCGAGTCGGTCAGCCAGTCGATCTTCGGCAACGTACTGGCGTTATTGGAGGTGGCCAAGCAAGCGGGCGTGCCGGGCGAGCAGGGCGACCTAGATTACGGGTACAACCTGGCGGTCTTCCCGGACGATCCGGTGCGACCGGCGGACGCGGCCGAGGCCGCGCGGTCCACGAACCCTTTCCAGAAGTTCGCCAAGGACCTTACCAATCCTTTAGGTTTCGGTAACAAGTAATTAGTTGTGACTCACACGTGGTTCAGCGCCCACTGCCGTAAGGTGGTGGTGCAGCCGAGGTCGTCGCCTCGTAACGCGAGCCACAGGTCGTCCACATCCAACGCGGGCGCCAGGCGGCACGGCGCGAACCGCAAGACGTGCGCATCCCTCCTATTTCGCGCGTCCGCGCTCAATAAGACCATGGATTTGTCCAGGAGCAGCGTCTGCGCCTCCAGCAACCGATCTTCGTCGAACGCCTCCTGGGACGAGGCCTGGCCCAGGCGCGCGAGGGCGTGCGCGGCGTTCTCCAGGCAATACTGATTCCCGACGCGCTCCAGCTTCAGGAACGCAATCACCAGTGCTTTTTCCGCCGGCGGCAACAAGCGCACGGCCGCGCGCCAGCACAAACACGAGTTGGGCTCCTGGGCCCGGAAGGCCTCCAATAAAAAGGCCGGCCGCAGCAGGGGGTCGTCCTCATTGATGCACGCGGCGCACCGCGCGGCCACCCGACAGAACCAGCGCATGCTCCGCCCGCACGAGACAGAGTCGCCCAAGGCATTCTTGACCCGCTCGTCCTTTTTAATGAGGGCCCACGCCTCGGTATGCGCGTCCACGTATTGTTGTCGCGTGTCCTCCGCCCTGGACCTTTTCCGGACCGAGGTCTCGCTGGCTAAGCGATGCGAAGCCGCGCTTAAGTCTTCCACCGACAACCGGAATCGATCTCCGAAAAACGATTCGATGTCGCACGAGGTCGGTCTTGTAAACGCGACGTGGTGGTTGTGCAGGCGACTCCGGACGCGTTTCTCGAATAGTTCTAAAACGCCGTGGTCCTGGGTGATGCCACACACCACGACGCACCCCAGCCGCGACTGCATGGCATCCAACAGGACATACAACAGGGTCTGGCGCGGCTGCAGGGCGAACGCGTCGAGCTCGTGCAAAATAACCAAGAGGGGCGCCCTTCGCTCCGCTCTTCTTCGTCTCAATTCCTCTACTAAAATACCAAGATCGTCCACATATCTTGAAGTCGCGTTGCGCCGTCGTCCCGCGTCCAGTTGCCGCGCGAGGTCTCTTAAACCCGCAGCGGCGTCCGCGTGCACGAGTCCATGCAACTCCGCCACGTCGTAGCGCGGCACGTCGGCCTCCGCATCCAAGCGGTCGATGGCCCGCGCTAATGTTGCTCGTTTACCACTGCCGGCGTGCCCGCACAGGATCAGGGAGGTGGACGCCCCTTGGATGGCCGCCGCCTTCAGCCGGTCGAAGATCTCCGTCTCCTGCTTCTTTACCCCGAATAATGGAGGGACGTCGTGCGGGGCCGGGGGCTTGGCCCGGCCCAGTCGCACGGGCGGCCGGTCGGCTAAGCGCTCGAGCATGCGGCGCTGGGCCGCGGGCGCCCACCGCGCGAGGAGCGCCCTGCGCTCGTCATCTAGGGGACAGGCGGAGCGGTCGTCGTCGTCCGAGCTGGAGTCCATTTGTGTTTTGCTGCCGCGCGCCTGCCTGTCTATGCTCGAAGGCCACACAGGTGATGCGGCGTCGCCGCGCCTTGCAGCACGCAAAGGTATAGTCCCGAATGGATCCTGATTTCAATATATATGGCACTTATGCGCCTGGCGTGGCTTACAGGTCGATGGCGCGCGATTGAGAGCTACGAAACCCGCACGATAGAGGTCATTGCCGAGTCCAAATCACCTGTTCAAGACCGCCATCTCTCGCGCACAGCGTTTTTTCGCAACGCTTCAGACCTCCTCCTAACTGCTGAACCGAGAAAATGATCGCTTCGCTGCGTCGTGCAGCACCACTGCGTGGACTGCTTGCGAGGACTGCTCTGCGCCGATGCGCCAGCCGCTGCGCGAGTACGACGGTCGACGACAGCCGATCTGCCGCCGCCGCGCACCGCACGAGCGTGACACAGCACCTCTGGAAGCTGCGCGAGTCGCAGGCTCCCCCGCTGCGACCGGACGGCAGCCGTCTGCCCGCGGACAGTCGCGTAGTAGTGGCGTACGACCTGACCCAGGACAAGGAATTGAGGAATAGGTACGAGTCCGCCTTTGGAACGTTGCGCGTCGGCCGATTGCTGGAGGACATGGACGCCCTTGCTGGCTCAGTAGCGTACCTACACGTCGACGACGGCGACCCGGACACGGCACCGCCCATCCTGGTCACGGCCTCCATGGAACGCCTCGAGGTGCGGGACGACACTCTGGCTCTCGACGACGACTATAACCTCGTCGGCTCGCTGGTCTGGGCGGGGCGCTCGTCGCTCGAGATCGTTGCGGAGCTACGGCACAAGGCCGACGACGCCGTCGCATTGTCGGCCGTCTTCACGTTCGTGGCGCGCAAGCGGGACGGGTCCGGGTCGCACGCCGTGCCGCCGTTATCCCCGGACACTCCCGAGGAACAGCGCCTCTTCGACGCGGCTGCGACGATCCAGACCGCGCGCAAGGCGCAGCGCCAGGCCGCGAAAGATCCCTCGAAGAAGGCGGAAAGTGCCGCGGCGCGCGAGGTCGCCGTCGAGGAGCTCCTGAAGCCCGGGCGGGTGGCCAGAGACTTCCCGGGGCAGGCCGACGAGGGCTACGTCCTCATGACCGAGACCTCCTTGAAGAACGCGCTGACCACCCAACCGCAAGTACGAAACACGGCGGGCCGCGTCTTCGGCGGCGCCTTGATGAGGTGCGCGCTCGAGCTGGCGTTCGCCACGGCGTATGCCTTCTCCGGCTGCGCGCCGACGACGCGTTCGATCGAGCAAGTGGACTTCGTGCGCCCCGTGGAGGTGGGGGCCCTGCTTGCTCTGGAGAGCCACGTGGTCTACGTCTGCTCCAACAACAACGTCTGCGTCGACGTCACGGCGGCCGTCTGGAAGCCCGGTACCAGAGAGTCGGACTTGACCAACACCTTCTCCTTCGTCTTCGACGCGAGCGGGGCCCCGCGGCCGCTGAAGAACGTGCTGCCGCTCTTCCGCACGGAGGCGTCGATGCAGCTCGACGCGATGGAGCGGCTTAAGACACCGTGATGTGTTCAGCTAGAGGTCCGGTCCCCGGCCCCTCGGGCGGCGGCCGGTCGCCTTGCCCCTCGATAGCGTTTTTCCGGCGTTCCTCGACCGGTATGTGACTACTCATAACAACACTTTATGTACCCCCTCCTAGAAGAGCCCCAATTTTTTCTTCAGAGCAATCTGCTTCCACTGCGGGAGCGCCTCGTAGGCGCCGCGGTCCAGGCCGAACGTCTCGCGAAACGCCGCGTCGTCCATAGTAGATATATTTCCAACCGAAGCCGCGCCGGTCGGAGCGTCGCCCGGCGCGTCAGCGTCCGTCGCCACGGGCGCGGGCGCAGCGTCCGGGCCCACCGGACCGCGCGTGGCGGCGTCCGCGCCCATGGTGATCCCCCGGTCGACCACTTCAAGTCGTTCGGAAGAGGCCGCGGAGCCCATCGTTTGGTGCGAGGCCAGCGCCGCCCCGGATCCGGACTGGTCGTTGCCGAAGGTGACCCCCTGCTTGATCACTGCGCTTCGCTCCGTGAAGCCCGCGGAGCCCACACATAGCTTGGTCGTCGCGGACCGCGCCTCCTGGAGCTGCTGCTCCGAGAAGTCCCGCTTGTTGGGCGACGCGATCTTGACGCCGAGCTGCGGGCCGGTCCAGCCCGACTTCTTGACGGCCGTTCCCAGCGAATAAATACACTGGACCACCTTGCGCAGGTCGGTGCCGCGGTACAGGTTGTTTGTGTCAAAGACCTCGAACTCCTGCACGCCCAGCGTCCTTGCACCTTTTAGGAAGAGACTTATGGATTCCATCTGCTTGAACGGCATCGCTGACGTCGAGATTTTTTTAATAGAGCCCGGTTTCAGCGCGTTGAGGAGCGTGCACAGGACTACTCCGGATCGGAGCCACTCCTCGAAGGACTGGTCCTCCGGTTTCTGCAGGTCGGTGACCGCCTCGATCCAGGCCTTCGCCTCGTCCGCGTCCTCGCGCAGGTCCTCGGCGGAGTGGCCGGGGTGTGCCATGTGGCCTTGCTTTTTTGGGCCGTCTACGCCGCCGTTTCACACTCACAGTTGCTTTGCACTGGGGCGCAGCGCGTGTGTCGAGCTTCCGGTGCAAACACTGCTGCAATTGCAGATGTTTGACCACAATCCAGGCGATTGTTCAGCACAATACGGCGCGAAACCCGTCCCCAAAACTCGTCAATCGACACAGACAAGTATGCTATTAAGAAAGACGCGGCCCGCGCCCGCCGCCGGTGAATCGGCGACGCGCGGTGTCTCCCCCCCCGGGCCCCGCCCACTAGTCCTAGCACCGTAACAAAGACACAGACGCGAGCACAAACCCAATAAGTTACGTACCTTTCTTTGACGTTCCTACATGCCCTCGGCGATCCCGCAGGTCAGGAACGTCTTGTACGTGATGACCTTGGGCATCTTGGCGTAGGGCGACTCGCCGGGCTTGGGCCCGCTGTGGGACCGCTTGAAGTTTTCAGAACCACGCCAGTTGTTGAAACTTTGGACGTCCTTCCAGGTCGTGTACGACACGTAGGTGTTGCCGTCGTCCACGGTGCCTTCCCGCCGTAACAACGTAAAATTGACGAAGCCCGGGAGGTCGGCCAGACTGGAGTCGCGCGCAGCCCACATGTCCTCGAACCGCTTCTCGAAGCCGGGCTTGATCCCAAAGTTGTTGCTGGCCACGAAGGCCTCGCGGGGCAGCCGCTTCTCCGCCACGATCTCTTTGCGGGCCGTCGGCGGCACGCCCGACGCCGCGACCGGCAGCGCGAGCGAGAAGAGCGCGCCGTAGTTTGCGGCGGCGCCTTCGCCCGCGTCGAACGTCGCCGCGGCCTCCGCGCTCTCCCAGACGGCGTACGCGTGGTAGTTCGGGAACGAGTCCATGTCCAACGGCGGACCCATGAAGTCCGCCGCGTACTTGGCCATCTGGAAGAACTTGAGGCCGGGCGCCTTTTCTAATGCTGCGGCCTTAGCCACCCAGGCCTGCTCGAAGCCTATTTGCTCGTCGCGCGGGACCACGAAGCGCGACGTCGTCACGTGGCGGTCCGCTTCGTAGAGGCCGTCGCCGCGGAGCGCCGGGGGCGCGTCGAGGGTGGCGGATCGCAGCGCCGTGCGCGGCCGCGTCGCGCCGGGCAGGGTGAAGGCGGTAGCGCCGCTGCTGAGCAGCAAGAGCGTGCAATGCATCGTTATGTGTTGAGAAAATCTGACGAGTCTGTGCGGTGTTAAGTGTGCGGGCGAGATCGAGCACAGCTGCCTTCTTTTATGAGTCAGTGGTCAGTGTGCGGTTTGGCGCAGGGGTTACGAGCTTGTGTGCGTCGCGGGACAACTGCACGAATATAATACGTATGATGATGCGCAGTTCTTTACTGCAGCAATGAGGTAGATACTCTCCCTGACTAATTTTGCGCTCTGCGTAAAACCCGTGCATAAAACCCGTGAGCAAGGCGTCCATCTAAGGCGTCCGCTACCGACTCGATTTTGGTCGATCGGTCAGCCGAGGAGGGCACTTCGCTTGGAAAAAAATAATGATAAGGGTAACGCCGTCGACTCACGCCGCGCGCGCGAAGAGGAGGCGTGCGCGCACGGGCCCCGGGCTCCCGCGGCCCCGCGCTTCTTTGGTGCACTGGCCGGGGAGGATGCGCTTTGTTCACGAGCCGCCAGCCCTCGGTCTCCTTGGCCTCGATATCGGCCGCGACGCGCAAAAAGTCCCGTTTAGCGAGGTCGTACGTCTCCGCGCGCGTCTCCGCGGTAACGCCCGGGTGCGTGCCGAGCGGGAGAGCGGCGTGGAACGGCACAAAGAGGTCCCAGAAGTAGACCGGGCCCTTGGAGCAACGCCACGGCGAGCTCCCCTGCCGCCGGGCGGCGGTGGGGCCGGGGCCCTGCGCGAGCAGTTCGATAACCGCGCGGCGCGTGCTGAGGTAATTCCTATGCCTATCCTCTTGGCGCTGCGCATTGTAGCCGCCCGCGCGCACGAGAGCCGAATCGACGCGGATCCAGGCGAGCTCCGTCGCCATGTCGCCGTTCGTCGTGCAGGAGCAGCCGCGGAGATTCTGCTCCACCTGGAAACGCCGGTACCCGCGGCGGCGCAGGCACGCGCCGGCACCGGCGGCCCATTCCCGGAGCAAGTCGCGCGCGTGGACCTCGATGAGGAGCACGTCAAACAGCGGCATCGCCTCGTCTCCCGCGCACCACGCGTCGAAAATCTCCATTTCGGCGCCCTCCACATCCACTTTCAGCACGTCGAGCGCGGCGTGGCCGCGCCGCGCCATCAGCGCGTCGAGCGACGCCGTGGGGTACCGCGCGGAAAAGGCCGCGAGCCCAACGCGGGGGTACTGCGCACTTCGTTGCGGGAGCGCGAGGCCGAGGCCGACCTTCTCGAAGCGCAGGCCCGGGTGCGTGCCGAGCGGGAGCGCCGCGATCGTCGGGTCGAAGGCGTGGACCTCACACGGCGTGTGTTGCGATAGGTACGACTCGAAGCGGCTGTCACCCGAGATCCCGAACGAGTACACGACGCACCCGGCGCTGAGCGTCTCGAGGCCGCAGACGTACTTGCCGCCCTCCGAGGCCGGGCCCACGCGGTCGAGGCGGCCGCAGGCGTACGTCGAGTTGCCGACGTCCGCGACCGCGCCGAGGGGAGCAAGGAGGACGATAAGGCTTCGCATCACTCACACGTCGGCACTTTTGACACAACTTGTTGAGACGCTAAGCTTGCCGTGAGACGCTACGCTTGCGACAGTTCCGAGTTGGCGATCTCACCTAATCGCCACGCCGCGCTCTCTAGCTCGAGTCAAAACGACATACAGAAACCCGTGCAATAAAACCCGAGCATGCACGCAACAGCGTGCCCTATGTAAAAAGGCTGCCCGAACGCCACCGCAGCGATGTCACGTCGTGCAGACATCATCATGCTTAAGACGCTGCCTCTGTAAAAGGCTGCCCGGACGCCACCGCACCAATGCCACGCCTGCTCGTCGCATCGCTCTGGTGCGTCGCAGGAGCAGCAGCAAGCGCCCCGTGCGCCCTGGAGCTGCGAATAGACAGCACCGATGTCACCTCCCTCTTTGATGCACAATCGAACGCGACAGCCGTCGCCGACGACCTGACGGCCTGCGCGGGCGGATCACTCGCGAACGGTGCGGGATGTGACGATCTGGACTGCGTACGCGATAGGTTACGGGCGGCGGCGACCGCGGTCCGCGATCGATGCGCGGCGACGGAGTCCACCGCGACGAGCCGCTGCCGCCGCCTGGCGCCTGACCGAGCGATCTGCTACGTCGGGTTAAGCAAGCCGCTGCGCCGGCGCCTCACCAATAAACTCGTGGGCTTGGTGGCGCCGATATCCACTGTACAAAACCCAAACGTCGTGCTGCACGTGACATCCCCGTTCGCTGCGGTCGTCTTCGACGCGGCGACAACGCAGGCGACGCTCCGGGACGCCGTGCGCGTGTTTGCGCAGGCGCACGCGCTCGACGCGGCCGAAGCGAACGCACTCGAGGCGGAGGCTGCCGATTCAATAATTGCGACGCACGCGTCCTGGATGCTCGGCACGATCGCGAGCCTTCTCCCGGAGCCTCGAACGCTAGAGCCGCTCTGGCGGCTACAACCTCACGACTACGTGGGCGTCTCGAACAAAGCGTTTGCCCGCGTGGCCGATTTCTGGCTGCGGCGCGACGAGTACTTTTTGAGGGAGCTTGCGGCGCGGTTTGGCGCCTCACAACTCAGTCTCGTGGACGTCGGCGCCGGCACGGGCACGCTCGGTGCAATTGCAGCGGCCGTCCTGGACTCTCCTAAAGTACAACTCGTCGACGTCGACGACCAAGGGACCAACCGAGGTCTGGGTTCCGACGCGACGGCTTTGTTCGCGCGGTCCTTCGAGGCGTTTACGACCGAGCACCCTGTTCACCTATTTGACGGGAGGACTCTGGACCTGCCGTCGGATAGCTACGACGTCGCGCTCCTCACCTACGTTTTGCACCATGCCGCTGGCGACACCATCGCATTGTTACAGGAGGCGCGGCGCGTCGCCCGCAAGTACGTTATTGTCCTGGAGGACGTCATCGACAGTGAGGACGACGCCAAGAACGCCTTCGATCACGAGCCGCGCGGAACCTTCCGTCACCGGCGGGAGTGGGACGCGCTCTTCGGGCTGCTCGACCTGACTGTTGTGGCCCACGGCCCGTGCAACGCCGGGGGTCTGGCGGCGTTCCGGCACACGATGGAGTACTGGGTGCTCGCGGTCGCGTAAGTTTGTTGTTGTGTTTCAACGCGTCGCGTGCGGGGGTCTTAGAGGCTAGCGCACGGGTCGAGATCGAGACGCGGCTATATTTAGTAAACGGGTTTTACAAGGCCAGCTCTTTGCAACTCTATGCCCTAATAGCTTCGTTACTATGGCTGTTGAAGATAGCCGGCACGTCTAAGGACTGCGCAAGTCGCGCTGCGCAGCTCCCCGCCATCGCTGCGGCACAACAGCTGACACAAGCCCCCTGGTGCCTGAGCGCCATCGACACCTCTGCGCTATCGCTGCCGCGCACAAGCCCCCACTGGTGGCCTGAACGCCTGAAAACGGACGCGAGGCGCACGTCGTGCAAAGCGATGATGCGCCTACTGGTAACCGTCGGAACCGCCGCCGCGCTGCAGGCGACGCAGCCGCACCCTTTGTTCGCGCTCTCGAAGAGCAACACGCCCAAGCCCGTGAACAGGGTGCTCGCGGGCAACTTCGAGCACGCAAATCCGAAGGAGCTCATCAACATGCTCCCGCTGCACCCGTCGGACCGGAAAAGAGCGACCGAAGCTTTGAGCAGAGACGGCATGGTCGTCACACTGGATGATGTGGTGACACAAGAGCACTGCGAGCGCTTGATCACCTTTGCGAAGGCGGGCGTCTCCAATGAAGTGGACAGCGTCGACGGCGCCTCGGCGCACCAGGCGACTCTGCCGGCTGCGGCGCTCGAGGACGTGCTCGGGCGCGAGGGTTACCAGCGCTTATTGGCACCGGCCGCGCAGCTCCTAGGCGCCATGCCACAATCCGTCAGCGCCTTCGTGCGCAAGTATTCTACCGCGTCGAGGCCCCGCTTGCCCTTCCACTGCGACAGCTGCGATGCGTCGATTAGTGTCAACCTGGTCGACGGCGGAGACTACGACGGCGGCGACCTCGTGATGCTGGCGAATAACCAGCTGCTGACGGCGCCGCGGCAGGCCGGCTCCGCGGCGGCGCATTCTGCTGATGTCGCACACGCCGTGACCGATGTGACGCGGGGCGGCCGGTGGTCGTTGGTCGTCTTCACGCATAAACGAAGAAACGCCGTCGCGAGGGACGACGAGGCGCCCGGGAAACTGTGACTAATGTGATTGTTTTTACGTCTAGCTAGGCCCGCTCGGAGTACAGCGGCTCCGCGAATCCTGACGGCCGCTTCTGGAGGACCGTGATGGCGTTCTGGAAGTGCTTTTGCGGCTCCAAAAAGCTGACGTGGTGGACCTCGCCGGGCGGCACGCCCGTCGCGGCCGCCAGTTCCCCGCGCCGCACCGCGTCGAGCCACTCCCGCGTGCCCCGGTTCGTGACGGACGAGTGGCACAGGACGAAGCCGCCCGGCGCGATCGCCGGCCAGAGATTTCGCACGAACTCGGCGACGCGGCTGCCGACGCCAAAGTCCAGCCAGAAGCAGTCAATAGATTCGGTCTCAAACCGATCCTGGAACACGTCGAAGGCGTCGCCCTCGATGAACTCTAGACGAGCGTTTAAGTCCAACTGCCACGCGACGTCTTCGACCTTGCGCGCGGTCGACGTCTGGTGCCGGCAGTTGTCCACACAAATTAATGAAGAAGTCCGCGCGTGGATCGGCTCGCACCAGGGCCAGTCCAGCAGATCGGCGCCGCCGCTCGCTTGGAGGGCCGCCGCCCGTTGCAATTCGCCGTCGTTGTCCGCCAGGGCGCGCAACAGCCACAGCGACGTGTAGCCGGCGCCGACCTCCACCACGGACTTCGGCTTGACGAAGCGCACGAACGAGTAGAGGAGGGACGCGGCGTTCTCGACGCCCATGTGGACCGAATACAAGGGCCGGCAGGCCTCCAAAAACGTTTTATCATAAAGCGGCGACTGCGGTCTTAATGTTCGCTCCAGCGCGACGGCGTACGGGTCCGGTTGCGTCGTGTACATGCAGTCCGTGCGGATGACGTACTTCGGGCGCCCCGACAGGACTTGGGTGCCCGCGTGGCCCGCGACGTCCGCCACCTCCCACTCCTCGCCCTCGAGCGCCTGCTTGATGAGTAGACACGCGCCCTGGGCCGGCTTCACGTCGACCGTCCCGTTGGGCATGTAGAAGCGCGTGGCGCCGCCCTCGAAGTCGTCGTTCAGGTAGAACAGCGCCGAGTACCGGGACTCGTACCGGCCCGCGTGGGCGTCCATGACCAACGCGTCGCCCTCGCTCGACCCCGGGGGGAAGCCGGCGTCGACGTGGGGCCGGAACTCTTGCTTCCCGTCGCTCGCGTAGCGGTAGAAGCGCCACCGTTGCGACAGGAAGTGCGCGTATTTTGAGTCCTCGACCGTTCGAGGCACGTGCCGCGAGAGCCGCGCGCACGCGGCCGCCTCCAGCGCTTCGTGCACGCAGATTTGGAGCGCCGCGTGCGTGTTCTTGCCGGCGTCGAACTCGCTGAAGCCCGCCCACTCCGCTTGTAGTATCAACGTTTCGCACTCTTGTTTTGTCAGGACGTTTTCAATAAGAATCGCGTCGGCTCCATCTACGGGCACGGCCGTCGTCGCGGGCGCGCGGCTGTCGAGCGTGACCCAGCCCTCACTAGCGGCGAAGCTCGGCACGCCCGTCTCCTGCAGGAAAGTGACGGCGTCGTTCTCGGCGAGCAAATCGGGCGACGCCACGGACCGCGTGAGCTTGCGCAGGCCCGGCGGCGCGTGGAGGGCGTGCGCGACCGCGACGAGCCAAGCGCTGCGACGGCGCATGGCGCCCTGAGGATGATTGCGTTGCGGCAGTGTCCTGCAAACAATGCTCCCTTGGCGCAGCAGTGTCCTGCAAACACAATGCTCTAATGCTTCGCAATTACACGATCACACAAGTCCCTTTCTGCTCAAATCAATGCGTATTACGGCTGCTGTTTCCTCGGTTGCAATGCGTGCGTGCGCGCGGCTCTTTGGGCTCTTCAAGAGCTTTGGCAGTGTGGATGATGAAACCCGCACGAGTACCGGTCGCCGGCGCGCCGCGCCCCATCGAGCCAACCATTTATCACACGAACCTTACTCGCTCAGCCACCGCACCTCCGTAATTAAAGGCGAGTCCAGCAAGGACAGCTCCACGCCGTACCGCACGTTCTCGGGCCCCACGTAGTAGATCTCCACGAGACCCGGCTCGGCGCCCGCGGACTTGACTGTGAGGGTGGCGCCGAGTTTTGTGACGGCCCCGGCGATGGGCGCGATTAGCTTTTCCACGGTCGCGACGTCGAAAATCTGGTTCTCGGGGTCCGTGTCGCGACTGACGTTCCCGAGGTCCGGCCATCGTTCCCTTAACACTCTTTCAATACCCATCTTCATCGTCGTCGTGGACGAGGGGCAGCTCCCGCAGGCGCCCTCCAGCTTCAAGATGACGTCCTTCGTGTCGGCGTCGACGTTGACCACGGCCACGTTGCCACCGTCCGCCACGAGGTAGGGGCGCACGCTATTCAGCACCTCATCCACACTTTTTGGCGTGAAGTCGAGCTCTCCTAACGAAGCGGCGGCCTCGCTGGCGCACTCGGCCTCCGTGCCCGGCTCGAAGGGGCTGACGACCGGCTCCGCTCGCAGGCGCGGGCCGGCGGGCCTGAGCGCCACCGGCGCGAGCCATGCGTGCGCTGCTAGCGCGTAAGGAACGAGCGCCAGACGTCGAGGGGGTGGCATGGTGGGTAACCCAGTGCTTGCG
>Ga0302122_10000661_pt1 | contig 21615 bp, 14 predicted proteins | sample CB21_SCM_MG_FD_203115 | JGI IMG/M metagenome (GOLD analysis project Ga0302122, IMG submission 203115) | Marine microbial communities from Western Arctic Ocean, Canada - CB21_SCM | ecosystem: Environmental > Aquatic > Marine > Oceanic | place: Canada: Western Arctic Ocean | collected 2017-09-28
CGCCGCGAAGGTGCCGATGAACCAGAACCACGTCCGCAGCGGCGCGCCGAGCCGTCTACACGCGGAGAACGCGAGCCCACCCGCCAAGAAATACTGGAAGGTCAGCGTGTTGATGAACACCATGTAATTTTGCCATCGCACGTAGGCCGCGGCGCCCAATAGAGGCACGCCCGCGCCCACCAACAGCGTTCGCTTCCAAATTGGTGGCGTCGTCCAGGGATGGATCCCACGGACGCTCCACAAGTACGCGTGCGCCAGCAGCATCATTGGTACCTCGTCTAAAAGCTCCGCGCGCCACGACTCGCCCGCCGTGCCGTGAAACAGCACGCTGCCGACGAACACGACTATAAGTAGTATCTCTGCTGCGACGAATTCGAAGGGCAGACGTCTTGCCTTAGCGAGCCGCCAGCCGATGTATGCAGTGATTGCAAAAATGATGTTGCTGGCAGTGTTGGCCCATTCGAACGACCTGACTTCCGCTTCACACCATCGGACGGCCACCATCGCAGCTGTGCGGCAGCGTATACAGACGATCTAGCTGTGCGGCTGCCAATAGTCACAAGCTATGCGCAGCTGTGCGGCTACCAATAGTCACGATCTATGCGCAGTTGTGCAGCTGCGTAACGCACGATATATGCGCTCGTATGAATGGCTTTGGCGGCAGTAATGCGGATCGCGCGGGTTTTCTGTGCCCTGCAAAACGGGTTCGCTGCGAGGCGAGGCACGACAGCCATTACACCCCAGTGCTCGATACACGGAATCCATACCCATAGCAGCGCTCCAGCCTTGACGCAGCGGCCGCGGCGCAACCATGGGCATCCTGGACAAGATCAAGGACCTGGAGCTCGAGTATGGTAGGACCCAAAAGAACAAGGCGACGAACGGCCACCTGGGCATCATCAAGGCCAAGCTGAGTAAGTTGCGGGGCGAGCTCCTGCAGGACCAGGCGTCGAGTGGCGGCGGCGGCGAGGGCTTCGCCGTGCAGCGGTCGGGCGACGGGCGCGTGGCTTTGATTGGCTTTCCGAGCGTCGGCAAGTCGTCTCTATTAAATGCGTTGACGTCGACGCAGTCGGAGGCGGCGGGCTACGAGTTTACTACTTTGACGTGCATCCCCGGGAACATCATATACAACGATACGCGCATCCAATTACTGGACCTGCCGGGCATCATCGAGGGCGCCGCCCACGGGAAGGGGCGCGGGAAGGAGGTGATCGCCGTCGCGCGGACCTCCGATCTTATATTAATTGTGTTGGACGCGGCGAAGGAAGGGGTCGACAACCACAAGATGATTCTGGAACGGGAGCTGGAGATCGTCGGCCTGCGTTTGAATAAGCGGCCGCCGAACATCACTTTAACGAAGAAGGCCACGGGCGGCGTCAAGTTCAACGCGTGCGGCGTCAAACTTAGTAAACTAGGGGACGACCCCGAGAAGACCGTCACGCAGATCTGCAAGGAGTTCAAATTACACAACTGCGAGGTTTTGATGCGGGAGGACTGCTCCGTGGATGAACTCATTGACGAGATTAATGGGAATAGAAAGTACGTGCGGTGCCTCTACGTGTACAATAAAATTGACATGATTCCGTTGGAAGATGTGGAAGTCTTAGCGCGGCAGCCCGACTCCATGGTCATTTCCGTGCGGCAGGAGCTGAACTTCGACTATTTGTTGGCGCGGATGTGGGACGCCATGGGTCTGGTGCGGGTCTACTGCAAGCGACGAGGGTGCCCCCCTGATTTAGATGAGCCTATTGTATTGAGTGCGCAGAGCAAGCCCGTCACGATCGAGGACGCGACGCGCAAGATCTCCAAGGAAATGCTCGTCATCTTCAACTACGCGGAGGTCTGGGGCACTTCGGCCAAGCACAGCCCGCAGCGCGTCGGTCTTTCTCATATCCTGCACGACGAGGACGTGTTCCAGATCGTGGCCCAGACGAACCAGCAGCAGAAGCAGGATAAGGGCTACTCGCAGCGCGTCCAGGACTACAACTCCGAGATCGCGCGGAAAAGAAGGACGCGGACCAAGGAGGGCAAGAAGAAGCGCAGCACGGGCTAGGGTATTTGTGGTAGTCCCGGTTTCCTCCGCCTTGCCCCATCGCGCTTCCCGCGGCGCGGCGCGCGCGCGTGAGGTACTATGTTGAACTCTGGCAAAAGGAGCTCGAGCATGCTTGAGCCACCGGCCCACACGTGGAAGAGGGCAATAGCGCACTCAATGACGCTGGGCCATGGCGTGCGGGTTCGCGTCTCCGGGGCAGCGCCTCGGCGCTATTCCTCATACAGACGCTCTCCTGCGGGCAGCGGCCTTGTTGCTTTTATCAGGAAGGCCTCTGCGAGAGCAGCGCGACCGAGCCTGGCATCGAGTCATGTGCTGAGCTGACGATAAAGCCTGATTCTCGGTGAAGGTTGTGCTGTGGGCAGCCGCCATGGGCTGCCACTCCAGCAAAGAGGCTGCCGTCGAGCCCACACCCCTGCCGCAGCAGTACCGGTGGTACTGCTGCGAGGATGGGGAACGAGCTGAGTACGCCGACGACGTCCGAGACATGCTCGAGGCCGCCTATGCTGCCTATAAGAGTGGCCGCGGCGCGACGTTCCCGACCGTAGCTGTCAGCGGCGACTGCGAGGTGCATCTGACGACGATGCAGCAGGCGCACACGAGGACGGGAATCAAGCGAGACGTCGTCTGCGAGAGCACTGGTCCCGACCGGGCCGCACGGTGGTACTGGTGCGCGGGTGGCGAATTAAAGTATCGGTGGTACTGGTCCGCGGGGGATGAACGGACTAAATACGCCGACGATGTGCGGGATAGGCTCGAAGCAGCCTACGCGGAGTTCAAGGATCCGGAAGGGCGCGGCGCGACGTTCCCGACTGTAGCCGTGAGCTGTGACTACGAAGTGCACCTGAAGACGATGCAGCAGGCGCACACGAGGACGGGCATGAAACAGGACGTCACCCGTGAGCTTGAGAGCGACGTCAGGACCCCCTACGTTGACGACGTCCGGCACAGACTCGAGGCCGCCTACGCGGAGTTTAAAGAAGGGCGCGGACCGTCGTTCCCGACCGTCGACGTGGGCGGCGAGTACAATGTTCAGCTTAAGACGATGCAGCAGAGGCATGCGAGGACGGGCGTGCAACGGGAAGTCGTCCGCGAAATTTCGAGTCATGTGCCGAAGGCACTACCGCCGCCAGCAGCTGCACCACCACCGCCAGTAGCTGCGCCGCCGCCGGCAGCGGCACCGCCGCCTCCAGTAGCCACAACATCGCGCGAGGCGTCGTGCCGCAAAGTCCAGGCCGCCGAGCGGGTCCGCGCGGCGCGCAAAGCCGGAACGTGCGCGGCGATGGCGGCGGCGCGCCTGCAGGCAAGCGAGCGCGGCCGGCTCGTGCGGACCAAGCGGGCGGCCGTCACGGCCCACATACTGGCTGCGGCGCGGCTTCTTGAGGATCAGAACGACATGGTTTCCGTGCACGTCGAGCCGCTCGCCGAGGCTGCGCTCGACGAACCCACCACAGCGTCCGAGCCCGCCGGCGAGCGCTCGCCGGCGAAGCGCGGAGGACGCCTGCCGGGCTTCAATCGCGCGGAGAGCGTCCGTGTCGCGGAGGCGGAGTTGCGCAAGGCGCGAGACGCAATAAAAACGACCCCTCACGCGCCGATCAGCCGAGCGCTGCGGCGCCTGATCGACGAAAAGGAAGCGGAGTTTACCAGCGCCGCGAGGGTCCGCCGCGCCTTCGAGATCTGGGCGTTCACGGCGTGCAACAACTTTCTGCGATGGGTCCGCGAGGCGAGGCGGCGGCAGGTCGTCGTCGTGCGGGTGCTGACGCGCTTGATCAAGCGCAAGCTCGCAAACGTCTTCGAGACCTGGTGCGTCGGGCTGGCGAAGCGGTCGTGGCTGTCGCGCTCGACGACGACCGCGCCCGACTTTGCCGCATCGCTCGCGGCAACGCCAGCGCGGTCGCGGTCGCGGTCGCGGTCCCGCCGGCCGCGATCGGCCGCAGCAGCAGCAGCGATGCCACAGGATCCACTGCGCCAGCCGTCGTGGGATTTCTCCCCGACGCCGTTGGATCGCATCGTGCGGCGGACCACTCCTGCAGCGCCATATGTGCCGGCTGTTCCCAAGGATCTCTCCATTAATCCGCTCGGCGGGTCCGTGCGCGTGACCACGTCGGTACGGAGCGTCTCGCCTACACGGCGGCGGTCGCCGTCGCCGACCACAAAGCTGAGGTCACCGTCGCTGTCCACGGTGATCACACTGACGACGCCACAGCGGCGGTCGCCCACAAAGTCTTCTGGCGGTGAGCCAAAGCGAACACCGCCTGATGCCGGTACATCCGGCGCCGCGCTGACTCCGGCGCTGCCCGCCGGAATCACCCAGGCCCTGGCCGACGCGGCGGAGGAGAAAGTACGGCCGCAGTCCGCCGCACCGCCACAGTCGCGGTCGCGGTTGCCCGGGCGGCCAAAGTCCGCGGCACCACCGTCACGGTCGCGGTCGTCCGATCGGCCAAAGTCCGCGGCCGCCGCGCGCGAAACGGGGTGGAACCCGTGCTTTCACCACGTCGTTCTCGGAAACAAGCCGCTCGCCAGCGACCCCTACGGACAATTACCACCCGCACGACCCGAGACGTCGCGGCCGGACGGGGTGCCCGCCAATCTGCGACCGGGGACGCGCCAGGCCGCGCGGACCGCGAAGTTCATCGTGCGGCGAAGGCGGGAAAGAAAACGGAAAGCTGCCGCGGAGGCCGCCGCGCGCATGGAGGCGGACACGCGCACGTGGGAGGCCTCGTTCGCATATCCCCGCTCGGATGCAGCAAACCGGAAGGCGCCGCGGAAGCAAGCGCCGCAGACGCGGCCCACGACGGCGCCGGCGCAGCGCCCGACCGTGGACGTGGCGAGGCCCGCCACTGCAACTTCTCCCGCGTCGCCGCAACCGGCCGCGCGCCCCGCGGATGCGGCGAAGCGGCCCGCCGCGGCGAAGTCGCGGCTCGGCGCGTCGCCGGCTTACCTCGGGCGGTCACCGATCCGCGTCGCGGTCAGCCCCAAAAAGCCCCAGTCGACCCGCGTCGACCCGCTCGCGCGACAGCTGCGAACGGGCGAACACCTGGCAAGCAAGACGTACCGCGCGAGACCTGCAAAGCCGCCCCGTTTCGGTCCGAAGGTCCACGCGGCGCTCGCCGAGGAACTGTATAAGACAATTTAATGTTACATCACAATCAGTAGTACTCCGCCACGCTGTCGGAGAGGAATTGGGCGAAAGCGACGGGCAGGCGGGGCAGCCTTTTTGCGAGCGGCGGGATCGTCTCACCGTACTCAGCGAGCGCGTCGGTTCGCGCGCAACCCCGCGGCACGTCCAGGGGCTCGTCCCAGGCCGGCTCGACGAAAAAGGCGAACGCTTCGCGCGAGCACGCGGCCATTTCGCCGGCATGGACGGCGTGAGGCGTCGCCATCAGCGCACCGGCCGTGAGAATCTGTGCCGCTTCGCCGATCTGAAACAACACCGAGTCGCGCGAAGCCGCAACTTTATGCTCGGCGCCGGAACGCGACATCACAATGAGCCCAGCACCTGGTGGCACAGTAATTTCGCCCCCCGCGGCGTCGTAGAACAACGCGGGTGCAAGCGCCGTGATGATCGAGTTGTCGTTGTGCCAGCCGCACCAGGTGCCAGACGTGTCGCGCGGAAAGTAGTGCAGCAATCGCCCGACGTGCAGCCTTGATCGATCGACGACGGCCGACAGCGTCGTCTCGTAGGCCACCCCGCGCGCCGCGAGCGCGCGCTCGGCGACGACGTCGCAGCGCCGCAGCAAGTGGCGGGATAGCGCATGCAAGTCATGCGAAAGATCTCGGAACGCCTCCTCGAGCGAGTCGCCGAGCAGTTCCCGGGCCGGCCACTGCGGTTCGGTCGTCGACTCCGGGTAGCGTTCTCGGAGACCTGGGTCGTCGCCGGCGGCGTCACTATGGAGCCCATTGGCATACCAACTGCCCTTCGCTACGTCGGGCTGGCCTCTGAACTTCTCCCTGCCGCGCGACCAGCCGGCGCAGTAGCAGAGCTCGGGCCGCTCGAATTGTGACAGGACGTCTTCCGGCAGCGTGCCGAGTTTCTGGCCGAGACGCAGCAGCCTCCGGCGCTTGGTGGCAAGTGCTGGCGGGATGCCGGTCACAGCCAACAGACCTAGGCCATGGGGTCCAAATGCACTGGCTACCGCACCCTCCACCGCTTTCTCATCAGTGCTGTTGAGCAGGGTGTCGTATGCTATTGTCTGGAGCACTGCTGCGTCGTTGAGCGCAGCCATGGGGAAAAGTGCGTTATGAACGCCCCAAATCCGCAACCGAGTACCCGCGCCGCGAAAACCCGTGCAAAATGTGCAAAATGTGTGTAAACTGAACCCAAACCCGTTTTTAACGCGGGCGCGGGCGGCGGCGGCGGCGGGCGCAGAATACCGCGCTGAGATATTTCCGTCGACGGGATATGTTACTCGAAAATACAATAATAAAAAATCATAGTTCCCCCGCGCGCGCGTCCTCGCCCGCGCGCTCGAAGGCGATCTTCTGCCAGTCGCCGCGGTTGGCCCAACGAGCAAGGACCCGCCCCGCGTGCGCGTCGGCGAAGGTCCCATAGTGCGTCTCGAGGAAAAGCGTCTCGCCGTAGCAGACGGCAGAGAGGGGCGCACTGTCCTGGTCCTCGCCCTTGTGGATCGTGAACCGCTGCCAGGCGCCCCGGTCGGCCCACCGCGCCGCGAGGGGCGCGATGCCTCCGCGGCCCCCGGGACTCTCGCGCCGCGGGGGCGCGGCGTCGACGTAGGCCGGGCCGTCCGCGCCCGCGCCCCGCAGGTACACGCCGTCGCCGGTCCAGAGCGGCCCCGCGGTCCGGTCGCTCTCTACCCGCCACACGCCTCGGCCCAAGACGCGCGCCCGGGCCTCCGGCGCCGCCGCGAGCACGCCGTCGTCCTGCACGACCCACATCGGCGCGCCCTCCGCGCCCACGGCGCGCACCCGCACGTCGTCGTTCACCAATACAGGATCGACGCAGCCCACGAAGTCGTGCTTGGCGCCCAGGTCCGAGTCCAGGCGGTGCAGGTCGTAGAGCTCGGGGTGCTCGATGATGGAACTGATGGTGCGCTTGACACTCCTATCCTTGGAGATGGCCACGTGCTGGTTGTAGCCCTTGCCTTCATCAATAACCATCTCCCAGACCCGAGTCCCACTTTCGTCCTCGGCCCACCACCGGTGGCCCTCGAAGGTCCCCACGACGTACTTCTGCTTGACGTAGCCGAGGTCCGCCTTGTGCATTTTTCCAACCCCGCCGTCCCACCAGAGCTGGTGCCCGCCCGCCACCGGCAGGTAGTTCGTGAACTCGACCTTGACCTGCTTCTTGCCCGCGTCGACGTTCCGCGAATTCGTTTCCCGCGTCTGGAGCGCGGCGATGTGCTCCGCCTCGTCCTCGTGCTTGTTCACGGCGTTTGTGGAGAGGAGCAAGGTGAGCAGCAGGATGGGCCGCCGTCTATACGGGGCAGCCATGATCGGATAGCGTGCAGTTGTACGCAGCGTGCGGCTGCTGACCGGCTGCTGCTCTGCTGCTGCTTTTGATGCGTATTCTTCTTTAAGTTACCACCGCTTCGCTTTCACCTGAGCCAAATTTTTCATCGAGTGGACCCCGCACGGAAGTGCATCTGGCCGGAGTAGATGCCACGATTACTTACTGAGGCCGGTTCCGGACACGTTTCAAAAAAAAGGCGAAGACTATAGATGACTGACACAAGTTATACAACAACACTAGCTGATATGGTGCCGCGGACGCCGTGGTCGCCCAGGCGGTCCCGGCTTCCGCTCCTCGCCGCCGTGGTGGCCCCGCGGCGCCTCCTTGGGCTTCTCTTTCCGGCGCATGACGGCGGCGACCTGGCGGAAGGCCCGCGGCAGGGGCGGCCGGTACAAGGCCATGCGCACCTCCGTGGCGACGGCCAGCGTCTCCTCCAGGTTCACGACCCCGTGGCCCCACATCTCCGGGATCACGGCGATGTCGCCCGCGCGCTGCACGCACGTGAACGGCGGAGGCTGGCCGTCCGCCTCGGCCTTGACGCGGTCGTGCTCGTCCCACTTGCGGATCTGCTCGTTGGACATGAGAGAAAACGCGGGCGGGTAGACGAGCCACCGCTTGGCCCCGTAGACGCAGGCGTTCCAGGCCGTGTTGTGGAAGTGCTGGGGCGCGCCACTGGCGGGCCCGCCCAGGGCCCACTGCAGGTTCACGAACGGCCAGGCACGGTCGTACGGGTCTTCCGGCACCGTCGCCTCGCTTGCCTCCCAGCGCGCCGCGAAGTCCCGCGGCTGGTGCCCGATCACCGGCTTGTGCGGGTGCGCGTCGAAGGCCGTCGCGGCCTCGAAGGCGCTATACAATGCTGGCGGCGTCGGGCATTGATGGGGGTCGACGAACCAACTTTCCGTGGTCGCGATCCTATTCTTCGAGGGCAGCTTGGCCACGGGGTGGCCCCGGAAGACGTACCACGGGTAGCGCTCGTCCTCGGGGGACGTCGCGCGCGTGGCCATCTTGTCCACGTACGTCCGAAGCTCCATGTCCCGCTGGACCTCGCCCTCGGCGTGCGCCGAGAACTTGGTCGCGTAGGGGATGGCGCTCACCGTCACGGTCGCCGCGCCGTGCGCCTCCAGCAACTTGGCGCGGGTCATCGCGTCCAAAGACCACGACTCGTCCAATAACCCGCGGATGACAAAGGGCCGGTTCTGGGTCAGGCGGTCCAGGATCTGGGCGCTCGAGACGTCCTTGTCCAGCACCTCAAAATCACATTGTCGATACGCCTTGTTGAGCGCCGGGTCCGACTTGGGCTTTGTGTCTTTGCCGAAGAGGAGCTCACTGAGCTCCGCCCGCGACGAGCGCCCCCAGCCGCCCCTACCCCGCCCGCCAGCCGTGTCCGGGGCCTCGTCCGCGGAAGCCGGGGGCGCGTCCATTGATGCGGACCCGTCGTCCCCAATTATGTCCTCGGGGTCCGTCCTTAATAAACCGCCCAACAACCGCGACAGGCGCCGGCGCAGCACCTCGGGCGCGTCGGCCTCGGTCGCGTCGGTGACCTGAACCCCAGGCGCGTCGTCCTCAAAAACGAGAGGGAGCGCCGCCCGCAGCGGCGCGGCCCTGCCCCCGGCGAGCGCGGCCAAGTCGTGGCCGTGGCCATCCGTGATCGACGCGTCCGCCCCGCGCTCTAATAATGCGACGACGGCCCGCGCCTGCCCGTGCAACGCCGCCACGTGGAGCGGCGTTGATAAATGGGGCGCGTCCCTAACGTCGAGGTCCGCCCCGCTCCGACTGAGCGCCTCGAGGGCGTCCCCGAAGCCGGCCGCCGCGCAGTAGTGCGCCGGCGTCCGCCCCAGCGCGTCCCGCTGGTTCGGGTCGCCGCCGTGTTTTAATAAAAGCTGCACAACGCGCGTCGCGCCGCCGCCGAGGGCCTGCCTTATGTGGAGTTGCCCATAGGTCGTGCCCTCGCCCTTCTCCCGCAGAATCCTCTTTCCCAAACGCGACGCCCCGCGCTCGATCGCGGCATCTAAAGGATGCGGCGTGCCGCTCAATAACGTGAAGACGAAGCTGTGTTTCATCGAGTCCGCCCAGCACATCGTCTGGCACGCGACGTGCAGCGGCGACGTGCCACTTTCCGTGCGGTGCAGCCCCTCCGTGGCGTTGGCGTCTAAGCCGTTCTCCAGGAGCCGTCGCAGCACGGGCTCGTCCAGCGTCAAAGCACCCACGCTCAGCACGTCGCCCGCGTTCTCCACATGTTTCTGCTCGGCGAAGAAGTCCTCGACGCCGTCGACGTCGCCCTCGGCCACTAATGCCATCAAACTCCCCTTCGCCATGGGCTGGGGCCGGCCTGGCGGCCCGGGGTTCGGCGTTTTGCGCGTCGCGCGGTCGGCCAGCTTGTGCTGCGCGACGGCTTCGGCCCGCACCTCGGTGCCGGCGCCCGGCTTGGCGTCCTTCCAGAGGAACTTCTCGTCCTCCAGCAATGAGGCCAGGCGCGCGTTCAGGGGCCGGAAGAAGGCGTGCAGGACGGCGGCCGTGTCAGCGCGCATCGCGGGCCGCGCCGCCTTGGCACCGTTCGCACGCGCCTCCACGACGGTGTCGTCCAGGGCGCGCGCCACGGCCGCGTCCAGGCCTAAGTGGGCGTAGACGCGCCCCAGCTCGCGCCGCAGGCCGCCGTCGTCGCTCCGGTCCTCGAGCCGCAGTACCAAAAGCTGCTCGCGCGGGAAGGCGTCGAGCCAGCGACCTATAAAAGCCGCGTAGACCGACGCGCCGAGGCGGCCCCGCCCGTTCCGCCCGAAGTGCGCGCGGTCGTAGGCGCACCGCTGCAAGGCGTCCAGCGACCACTCGAAGCGTGGTTCAATATTCGTAGAACCCTCGTGCGCGTTGAAGCAGAGCTCCAGGGCCTTGACGTCCTTCAGAATTTTGGCGTGGAAGTCGTCGGCCGACTGGAGCGGTTCAACTTTGCCCTTGGCCGGGCGGCCCGCGACACCGTGCTCCGTCAAAAACCAGTAGTCCGAGTAGGTGCGCCGCGCGGGCTCCGCGAGCGACACGATCAACTTGGCTTCCGGCACCAAGAAACGTAAAAGCTGCGGCGCGGGCACCATGCGCGAATCGACGCCGTCGTGCCGCTGCGTCGACCACCAGAGCGTGTGGGGCCCCCCATCTAAAACAGTCAGATCCTCGCCCGCCCGGACTCTCAAAGCCGTGTCCTTGTGGCTCCGCGCGAATTCGTCGAGGCGCGTGTGCGCATCGACGTAGCCTTCCCGGGGCGCGCCGAACTCGCCTCGGGTAAAGAAGCGCGTCTCCTTGCGCCGCGCGGCCGTTGCATGTGGGTGCTGCGTTATCAAACGCCACAGGTCCGACGTCCCAGCCTTGGGCGCGCCCAACAAATAAGCGCGCGGCACGCACGAGAACGCACCGTCCAGCGTGTAGCAGAAGGAGCCCGTAGTCGTCGAAGCGTGCGCGCGCGCCTCCTCCATATCCGCCGCTAGAGCCGGGTGCCGCTCCCTAATCTGCGCCTCGTCAAAGTCCACGAGGTCCGCCGGCCAACACACGGCGGCGTCGTCGTCTAGACCGAGGGCGCGGCCCGTCACATGGGGCGTCCCATGCGGCGGCGGCGGCCCGGCGTGCGCGGGCGCCGCCTCCGGCAGGCTGAGCCGCGCGGCTAAAGCGACGGCGAGGCCGGCGTGGGCGAGGAGCGCCAGCGCCCGGCCGCCCCGGGCTCGGTTCACGAGCACTCCGACGACGCCGCCGCCCACGAGCCGCCAGTCATTAAGGGCGTAGCCGAGCGCGAGGCACGCGGCGTCGACGGCGTAGCAGCACAGCACGAGCAGGACGGTGCCGCGGCGGCGCTTCCGCCGCGTCTGTGGCTGCGCTGTTCGTTGCGTCGGCAAGGCACCGCGCCGGGAGCGCATCATTGTTTGACTGCTCTACCAGGCCGCGACCGAGTGCAGCGCTCCGGCGCGCGATGCCCGACAGTGATGTTTACTGTTAGTGTACTCTGCAGCCGTGTGTGCTCGTCAGGCAGCTCCAACTAGCGTCGGGCGTCTCGGCGTAAAACCCGTGCGCCGAGACGGGTTTTACCGCGATAATCGACAAAAGTTGGAGCTCCTGCATAGACTGCCGTACGCGGAGCCCCTTTCTAGGTTGAAGAAGCTGTTCAAACGACTCGTACACTCGTTGCACGTACATCATAAGCTTGACGCAGCCGCGGAACGCAGCGGTCGAAGCACATCGCTCACCCTGAAAAGCACGCCGCTGCGCCGCCGCTCAAACATGAAGCTCAAGCACCACCAGCAGAAGCTGCTGCGCAAGGTGGACTTCCTCTCGTGGAAGAGCGACAATACATTAAGAGAAGCAAGTGTCATGCGCCGGTACCACGTGACGGGAAGGGAGGACTACGTAAAGTACTCGCGCCTCGTGGGCCAGGTCACGAGCTTCGTCGCCCGGCTCAAGGCGCTGAAGCCGGACTCGGAGCAGCGCGCGGACCTCTCCGGCCAGCTCCTGCGGAAGCTCTACGCCATGGGTTTGATCGACTCGGACGCGTCTTTGGCCAAGGCCGAGAAGGTCACGGTGTCCTGCATTTGTAGAAGGCGCCTGCCCGTGGTCTTAGTGCGGCTGAAGATGGCGCCGACCGTGAAGGAGGCGACGCGCTTCGTGGAGGCCGGCGACGTGCGCGTGGGTCCCCGCGTGATCACGGACGGCGCGTTCCTCGTGACGCGGTCCATGGAGGACTTCGTGACGTGGGCCGGCGACGCGGCGCAGAAGCGGCACATCGCCAAGTACGCGAACAAGCTCGACGACTTCGACCTACTCCAGCTGTAATACCTTTGTGTGAATACTAGTTCTTAGCCGCCCCGAAGAGCCACTTCGGTAGAGACGGCGCCCGGGCCTTGGAGAGGAGGAAGCCCAGCAAAAAGGCCCCGAAGACGGCCTCGGGCGAGTAGCCCACGCTCTTCGGCGACGGCCGCTTCACGAGCCACGCGTCGCCCTCGAGCGCCCGGTAGAAGCACGACCGGCGGGTCCGTCCGTCGGGGCTCCGCGTGTGGCACGCGCCCGTCCGCCGCGGCTTCACCAGGTACAACAGGGAGTTCTGCTCGCAGTTGACGCGGATCTCGATCAGATCTAAGACGTCGCCCGAGCTCTCGCCCTTGATCCACAACTTTCTTCTGGAAGTGCTCCACAGCACGCAGACGCCCCGTCTCCGGGCCTCCGCCAAAGCGTGCTCGTTGGCGTACGCTAAGATCAGCATCTCGCGCGTGTCGACGTCCTGCACGGCCACGGGCACGACGTCGTCGCCGCACGTCGCCACCTTGTGCAGCTTGCGCCAGTCCAACATCAGCTCGCAGCCCTCCTCGAGCTGCTGGTGGTCATCCCTTTTACCCATGACGCGCGCCGGCGAGGCCGCGGTCCTCCGGTCCAAGTACGCGTCACTCGTCGTGACGAACTGCGGCGTGCCGGTGGTGTCGTGGTAGTCTCAGCAGGCGATCACTGCGGGCATGCACTAGTGTGAAACGGTGTCCGTAGCTAATTGCAGCTGCGTTTTAAATACGCCAAAACAAAACCCGTACGCCTAAGCTACTAAACGGGTTTCATAGAAAGACAAGAGCCCTTATAGCTACTAGTTTGACGGGCTTCAGAGCCCCTCAAGGACACGGCACCGATGCGCCGGTCGCGGCGATGGCGTGCACGGGCGAGATGGGAGTTTCACACCTATTGTTAGCGGGGGAACAGGGGGCGTTGAACAGGGGGGGTCTAGGCGACGGGCGCGGCCGCCGCGTCGAAGGACGGCGGCCGCGTCGGCGCGTCGGCGGGCATCTCGGGCAGCGTGGGGACCAGGCCGATGCCGACCGGCGCGTGGAGGGGCCGCGGCGAGGTCGGCGAGTCGGGCTCGCGCGGCCGCGAGAGGTCGGCGCCCGTCTTGATCATCAGGACGCGCGTAGGTGCGGGCGAGCCCGGGACCGAATCTAAAACGCCCTCGCTGTCGATCCGGGATAACGTGGTGCGCGCCCTTCTCGAGGCCTTGCGCACCCGGGAGGGCCGGTCCGAGAAGCTCTGGCGCGCCGAGTCATAAGTTAGTCGTAAAAGCTTGGACGAGCCGCCCTCCTTCAACATGAGATCAAAATACGTCGTCTCGCACAATTTGTCGATCGTCGCGCGGCGCATGGGGTCTAAATCAAGGAGTTGCTCCACGAGCATGCGCAAGGCCTGGGACGGTGCGCACTGCGTACTTCCTAATTTCACTTGCAACACAGTCTCAGCAACAGCATCGCGAAACGCGTCGTCGTCGTGCAGGTGGTCGTACGGGGGACGCCACAAATTCGTGAAGACCTCGTGGCCCAAAAGCATCTCCAGCATGACGCACCCTAAACTCCAGACGTCCGCGCGCTTCCCGTCGTAGGACTTGGCTAGTAGTAATTCGGGCGCGAAGAAGCCCGGCGACCCGACAAAGTCCGTCAGGTGCTCGCCGCTGGAGACCTATGAAATACTATCACGTTTTATATGGACCGGACACGGAACGTACGTCCGAGCACAACCCGAAGTCGCAGAGCTTCACAACGCCTCTTTGAGCCGGGTCCCGCCGTGTCTCGATACTTGCCCAGTCTTTGGGCGCCCCCATGACCAGAACGTTCTCGGGCTTCATGTCGCGGTGGGCGATGTCGTTGCGGTGGCAGTGCCGCAATCCTAAGGCGCAACTGCGCATCACGCTTCTAACGACGTCCTCGGTGCACCCGTCTTTATAATCGTCCAAGAAAGCGTAGAGTTCCCGGTCTCCCCGTTCCAAGACCAAGTACACGTAACTCGGACTTTGAATGACGTCGTGCAACCGCACGACGGCCGCGTGGCTGAATCTTTTTAAAGCCCTTACCTCGGTGTCGACCCTCCTAATGTTCCGCTTGGCCTTGTGCAAGGACGCGTGGCGCTGCACGCGCTCCTTCTTGATGGCCTTGCAGGCGAAGCGTAGCCGTGCATCCTCTTTCTTACTCTCGAAGACTTGCGCGAACTCGCCCTGTGTTGGAAACGCTCACGTCGACAAAAAGGGACGCTGCAAATCAAACCTCGCCGAGCTTGCGCTTGAGCTCATACGCGCCGATGCGGGTGCCCTTCGCCACCTTCTCGTTGTGGAGGGCGGGGTCCAATGAAGGCAGGTGCTTCTGCTGCGCCCAGGTGCTCAGGAGGGTCGAGGCCGCCGGCTCGCGGGGCGCATGGGTCCGGGGCGGGCGCGGCGCCATCTCCAGACCGCGTGTGCGCGTCGCGGCAGCCCCGCGCGCCTCGCTGCGGCAGCAGGCTCTCGCGCGCGCCGCGGATGCAGGAGGGTCGTCGAGCGCCCCGCACTGATGGAATTGCGGACGAGTCCCGGACGGCGCAGAGCTGCGTTGATTTCTCTTTGAAGAGCTCTAGACATCGTCGATAAGATTATTTGCATAAGACGGGTAATTTATCTTTTGCGACTAATTCGCTGGAAACGTACCTCCGAGCTTGCCGCTGCTCCCGAACCCAGGTTCCGTGGAGAAGCCGTCGAGCGGGTTCTCGATCACGGGGAGCCGCATGCCGCCCTGCTGCTCAAATCTATAGTCCGAGGCGGGCTCGGCCCGGAGCTTCGTTGGCCGAACACCGTCCACGCGAAAGGTCGAGGCGACTTTCCTCGCAGCCTCGGCGCCGCCCTGGCCCCAGCGCGCCGCTGAGGCCGACGCTACTAGCACCAGGACGTCGGGCGACCCCTGGGCCGACGTCGCCGCTAAGACAGCCCGCCGCGGCGTTGTGGAACCGCCCGGCGTGATCGCGCTGAACGCGAGGTCCAGAGTTCGCACGTCGCCCGTCGAGACGTCGTTGCTCACCACAACGTCCGTGGGCGGGCCGAAGGCGCCGTACCGGCCGTCCGTGGCCAAGACCCGAGCGGCGAGGGCCTTGCCGTCCAATTCTCTTTTTGGAGCAGCGATGACTTGGAGGTAGGCCGAGTCGCCCGTTTTTGCCCTAACTTCCACATCATAATAAAAGCCCTTGGCGAGTTTCAATTCCGGCGCGGCGAATGCGACCTTCGCGAGCACGCCGTTCGTTAATACAACGTCCGCGGCGACGACGCCCGCGGCGGAATTGGGCGCTTCTAACAAGATCACGCCCGTGTAGGGCCGGCTCTTGCCGCTCACAGCGCCCGCGCCGCCTAGAGCGGGCCGTTCGGACCCCGTGGCGTCCGCGAAGCTCGAGATGTCGCTCGACGTGCGCATCAATTGGTCCGCGGCGTTCGCGGCGCCGGGCAGGGCGCAGCCCAGGGGTGCGCCGAGGACGCAGCGGCGTCTTACATCAAGCGAGGTCGTCGTTTGCAGAGTCAGCGCCAGGCATGCGGCGCGGAAGGCCATCGTGCAGGCTGCCGCTCTGCTGCGTGGCTGAGCTCGGTTGGCGTCGAACTAGGAGCTTCCCAGCGCACGGCTTCGAAGCGTAGGTTGACTATTGATAGGTGTTACTCTGCAGCCGGTTTGGTAAACCAGCTCACACAGCGCACACGAGCTCTGTTTTATGCACTCTTGAAACCCGTTTTGGCCTTTAAAAGAGCCCCCAGCCCAGCCCGGATGACTGTTTTCAATGACAAGGATGGGTGGCAGGAGTCCTCGGAGAACGGTTTGCATCTTCCTTCTTTTATTTCAAATCGGGCAGATGAGAAGATGATGAGATGGCGCTGCTCAGTGGCCGCTGCTCCAGCACATCGGTCACATCCTGGGTCGACAGGCAACGGAACGCATAGAGAAGGCATCGATCGAGCGCTGCACCATCGCTGCGGGGCTGCCCACAACACCGCAAACCACAATGGATAAAGCATAGATGACGCGGCTGCTGCTGCTCGTTGCCTCGGCGACGGCTTCCTGCACCAACACACTCAGTGTGAATTGCTGGAGATTTATGAAATACGAAGCCACGTTCTTCTGCACACACGAATTCTGCGCGGACGGCTGCCCGCACCAAGGGGGCTGCGACGCCTGGTGCGGCCTCTGCCACGACGAACCGCTGGTCCGCGACTGCAACGGTCATATGGCGCCTACGGCGTTCCTGGGCGACGGCTACTGCGATGTCAGTTTGTACCGCTACGACGGCGAGCTGATAGATTTTAACTGTCCCGAACACGGCTGCGACTCCGGCGACTGCCAGCCGGGGATCGATTACTACGGCCACGAGGTGCCGTGTGCGACATCAACGCCAACGCCAGTGACGCCGGCGCCGACGCAGCTCGCCACGATCGCGTCGATCCAAACCTCGGTCGCTGCGGGCTCCGAATTCTTCGACTGCCTGCCGTCACCGCGGCACCACGCCGTCGTGCGTGTGACGTGTATTGTAACTCTTGTGACGCACGTCGGATTTTACTGCCAGCAAGCGCCTGCTCTCTGGAACGGCGTCTTCGTTCACGTGCCCTCCGACTCCTTACTGATGGCGCTGCGGCCGGGCGACGAGGTCGCCGTGACGAACGCGTACGTCGACGAGGAGCTCGGGAGCACGCAGCTGGAGGTCGCCGACGCGGGAGACGTTGAAATCCTACGACGGGACGTGCCCATGGAGCCAGTCCTCGTCGCGGCGGGTGCGCTGGGCGGTTTCGCGGAACGTGCATCGACGCGCTGCCTTGCCTCCGCGGAGCCGTACGAGGGCCTGCTCGTGCGGATCGCGAACGCCTCGCTCACGTGGGTGGACCAGGACGTGCTGGTGACCGACGGCTCGGGCACGACGGTGCTCGGACACACGGTGGGGCGCTTCGACGCCCTCGACGCCTTCGGGCGCTTCTATGCCTCGGGCGCTGCTGCTATCGACGTCATCGGCGTGGGCCGCGGCGCGTGGCAGTGCCTGGACCTTGGGGCGGCGGTGGGTAGCTCTGGCTCGGCCACCGGCTCCGCGGCGACTGGAACCGCCTCCGGGGCCAACCAAGCTTCCATCGAAGCCGTGCTCGATTGCTTCTCGAACGCGAGTCGCATCGCCTTCGCCTTTCAAGTGGCGCCCCGTTCTCTGCACGACCTGACGTGGGCGAACCCCGCGCCAACGCCGACGCCGACACAGGGGTCCCTGCGACCGACGCAGCCCACCGAGTCCTACGGCATGGAGACGCCCGCGGCCCGGCGCCGCCGCCGCACCGTCCAATCCATAACGCTGGCGTTCGTGTTGGGCGCATTAGTTCTAGGCGTTGCCGCGGGCGTCGTGTTGACGAGGCGACGGTCTGCGTCGGTTGATCCTGGCCTACGAGCATGGCTTAGCGGACTAGACCCGGGTGATGCGCGCTGGCCCGGAGGCGCGACCTCGGTCGAGATCCAGGTGGCGCGGTGCCCGACGACGTTTGATGAAGGCGGCGTCGCGATCGCGGACTGCCGCGCGGTGAACGATGGAACGTCGGTTCAGGTGGCGGAGGCCGTCGCGGTCGAGATGGTGCCGGTCGTGGGCCAGCGGGCGCGCAACGTCGAGGACGCGGTCGTCGACGAGGCGATGGACGCGCTCTTCCGGCGGGGGCTGATCCCCGCCAACGCATCGTCTCAATAATTTCAGTGTTATACTACATCTTAAATCTATCAATCCCCGAGGAACCGCGTGGCGAGGGCGTCGCCCGCGGAGATCAGGACGTCCGCGACGAGCTGGTCGGCGATGTTCAGCCGCAGCGCGGGGAAGCGATCGTCCCGCTTGAGGTGCTCCGTCGCGAGGAGCCGCGCGTCCGCGAAGCGGTCGACGATCTCCAGGAGCTCGCCGTGCGTCGGCGCGCGCGACGCGTCGCCAGCGTCGCCCGCGAGCGCCACGAGCCGCGCGAGGCGCCGCGCCACGGCCTCGAGCGGCGCCGTCTCCGACTTGGTCGCGCGGAGCTCCGCGCAGAGCGCGATCAATACGAGCCGCTCCAGGGGCGCCGCGTGCTCGACCGCCGACAAGTAGGCCGAGTCCGTCAGGCGCCGATGCGCCGCGTTCACGTCGGCGATGGTCACGACATAGGACGCTGGCTGAGCGCCCTCGCGTGCCTCCTCGTCACCACGAGTCGCGCAGACCTCCGTGGCCCGCGTGCAAATCAATAAAGCACGCCGCACGTCGCCCGAGTAGGCGGCGACCTTCCGCGCGGCCATGGTGACGGCCTGGGGCTGGAAGGCCTTGCTGAGGTCGCCCGTCGAGAGCCGCTGCAGCAAAATGGACTCGACCTGGGTGCGGTCGTAGGGCGCGAACGTTAACCGTCGACTTCCTAACCGCGATCGAACTTTCGGGTCCAGGCGCTCTGGGAGATCTAGCGTATTCGCGATGCCAATGACGGCCAATCCCGCATTCACGCGCCCGGGCCACTCGAAGAGGTTGTACAGCACCTCCTGGCGCTGGGTGAGCATGTAGTCCAATTCGTCCACTAGCACGACAATTCTTTCTTCATGATCTTCGCCGCTCGAGAAGCGCTTGTCTAATAAGCGAGCAGCAGCGTCCGCGCCCCTTTTCTCCCCCGTCAGGGCCTCCCACAATAATGCATACGCGTGGTTCGGCTGGGGCAACCTCATAGCGTTCACCTCCACGAACCGAAACGCGTTGCCCGCCTCCTGCAAGGCCCGGACCACCTCCCGCACCGTGGCCGTCTTGCCCGTACCCGGCATACCTGCAACATAGAGCGTGCGGCCGTCGCCCCCCGGCGCGCTCAGCATCTCCAAGACAAAGGTCTCTATACTATCTCTTTCAGTTTCCCGGCACGGCAGCTTCTTTGGTGCGGCTGAAAGCTGCAGGGCCGCCGCGGCTCTTCGTAAGCGATCCCTAGGGGCGCTTTCGAGCACAGCTTCCACGTTCTCATCGTCGGAAATTACGTCGCCGTCCCAGGCCGCGCCTTTTCGTTTGATGCCCCGGCCCTTCAGGGCTAAACCTTGGGCTCGTCGCATCCTTTCAGATGCCGGGCCGCACTCGACCAGCTTGGCCCCGGGCTCCCACACGTATCTACAGAAGAAGACGTCTTTCAGGGCGCGCTTGTCCTCTTTATTACGTCGCTGCACGTATTCGTCGTACCCCAATACCGAAACCTGGCCCATGAGGGACGAGGCCGGCACCTCGTCGACGTGCGTCGTTTCAAAGACCTCTCTATCCGGATACTTCGGCGCTAGGGCCGGCCGTCGCTTCGCCGGGACTATTTCCTCCGCACAGTACAACCACCTAACTTCGGCCCAGGGCTCGTCGGGCTCCTCGTCTTCAGTAGCCGGCCACCAGATCTGCAGGATCTGGGCCGCGGCGTGCCTTAGACTTTCGCCCTCCCGGACGCCCTCGCCCTCGAGCTGCACCATGACGCAGTCGCCCACCGCAAAACTAACACCCGCCGTGTACTGGAAGCTCTCCCGGAAGAGGCAGCCGTCCTTGTCCAGCGCCTCGCTCCCGTCCGGCGGCGCGATGGCCCGGGCGTCGACCTGCAGCCGGTGCGTCTCCGGGTCGCGGGGCCGCACGTCGCGGCGGGACCAGGCGGCGTAGAACATGACCGCGCGCGTGTCGTTCTGTGTGAGGGGTAGTCTGGGAGAGCAAGTGATGAGCACCAAAGGGCCCTCGCGTTTGACCGATGCAGGAGCAGGTGGGTGACCGATTAAAAACAACTTCGCACGCCTGGAATATGCCCCGTGCTGTGTCCTTGGCACGTTCAAAACGCCGCGCGTCGAGTACGTGCGGGTATTCCATTTTAGTCGGGTTCTACGGCATGCCAGCGCAAGCTTACGCCTGCCTCACCAGTGCACGTGGGGAATCTGTTTACACACATCCTAGCTCTACTGCCTGCAGCGACCGAGCCCAGCCTCTGCGAGGGGCAAAAAAACAGCAGCCTAATAGCACGCCGCGCGCACACCGGAACTATGGCCCAGTGGGAGTCCGCGCACACCGGCCGCAAGGGCTCGCACCTCGTCGAGGGCTCGACGATGATGCCCAAGTGGGAGGACCGGAGCGGCATCGCCATCGTGCAGAACAACATTAATTTGCTCCCGAAGAATCTGGCGCAGGACCCGATGCTCGCCAAGGGGGCGCTCTTCGAGATCCACGGCGACCAGGAGACCTTCAACATCCACCAGATGCTGTACGAGAAGACGTTTGAGAGCGAGTACTTCAAAGCGATGTTCATCTTCAAGACGTTTGAGAAAGTGGTCGATGTGATCTATGAAAAAGTGACATATGTAGAACCCTGGGCAGCTACCGAAGTTAGGAGTCCGTCCTCGGCCTACTGTCTGCTCATGAAGTTGTTCCATTTGCGGCTGACAGAGACGCAGGTTAGAGCATTACTAGATCACGGGGACTCCACCATGATCCGGGCGTTAGGAGCTTTATATGTGAGGTACACTTGCGACCCCAAAGAATTATGGAGGTGGCTGGGCGAGTACGCGGACGATTTAGAAGTCTTCGCCCCGGGCATGGATAAAACAAGAACAACAACTTTCGGGGACTATTGTTTAGGGCTCATCACGGATCTCCAGTACTACACGACGATGCTGCCCCGGATCCCGGTGCCCGTCATGCGCAACATCAAGGTGGAGCTCGTCCTGTTCGAGGAGATGGTTCGAAGGGGTAAAAAGAACGTGCGCCATCTCGAGTTCCTCAAGCCGGGCGCGGTCGTGCGCGCGATCTTCCGGGACGAGGGCAAGGACCCCGCCTGGCACGAGGCGATCATTGTGGCGCGCATCGAGCCCTACGACGGGGCCGCGGAGGGCCAGCTGCCGACCTTTCGTGTGCAGTTCACCGAGGCCGGTGGGTCGGCCATTGAGGTCGTCAAGACGGGGCAATTAGATTTACCGGCGAGCGTCACGGCCAAGACGGACGCGGTCGAGAAGGGGGAGAAGGGTGGCCGGGACCGCTCGCGGCGCGACCGCGACCGGAGCCGCCGCGACCGGGACCGGGGGCGGCGGCGGCGCGACGACGACGAGCCGCGCGACCGGGGCGGCTACGACGACGAGCCACGCGACCGGAGTGGGTATGACGGTGAACGCGACCGGAGCAGGCGACGGAGCGACGACCGCGACAAGGACCGGGAACGGAGCAGGCGAGACCGGTCGCGGGACCGGAGCCGGCGGGATCGGAGTCGGCGCGATCGTAGCCGTAGCCGCGACCGGAGTCGGCGAGATGACGCGGCGCCCCAGCGCAATGAGGGCGAGGACGCGCCGGCGCGCGCGGAGGC
>Ga0302122_10000662_pt1 | contig 21589 bp, 19 predicted proteins | sample CB21_SCM_MG_FD_203115 | JGI IMG/M metagenome (GOLD analysis project Ga0302122, IMG submission 203115) | Marine microbial communities from Western Arctic Ocean, Canada - CB21_SCM | ecosystem: Environmental > Aquatic > Marine > Oceanic | place: Canada: Western Arctic Ocean | collected 2017-09-28
GTTGCGTTTCTACTACCATCTCGCGTGCCTTTGCTTGTTGGTCGGCATGCATCTCGCCAACACTTCGTACTGGGCCTGCAGGCACTCCCGCCTGGTCGAGGCGAATCAACCAGTCTGACGATTTCCGTTGGCGAAATATCTGGCTCAGCACATGCTCCAATTCAGGCAAATTTGCCATACGGGCAGTGTTATCTGCAAAGCGCGGGTCAAGGCCAATATCTGGCCTTTCTAGAACATCCAGCAGCCGGGTCCAGTTACTTTGATTGGCGGCGCCGATCGTGATCCAGCCATCTGCTGTAGGATAGGCCTGGTAGGGGGCATTCAGCGGGTGCGCCGAGCCCATGGGGCCGGGCGAGCGCCCGGTGGCAAAACAGATTGCCGACTGCCAGTAAGTATGAACAATGCCAGCCTCATATAACGAGGTATCCACCTTTTGCCCTAATCCGGTCTTAAGTCGGTTGGTGTAGGCGGCGAGCACGCCCATCGCCCCTAAAATGCCAGCCGTGATGTCTGTGACCGGGGCGCCTACTTTGACTGGCGGACGTCCAACTCCCTCACCGGTGATGCTCATCAGCCCGCTCATGCCTTGGGCGATTAGATCAAATCCGCCTTTGTCCGAATAAGGCCCCGTACGCCCGTATCCCGAAAGTTCGCAGTAGATCAGCCCTGGATTTACCTGGCGCAACATTTCGTAACCCAGACCAAACCGCTCCATGGCGCCTTGACGGTAGTTCTCAATAACGACATCGGCATCGGACAACAATCGTTTGGCTACCTCGACACCGGATTTTTGCTTCAGGTCGACCGCAATACCTCGCTTATTGCGGTTCATCATCATGAACGCCGACGACTCGCCATTGATCTCTGGGGGCACCATACGACGAGAATCATCGCCGCCGGGGACTTTCTCGACTTTGATGACATCAGCACCCATATCCGCCAGCATAAGACCGCACACTGGGCCGGCCATGATGTGCGAAAGCTCGATAACCCTTAAGCCCGACAATGGGCCTGACGTTGAACTCACATCAGCGCCCCTGGAAAACAGGTTTTTGCTTTTTCAGAAACGACTGATAGCCAATTTGAAAATCCTGTGTGCCATAACAGTCAAAACCCTCGTCCATCTCTTCCTCACTAAGCGGCTCCGGGTGCTGCAATCTATTAATAAATTTCTTATGCCAGCGGGCAACCAATGGCGCACCCTGAGCTATTCGTCCAACCATGGCCAGAGCTTCTTTCTCAACTGAATCATCACTAACCACATGGTTTACCAAACCCAAATCTTTGGCCTCAGCGGCATCAACAATGCGCCCTTGGAGCAGTAAATCCAGGGTAGTTGCTCGACCCACCAGGTTTAGTAACCCAGAAATCTCCGGGTAAGACATCACCAGTCGAAGGCGGTTAATCGGCACCCCGAATCGACTCGATTGTCCGCAGACACGAAGGTCGCAGTGAGCTGCAATCTCCAAACCGCCTCCAATACATATGCCCTGAATAAGTGCAACCGTCGGATGAGGGCAATTGTCAATTGCTCCAAGAGCGTCGCGCATGATCTCCCCATAGGCCTTGGCCTGAACCGCGTTAGCCCGCTCGGTTTCAAACTCGGAAATATCGTTTCCCGGAGAGAACGATTTATCTCCAGCACCACGTAAAACAACACAGCGGATGTTCTCATCGTGCGCCAGGGTGCGCATTGTCTCACCCAGTTGTTTCCACATAGGTTTGGTCAACGCGTTGAGTTTGTCAGGCCGATTCAGAACAAGACAAACAATATTCTCGTCGATCTTGTATACCTGTATTACCTCTTCCATGGAAACCTCCAGTTGACTCGCAAGGGCCGGCATCCTCTTTGCCCTGGCACTTGGGCATCCGATCCACCGAGATTAAGTTGCCAGATGATGTGATGGCGGCGATCCCCTCGAGGCCACTGCCGTGTGCCCGGCCTTTCCTTAGATCACCCTTTCCTATCGGGGGTTTTTATTAGACGCGGTGCTGCTGACCAACCACTCCATCGCCGCAGTGACGCCGCCTGGCTGATGCGGGACACCACCTGCAGCGAGCCCCATCTCTACGCCTGCGAGTGTTCCAACCATCATCAATTCGTTAAAGCTACCTAGGTGGCCGATTCGGAACACCTCACCAGCTACTTTGCCCAACCCACCACCTAAAGACATATCGAACTCATCCAAGACCACTTTTCGGAATTCGTCTGCATCGAAGCTAGCGGGCATCCTTACCGCGGTTAGTGCATCACTGTAATTCTGCGGCTCCAGGCATAACAACTCGAAGCCCCAGGCTGTAACCGCCCGCCTGGTTGCCTCGGCCAAACGCGTATGGCGGGCAAATACTTGATCCAAGCCTTCTTCCAAAAGCATCGCAATAGATTCGCGCAGCCCGAACAACAGGTTGGTTGCTGGCGTATAAGGAAAAAACCCCTCCCGATTCGGTTGCAGCATGTCTGCCCAACTCCAGTAGGATGCAGGCAAATTCGCGGTCTTTGTCGCTGCCAAGGCCTTGTCGCTGATCGCGTTGAAACTCAGGCCAGGCGGCAGCATTAACCCTTTCTGCGATCCCCCGACTGCCACATCCACGCCCCAGTCGTCGTGCCGGTAATCAATTGATCCTAGGGAAGAAATAGTATCCACCATCAGCAGTGCGGGATGACCGATCTCATCGAGCACGGCTCGAACACCTGGGATGTTTGAAGTGATACCGGTAGATGTTTCATTGTGCACCACGCACACCGCTTTGATCTGCTTGTCGGTATCAGCGCCTAGATGCTCTGCAAGCACCGCTGCATCTACCCCATGTCGCCAATCACCTGCCACAAAATCCACGACTAGGCCAAGCTTTGACGCAAGTTTTTGCCACAAGGTCGCAAACTGCCCGGTCTCATACATCAACACCTTGTCGCCAGGGCTCAGGGTGTTGACGAGCGCGGCCTCCCAGGCTCCAGTGCCAGACGCGGGGAAAATGATTACCGGGCTCGTTGTCTTGAAAACATTGCGCATGCCTTCGAGCACATCATGGCCAAGCTGTTGAAACGCTGGCCCTCGATGGTCAATTGTCGGTGAATCAATGGCGCGCAATACCCGATCAGGGACATTAGTGGGTCCCGGAATCTGTAAAAAATGGCGCCCGCTTCTAATGCTCATCTTGCACTACCTCTGTTCTCACTCTAGATCCAAATTTACTGAATGGCCGAGTTAATTTTTCAATCGCGCATACAATACACATTGTATCTGGCAAGTACCAGAACGTCTGTTGCGACCTGTACTGCTACTGGATACAGATAGATTTTCCCGAACCAAATTATCCGGATCAAATGAATTGAAATCAAACTTTCGAATCAGGTAACTATCATGAGCGTTGTATCTCAATCGCTGCTGCGCGAACGCGTTGGCGACCCCGACCTGGCAGCGCGCCTTAAGCGAAACCTTCGCGGCGAGGTACTTTTCGACCGGTATAGTCGAGGCCGATACAGCACCGATGCATCCATTTACCAGATTGAACCAGTTGGAGTAGTGGTACCTCAGGACGAAGAAGATATTGAATCTGTGATTAGCATCGCAGCAGAGGAACGGGTGCCACTACTGATGCGAGGGGCTGGAACATCGCAATGTGGACAAACAGTTGGTCTCGCTCTGGTAATCGACGTATCCAAATACATGAACCAGATGTTGGACCTGGATCTAGAACGGCAGCAGGTTCAGGTGCAACCCGGTATTGTTCTTGATCAACTGAACGAATTACTACGGCCCCACAATTTGTTTTTTCCGGTAGACGTATCGACTGCCAGTCGAGCAACTATCGGCGGCATGTCTGGTAACAACAGTTGTGGTGCCCGGTCAATTCATTACGGAATAATGCGCGACAATGTGCTTGCGATCGATGCCTACCTCGCCGACGGCACAAAACTAAGCTTTGGCCCGGTACAGGCAAATGTAGCCTCGACTAGGCCACCTGACCGATACCAGGAGCTGGTCGCCGACCTAACGCTTTTGGCCGAACAAGAATCCGGAGAGATTCAAAATAAGTTTCCTGCCCTGCGACGCCGTGTCGGGGGTTACAACATTGATGAGTTGCTGCCGCGGATCAGTCCAGAGGCGGCACCGGCAAATATGGCCCGTCTTTTGGTGGGCTCCGAGGGCACCCTTGCGATATCAACCCAGATCACCCTAGGGCTTCATCGAATACCTTCCCACCGAGTGCTCGCAGTGTGTCATTTTGACTCGTTTTATGAAGCGATGGATAGCACACGCCACATAGTGACACTTAACCCTACGGCGGTGGAGTTGGTTGATAAAACCATGATTGAGCTCTCCCGTGATATTCCTATGTTCCGAAAGACTATTGATCAATTTGTCCGTGGCACGCCGGACGCTTTGTTGTTGGTGGAATTCGCCGGCGAAGATCACCAACGCCTATTGCTGGATTTAAAACGCTTGGAAGAGTTAATGGCGGATTACGGCTTTCGCAGCCGCATGACCGCTATCATAGATCCCACCCAACAACGGGCTTTGTGGGAGGTTCGCAAAGCAGGCCTGAACATCATGATGTCTATGAAGGGTGATGGCAAACCGATTTCATTCATAGAAGATTGTGCCGTACCTCTAGAGCATCTTGCGGATTACACAGCGAGGTTAACGGAGGTATTTTCTAAGCATGGCACCACCGGCACGTGGTATGCCCATGCTTCTGAGGGCTGTTTGCATGTACGGCCGGTACTCAACATGAAAGACTCTGGAGATGTCCGCAAGATGCGGGCTATTGCTGAAGAAGCCTTTGCGATGGTCCGTGAGTATAAAGGGTCGCATTCCGGCGAACATGGCGATGGAATTGTGCGATCCGAATTTCATCCGGTGATGTTTGGTGATCGCATGATTCGTTCTTTTGAGTCGGTAAAGCGAATGTTTGATCCAACCGGACTGTTGAATCCGGGAAAGATCGTAGACCCACAGAAAATGGATGATCGATCCCTGTTTCGCTATCAACCCGACTACCATACAGGGGCACCCGATACCGAGCTTGACTGGTCTGAGTGGGGAGGAATAGCGGGTGCGATCGAAATGTGTAACAACAACGGTGCCTGTCGCAAGCGAGATGCCTCTGTGATGTGTCCTTCGTACCGTGCGACCAGCGACGAGGCGCATGTAACAAGAGGGAGGGCGAACACATTGCGCCTGGCGATCTCCGGACAATTGGGTCCCGATGCCCTGAGTTCCGACGAGGTAGCCGAAAGCATGTCGCTGTGCGTTGGTTGCAAGGCGTGTAAGCGGGAGTGTCCTACCGGCGTTGACATGGCCCGAATGAAAATAGAAGTCAATGCATTGCGAGCAAAAACACATAAACCGGGTCTGCGAGACCGGATCATTGGTTTTCTGCCGCGATATGCCTACTATGCTCGTTTTACCAGCTGGGCTTTGCCAATACTCGACCGGATCCCTGGAATTCCATGGCTAAGAGAAAAAGCTATCGGGATCAGCCGTCACCGCCGACTGCCACGATTTTTAAGCGACAGCGCTCTTTTAGGCGAACAGGTCTTCGGACCAGCCCAAGGCAAAGCAGTTTTATTACTTGTCGATACCTTCACCTACTGGTTTGAACCTGACAATGCCAAAGATGCTATCAAGGTACTCATTGCTCACGGATACCAGGTTCATCTTCCAAAATCTGATCCTGACCGTCCATTGTGCTGCGGTCGAACTTTTCTTTCAGTCGGCATGATCGATCAAGCTCGCGAGGAGGCCACCCGACTGACCCAGACCCTAAGACCCTATCTCGAAAAGGGAATTCCGGTACTTGGCCTTGAGCCTTCGTGTTTATTAACCCTACGCGATGAGATTCCAGCCCTTAACCTAGAAGCGGCAGCCAACATCGACTTCTCCCAGGTTATGCTTTTGGAAGAATTTCTTCACCAGGAACATATCGCGGGAAATTTTAATCCACAATTTAAACCACTTGCTACACCTCAAGTGGCGATACATGGGCACTGCCATCAAAAAGCCTTTGACACTTTGCCTGCCGCTCAGGAAGTCCTGGGGTTGATACCGGGAATACAACCGCGCCTTCTGAAATCAAGTTGTTGCGGTATGGCTGGTGCGTTCGGCTACCAATCGGAAACCTATGACGTTTCCATGCGTATGGCAGAACTAGACCTCTTGCCGCAAATTCGCCAACTGGGAGATGACGCCGTGATCATTGCCAACGGTGTAAGTTGTCGTCAACAAATTACCCATGGCACCGGCCGGGCCGCTGTTCATTTAGCCCGAGTTCTGCGCTCAGCGCTCCCGGCTTAGCAAAATCTGGTCGGAGTTTCGACGATCCGCTGTTTTTCCCTAACGGCCACCGTCGATAAAAAGAATCAATAAGTTATCGGGCAAATATAAACCGCCGCGGCGAGACAACTGGCACTCATCGACATTTTGCCATCGCCAGTGGTTGCAAGTAGGCATTGATCTGGCTAGGCGAGCCCAACTCAGATATTCACAGACGCTAACGCATCTGGGTTTGCACCTCTGGCCCTGGACCTTATTCGTTCTGTCTTAAGAGTAGTTACTCGTTGCACACTACCCCGCCGGCGCTCGTCCCTGCAATACGGCCAAACACCGCACCTGCTCGCTCGTAACCTCGCACCGTATATTCGACATTCAATAATCCACCGTATCCTGTGTCGCCATCGGCAATAAGTGGGGTGAGGGTCCCTTGCGCAATCTTCGCTACGCAATTGACCATCTCGGTATAACTCGCAAGGCCCGCATCAGGTAATCCGAGGCTCGAAGCAACCACCCCGTACCCAGTCATATAGAGTCCCGGAAACGCCATGCGGTCGGCAACTCTTGCGGAGATTAGATCAAACACCCCGGGCAAAGTCATGTATTCGCCTTGCCGGAGACGATTGGCAAATTCTTTTCTTTTTTTTGCGTTCATTGTTGCTTAACTCCAAAATCTCTGGGTGGCAATTAAATACACAGGCCCAAGCTCATACTGTTTCCCGAGGGCTGGCCAGGGCATCTTGGCTGACCAATATCGCACTTGATATGCTAAGAATACAACCACTATGAAAAAAGCTATTTATTCCCTCGGACTGGGTGCCATAGGTGGTGCAGTCGGCGCTTACCTGAACATTCCACTGGGATGGCTGCTCGGCGCTATGGTGGCAAATATTTTGGCCGGCATGCAAGGTGCATCTCTTGCAATACCCCAATGGTTAAGGTCAATCGCATTTATCGGGCTTGGGGCCATGCTCGGGACCGCATTCTCGCCAGAACTGCTGGATCGCGTTCATCGATGGACTTTCACCATGGCCGGAATGGTCTGTTACCTGGCGATAGCGATTCCCTGCGCCTATTTTTACGGGCGCAAGGTCACAGGGTTCGACAAGCTGACGGCTGCTTTTTCCAGTATTCCGGGCGGTTTGGGGGTGATGGTAATTCTCGGCGCGAGTGCAGGCGCAAATCCGCGGACAACGGCACTTGCACATACAGCAAGGCTCGCCACGATTTTGATGGTCCTGCCCTTTTTATTGAGCCAACTGATCGGGATTGATCTCGACGCGCCAGTAGCAGCGAATAAACCCATAGCCTCTATTACCCTCGCCAATGCCGGACTGTTTATTTCACTTGCCGCACTTGGCTCGTTGACTGCCAAGGCTATGCGCCTACCCTCCCCTTACTTGTTGGGCCCATTGATTCTCATCGGCAGCACACAGGTGACCGATTTAACAGATTTTTCTATACCGATAGGTTTTATCAACGTGAACCAGGTGATCATTGGCGCTGGCATCGGCACAGCATTCTCCGGCGCAAAGCCACACGAGTTGTTTAAAACCTTTATGCTTTCCAGCGGGTTGACTTTGCTGTTACTGGCCTTAGTGATTTTATTTGCCTACGTGTTCAATGTTTGGACCGGCATCGGCTTCGCAGCCTTGCTTCTGGCCTTTGTACCTGGGGGCCTCGCAGAGATCGGCATGCTTGCTTTGATATTGAATATAGACCCGGTGTTTGTCGCCTCGCACCACGCCGTACGGGTATTATTGATTGCCGTGACGGTGCCGCTGTTAGCGTCCCGCTGGCTGAAACGCCAAGAACGTCGAGAACAGAAGTAACGCTTAAGCGAATCGTTCGCTCCAACCAGTCGTGCACAACCATCGCCTCCCAGCGTATCACCTCACAAACTGAACAAACAACTCTACAAGCCCTTAAGCAGATTCAGATACAACTCGCGTCATACCCCACTCCTATCGCGGGCTGTGATGAGCAATTCAACTATCTTCTGACCGAGCGCCAACGATTGACTAAGCGGCTCGGCCAGATACGTGATGGGATTCATTTTATTGCCCCATCGCCAGAGCCACCGAATTGCTAGTGCCTCTTGGGTTTCATTAAAGACTGGTATCTCCAGTCCCAAATCGCTAGCGCCTCGGGAGTTTTACTAACAGCTGGCACCTGAAACTCCGAGTCGTAGGGGCCGCCGTTGCTGCACAAATATGATCTCAACTGTAACGAATGCGCGGATCGAGCCAAGCGTAAGACAGATCTACAACGAAATTAACGAAAACGGACATCGCGACTACGATCATCACCAGCGCTTGAATCATGTTGTAATCGGCGTATAGCACTGAATCGATAAGCAGCCTGCCTAAACCATTCAAATTAAACACCTGTTCAGTAACAACGAGCCCTCCCATAAAAAAAGAAAATTCGATGCCGATAATAGTAATCACCGGCAAAAACGAATTTCTCAATGCATGGCGGTTGATGATGACCTTCTGTGTGAGACCTTTGGTTCGCGCAGTTCGAATGCAGTCCTCACGCAAAACCTCAAGCAAGGCAGAGCGGGTCATTCGGGTCACGACTGCACAATAACGGTACCCTGCTACCAAGGCTGGCCAGATCAGTTGGGACATATTGCCCCAGAAATCCTTAAATGGAGAAACATAATAGATCGGGGGCATCCACGGTTCGCCGAACCATGCCTCGGAAAAAATCAAAAATCCCAGGATAATCAAGATGCCGAGCCAGAAGGATGGCATCGCTACTCCCGCAATGGCGACGGTGCGCACCAGATAATCGACCCAGGTATTTTGCCTCAAGGCCGCGGATACCTAACGGTACAGCAATGAGAAGCGTGACGACGGTCGCCATCACCGCTAACTGTAGTGATAACGCGAAACGCGGATCCAACTCCTCTATGATCGGACGCCCCGTCCACATAGAAACACCGAAATCAAAAGACAGAACCCCTCGCATAAAATGTAAGAACTGTATATGCAGGGGCTCATTCAGGCCCAGCCTGTCTCGGCAAAGTTCAAGGAGTGCGGGATCAAGATCGGTGCCGTAGTCCACCCACCTGGCTAAACAGATGTCACCGGGAACGACACGCATAAGAAAGAATGTCAAGACACCCGCCCCAAGAAGGGTTGGAATCATGAGAAGAACGCGTTTTACTATGTACGGTCGCAAGAGCAGGAATCCCACGCAGAACTAATCGTTACTGGCACACACAACACCGACAATGCACCTTAGCAGATTCCATTCTGGTGCTGATCTTGTTTGCCAGTTCTCACTCACTCTAGGAGCAATAGGCGCACCAGTTACTCTGTCAGTCAGTGCGAGGGGCTATAAAGCGACGAAGGCCCACAAAAGCAATTAATCTTTGAAAGCGGTGACGCTTAGCCGAGATGGAGATACAAATCCTGATGCCAAAGTTGTGAATCTGGCGCCGGCCCACTTCGTCCATGCCGTGCTCTTCGTTGGATTAAAGTCCATATTAACGACAGGATCCAAATTATTGTCAACGTCAATGTTGGTGGAATCAGGCAACGCGAACTGCTAGAACCAAAATATTCTGCCCTGATGATGATACCGGCACTCCCATCCTGGCCGATACATTAAAACTACCTAGAGGTCGGACCCAGAATTATGGCTTAGCCGTTTGTTATGGTTATTGCCGACTTTCCGGTTCTAGAATGTCAAACATGACGGGTAACCCCTCCGTCTACTACTAAACTCTGTCCGGTAATGTATCCAGCTCCATCCGAGAGCAAAAAAGCAGTGGTTTTTGCAATCTCATCAACAGTGCCAATCCGGCCCATCGGGATGCTCTTGGTAACCTCATCCTTATGCGGCAAGCTGTCAATAAATCCAGGTAAAACGTTATTCATGCGGATATTGTCTTTGGCGTAGCGATCCGCATACAGTTTGGAATAGACCGACATTCCCGCACGCAGCGTGCAGGAGATAGGTAATGCTTGTTCGGGTTCGAACGCGGCAAAAGTTGAGATATTTACCCAGGCACCGGCGCCTTGTTGTTGCATCACTGGGGTAATCAACCGAGCCATCCGAACCACATTTAAAATCAACATATCGAAACCTGCCTGCCATGCCTGATCGTCTAGCAAAAGAAGCTCACCTTTTGGCGGGTGGGCCGTATGATTGACGACAGCATCTATTCTGCCGTAACGTTCCAGCGTCGCCTCAACTAAACGTGCAAGATCTGCCGCCTCAGTTACCGAACCCCGCAACCCAACGCCTCCAAATTCCTGGGCCAGGTTTTCGCAGGCTTCGCTGCGTGACATGAGTGCTAACTGATACCCTTGCCGGTACAGTTCTTTACTAACGGCCCTGCCAATACCGCCTCCGCCTGCGGTAACAATTGCAACCTTTTCTGCGTCCATCAGTTTCTCCTTTTCCTATCCTGAAAGTTGGGGTTATATATTCTTTTTCGTCTATCTTCCTTTACACTCTAGATCTTAGTTATTATTCGATTTGCATTCAATCTAAACGCTTAAGGAGTACAAGTGATGACCAATCTTAGCGGTGTGTGTGTGCCGGTGTGCACGGTATTTGATGATAATGGAGCTCAGCTTGATGAGACGCGCTACCTTGCCCATGTAGATCGTATGCTCGAATCTGGCGTAGATATTATCCTTCCTTGTGGCGGAACCGGCGAATTTGCTTACCTAAGCTCGGAAGAAAAAAGGCGCTTGATTGAGATCACTGCAAAACACGTCGACGGGCGCGCTGCGGTAATCGCCCAAACATCCGCCATCTATCTGCAAGACACTCTAGCAACAACCCGCCATGCCATTGATCACGGCGTAGATGCAGTTATGGTGTTACCACCGTATTTTGAAGGGCCCGACGAACGTGGTGTAATTTCCCACTACGAGGCAGTTGCCAAGGCTAGCTCAGTTCCGGTAATGGTATACAACATACCCGTACATTCAGGCTTCGATGTCACACCTGCCTTGTTTGAAAAATTGCTTGAGATAGATGGTATCGACTACATCAAAGACAGTACGGGGGATTTAATACGAATCCAGGAACTCTTGCAGACCGGCGGGAAGATCTTTAACGGCGGCGATCCAATCACCTACCCAGCGCTCGCGGCGGGTTGCGTCGGCTGTGTCTGGGGTTCAGTCAATTTCCTGCCCGCCGAGTCGGTCACGCTCTATCAGCTGGTCTCCTCTGGCCAACTTAACGAGGCGGCTTCGCTTTGGCGCAAACTTGTAGATTCCCAACTGTTCGTCTGGTCTCATCATTACAACGCCTCGATCAAGGCGGCCGCTCGCCACCGGGGATTCGACGTAGGGGACTGCCGTTTACCGGTCTTGCCTTTGAGCGAAGCCGATCTTTCGGCCCTGCACGCCTCGTTGGCAAGTATCAACTAAGTCTCTGTGATCTGGTAGCTATGGTTAACGTTTAACCTCCGGAATAAGTCCTCGCGGTGAAAAGCGCAGCACCAAAAGCAGTATCAGCCCCATCGTCATCAATCGCGTGTGTGCCGCGTTCTCCAACAGGTGTAGCCGCAAGGGGCTATCAATCGCCATCCCCGAGGTAACAAAATTCATCAGAGCGAGCCCTATCGGTTCGGCCTCAATCCAGAAAAACCAGATCACAAAACCACCAAGAATCGAGCCGAGATTATTGCCCGACCCGCCCACGATCACCATAACCCATACCAGAAAAGTAAATCGTAGCGGCTGGTAAGATGCTGGAGTAAACTGGCCATCCAGAGTGGCAAGCATAGCCCCTGCAATACCGATTACCGCAGAGCCAAGCACAAATACCTGAAGATGGCGTCCGGTTACGTTTTTGCCCATCGCACCGGCAGCAATCTCGTTATCGCGGATCGCGCGCATCATTCTCCCCCAGGGCGATCGCAACGCCCGCTCTGAGAGCCAGAAAATCGCTATAAGCACAACCAGAAAAAGCACCACATAGTTCAATTTCACAATAAGTGACGAGGCTTCCACAACCGGAATCCCTACCCAAGCGGCGACGTCATGAAACCATAACGCCCCTTGAAGATCTATTTCGTAAGGTACTGGCCTTGGCAGTCCGTTGACGTTTTTCACTCCGCGCGTAAGCCAATCTTCATTTTTTAGAAAATAAATGATGATCTCTGAGATACCCAATGTAGCAATCGCCAGATAATCAGAGCGCAGCCCCAGCGCTACTTTGCCAATAGCCCAGGCAACGATTGCGGCAAAGATCCCTCCAACAATCCACGAAAACATAATAGGCAAGCCAAACCCACCCAAAAACCCAGTCATTGCTGGCTCAACCGCCTCAATCGCATCAACTGCTGGATCGAGAATAAGGCGCATCAATCCGTATCCGCTAGCCGCAAGTAAGGCCGTTAGCCAGATCCTGGCGGTTCGGGAGACCGGGAGCTTTTTCCATAACCATATTCCCCCTACAATCGTCGCCAACCCAGCCAACAAACCCAGTATGGCGCGGGCGCCACCAGCATCCCAGGCTGCGGGTACTGGTGCGACAGAGACCACAATGGCAGCCAGGCCCCCTAAGGCCGTAAATCCCATCACTCCAGCATTAAAAAGCCCGGCATAGCCCCACTGAATATTGACGCCCAGTGCCATGACAGCTGAGATCAAGCACATATTCAGAATCGCAAGAGCGACGTTCCAACTTTGCATAGTGCCAACCAGTATTAAAAGCACGCCCATCACCACAAAAAGCAAAACGTTTTTCACGGACCGGCTCACAATGTCTTTCCACTAAAAATTCCCGTGGGCTTTATCAGCAGGACAATGACTAGGATAAAGAACGAGACAGCAAGCTTGTAATCGGTTGACAGCAATTGTACTAAGCCATCTGGAACCCAATCGCCCGGCGTCAGGTAACCCACTACCCGTTTGTAGGCAAAAGTTACCAGCAACTCTGAGAAGGCGATAACAAAGCCCCCCGCTATAGCCCCCAACGGATTGCCTACCCCACCCACGATTGCCGAAGCAAAAATCGGTAAGACCAGCCCTAGATACGTAAAAGGTTTATAACCTTTATCTAAGCCGTAAAGGGTGCCGGCAATGGCAGCCAACGCACCAGTAATAATCCAGGTAATCATCACGACCCGCTCGGGGTTAATACCAGACAGTAAGGCGAGATCTTCGTTGTCTGAGTAGGCCCGCATGGACTTTCCCGTTCGGGTTCGATTGAGAAACCAAAATAAAAGGGCCACAATCATTACGGCGGTGATTACCGTGATGCCCTGAGAGGTCTTAATCGCCAACCCCTGATCCAACCCGGTCATCTCCTTGAACGCGCGGGCCTTCATTATGAAACGTTGGCCGTCAGCGAAAACCTGATCTTTAGGTCCTATAATGAAACGGATCAGACCGCTCAAGAAGAAGAGCACGCCTACAGAAACGATAAGATAGGTTACTGGCACCGCTTTTTTTTCGCGATAGTAGCGATAGACAAGGCGGTCGGTTCCAAGACATAACCCGATGGTCACGATCATTCCGATGGGGAGCGCTAGTAATGCGGTCGGGAGCGGTCCCAAACCAAACCCGCGTGCTTGCAATACCCAGGTTACGAGAATGGTGACCATTGCGCCGAAGGACATAGTCTCGCCGTGGGCAAAATTAGAGAACCGCAAAACGGCGTAGACCATAGTGACGCCCAGAGCCCCAAGCGCGAGTTGGCTGCCGTATGCGATACCCGGCACCAAAACAAAATTCCCAATCAGGGCTAAAGCGTTTAGAAGATCTATCAGCACCCTTTTTTACCCGCCAAGAAAGGCCTTGCGAACCTCGATGTTCGCCAGCAGAGCTGCGCCAGTATCCGTGTAGCGGTTGCGGCCCTGCACCAATACGTAGCCCCGGTCAGCAATACTGAGAGCCTGTCGAGCATTCTGTTCGACCATGAGAATCGCTATTCCCGTACGTGCTATTTCGATAATACGATCGAACAACTCGTCCATAACCATGGGCGAGACCCCCGCGGTTGGCTCATCCAGCATTAACACTTTGGGCTGAGTCATAAGAGCTCTGCCCACCGCTACCTGCTGACGTTGACCGCCAGACAGTTCGCCCGCTAATTGACGGCGTTTCTCCCGCAACACCGGGAAAAGCTCGTAGACCCCAGACAAGGTATCCGAAATGTCATCGCGGCGGATAAAGGCGCCCATCTCTAGGTTCTCTTCCACGGTCATCGAGGTGAATACGTTGGCACTTTGTGGCACAAACCCCATGCCGAGTTGTACTCTTTGTTCAGGTTTGAGGTGGCTGATATCTTGGCCATCCATGGTTACCCTGCCCTGCCTTAATTCCAGCATACCAAACACGGCTTTCATTGCCGTTGATTTACCAGCGCCATTCGGACCTACCACCACGGCAACCTCGCCTTTATCTACCCCGATGCTACATTGGTGAAGGATATCAACACCTCCGTAGCCCCCACTCATACCTTCGCCTGCAAGGTAGGTCACAGCGGCTCCTGTTGAGTCTGTTTTTGCCCACTTCCAAGGTAGGCCTCAATAACCGCCTCGTTATTCATGATCTTGTCGGCGGTACCCTGCGCCAGCACGCTGCCGGACGCCATGACAATAACTGGATCGCATAACCTGGAGATGAAATCCATATCGTGCTCTATCATGCAGAAGGTATAGCCTTGCTCCCGATTTAGCCGCAAAATGGAATCGCCAATAGTTCGAAGGAGAGTGCGATTGACCCCGGCCCCAACTTCATCGAGAAATACTATTTTTGGTTCGGCCATCATCGTGCGGCCCAGTTCAAGAAGTTTCTTCTGCCCGCCTGATAAATTACCGGCAAGTTCGTTAGCAACCGAGCTAAGTTGAAGAAAATCTACAACCTCATCGGCACGTTGCCTGATTATGGTTTCTTCTGCAATAACTTGTTTGGGGCGTAACCAGGTTTCAATCAGGCTCTCACCAGACTGCCCACTGGGCACCATCATCAAGTTTTCCCGAACACTTAAAGATGAGAATTCGTGCGCGATCTGAAAGGTTCGTAAAATACCTTTCGCAAAAAGCTCGTGAGGCTGGCGCCCGGTGATGTCTTCGCCGTTCAGCAGGACTTTGCCTTCGTCTGGAGGGTAAATCCCAGCGATAACGTTAAAAAGAGTCGTTTTCCCAGCGCCGTTGGGGCCGATCAGACCCGTAATACTCCCCTGCTCGATCGCAAGCGAGGCATCTTCGACAGCGCGGATGCCGCCAAAGTGTTTGTACAAGTGCTCAATAATGATCAAATGTCGAACCGCCGACAAAAAAAAACGGCCCGGCATAACCCGGGCCGTAACTTATCCGATTTACCGGTAACCGACGGTGGTATTCTTTCCGCCTTTGACCAGAATTTCTTTGTAACTGCCCGCAGATTCGCCTGGGCCGATTAGCTCAACCGCTGAAGCACCTACGTAATCAACATCTCCTCCGTTGGCGATATGTTCCAGAGCCTTTCCAAGATCCCCAGGAAAGACTTTCTGACCTGGTGCATTTGCGACGTCCATTACCTTCGATTTAAAGTCTTGGCTGTCGGTAGACTTCGCTGCCTGCATAGCGAGAATAAGAAGCGCTGCAGCGTCGTAGGACTCTGGTGCAAACGGTCCACTTTCAAAACCAGCTGCTTTAGCCATTTCGGTGAACATCGCGGCGCCCGGGCTATCGGTGCCTGGTACGTCGCCGATAGATCCGTTTAAGCCATCGCCTATATCGGTAGGCAGGCTGTCTCCAATCATTCCGTCTGGCAAATAGAAGATGTCAAAAGCCCCGGTATCAAGCGATGCCTGGATAATGCCTTTACCACCGTCATTGAGATACCCGGCGACTACCAAAATGTCACCGCCGGCCTGTGCAAGTGCCGCGACTTCAGCGCTGTAATCACCTTTTCCGTCTTCGTGAGCCACGTTGATCGTCACATTTCCGCCAGCGGCCTTGAAATTGCTTTCAATACTATCTGCGAGCCCTTTGCCATAGTCATTGTTGGTGTAGGTAATCGCTGCGCTCTTATATCCATGATCGCCCAGAATTTGGGAGACCACCTGGCCCTGACGGGCATCCGATGGCGCAGTGCGGAAAAACAAGCCGTTATCCTCAGCCGTGGATAGGCCGGGTGAGGTAGCAGAGGGGGAGATCATTACGATCCCATTTGCCATAGCGACATTCGCCAGGATTGCACCAGTAACACCGGAGCAGTCGGCCCCCATAATGGCGTTGACTTTATCCGAGGTGATCAAGCGTTCGGCAGCGGCAGTAGCGGCTGCCGAGTCAATACAGGTTGAATCTGCACGGATACTGGTAATCCCCGTTCCGCCCATAAATGACCCGCTCGCATTCACCTCTGCGATGGCCAATTCAGCACCGGCTGCCATGGCCGGTGTCAGAGACTCAATGGGCCCAGTGAAGCCCAAAATTATTCCTATCTTGACATCGTCGGCGATCGCAACTCCTGAGAGCATCGCGCCGGTGACAAGAGCCAAAAATACCTTTCTCATTGAATCCCTCCTTGTGTTGTTCTGTTGTTCATAAACCAAACCGGGTGGCGCAACAATTGATGCTACCCAAACCGGACAGGCGAATACTGACACAGCACCGCGGTCAAAAAAAGGCCTAATAAGATGAGGGGGCCAACAGTGTTAGACAAAGTGCGTAACCTTTACCCAAAACCTAAGTGAAATTGTCGGTCCAGCCAGCTCAAACGCTTACATTGGATGCTATTTAACGACGGAGAACGTCATACATAAAACCAATAAGTTAGATATCGTTTAACTCCTACTATATTGTTTTATATTGGTTTTTACTTATTTACTGCAATCAATCGTTAAAAACTTGAGACCCTGTGGTGATTGGCAGTTGAGGGGCGAGCACAAAATCCAGGCATCCATACGCTGCGCGAAGCGCCCGCTCTACATCAGCCACGCTTCCGGCCCGTGCGAAGATAAAACCTGGGTAAGCACAACCTTCCGGCCACGGGACTAGGATCTGGCCTTCTCGAACGTCGATCTCGACATCGATAATGTCGGGTACGCGCCGGGCCGCACTAATGCCTTCAACCCGGCGGAGCACTCCACCTTGTGTCACAGGAATCATCATGACCCCGTTAGAGCACGTGCGTTCACCCACAACTGCTGGCAGTCGTACCGCATTAGCCAACACAAGTTCCTCCAGCGAACACCCCGTTTGAAACTCAAGTATCCGCCCGCAGCGACCTCCAACTGTCCGCCCGGCAATTTCAAGAAACCAGACACCCGAAGAATTGATACGAAGTTCGGCATGCAAAGCGCCTTCGCATATTCCTAGCTTTCTGCACAACTTCCCTAGGGCGGTAATGACTTGCTCGGTAACCTGATGACTGAGCCTCGGCGGGGTCAAATAGATCGTTTCTTCGAAAAAGGGCCCGACCATCGGCTCAGGTTTCTCAAAGATAGCCAGGACCTGCAAATGCCCATTCTTGAGCAAGCCGTCTACCGCATATTCGAGCCCATCAATGTAATCTTCAACAAGCACGGCTTCTTCGCCCAGTTTCCCCTCGGAATGTAACAGGCTATGGATCCGCTTGAGCGCCCGACTCAATTCTCCAGGGTTATCGCAGCGAATCACACCACGACTGGCAGAAAGAGTGGCAGGCTTAGCCACACAAGGATAATGAACTCCAGGCGGAGCTCCCCGGTCGAGGCTTTTTGAACCCAATGCAATAAATCCAGGACCCTGGGTATCGGTGGACCGGCAGAAGCGACGAAAGTGAATTTTACTGGTCAGCGCCTTGATAGCATCCGCTGGATTACCGGGCAACCCATTGCGCTCAGCCGCCGCGCCCGCCAACGCGACTGTCTCATCATCACTTGCTAAAATCGCAGCAAATGAATTTTCAGCAACAGCCCTGGAAATAGTATCAAGAGCTTCGGCCCGAGATTCACGATTTAACGCAAGGCCGCCGAAGCGGCTCGCTAGGCACGCATCGCCAAATGAAGCGACTACCAGTTCGATGCCAAGTTTCTGCGCCGCAAGCACAAAGGCGCCGGTACGATAACTGCGATCCGGTGCGATCAGGAGTACCCGGCGCTTTTTTTCAGTTGAAAGCAGCGTCAAGAACCATTCGAATTAGTTGGCTACAAAAGTGCGGGTAACAAATCCAACGCCACCCCGCAGCGTTATTTTAAAACCAATCGTAGTGAAGCCTAATGGGCGCCGCCACAACCCCCGCAGGCACCGCTACCACCGACCGACTGAAATACATTATTAAATACAAAAGACGCACTAACGCCGTCGTCTTTAAAGTCAATCTCTGCGCCATGAATATACGAGTACGCTATCGGGTCGACTACCAGCGCAAAGCCAGATTCATCGCTCATTTTCCGATCTTTCGACCCGACAGATTCCGCAAAGGTCATTCCGTAATTCATTCCTCCGCAGCCTCCGCCGGAGACGAAAACCCTAACAGCACTAAGGCCGTCGTCGGCATCTGCGAGCAACTGTGTTATTTTTTCACGAGCGGATGCAGTCACCGTGAGTGAATCCGCGGATAATTCAGTTTGAGAAGCGTTCATAATTGCACGTCCTTATACTTGAGCGAATATTGATTGCCCATACATACTGTGTCGGTAGATAATATGTGACTCAAAAAACTTCACCCAGTATGCGGGTTGATCGGGAATTTTAACATGCGGCGAATCCATTGCGTTGTTCTTGATGCCGAGGCGGATGCCCTCGAGGAACTCCCCTACCCAGGGGACCTTGGTCAGCGGATTTTTGACACCGTCTCCAAAGAAGGCTGGCAGCAATGGCTCGAGAGGCAAGTGTTGATCATCAACGAAAACCAGCTAAGCTCAGCTGACTCCCAATCCATCGATCTGGTTGAGCAGCACATGCTGGGATTCCTTTTCGGCGAGGGTGATCTAGGGGCAGTTCCACAAGGATTTGCCCCGAGCAAAAAGTGACCTCCTACTGGCTCGCCTGGTCCATCAGCGAGCGCATCTCAGCAACAGCCGCACCCAACCCTGAAAATACCGCGCGGGCTATGACCGCATGCCCGATGTTGAGCTCTGAGATTTTTGAGATCGATGCGACTGGTTCAACATTATCGTAGTTGAGTCCGTGCCCGGCATTCACTCTGAGTCCTAAAGAGACGCCAAGATCGACAGCGTCGACGATTCGACCGAGTTCTGCCTCCGACCTTGTCGAGTTATCTGCGTCTGCGAAACTCCCGGTGTGAATCTCAACAGCATCAGCGCCTATCAACTTGGCAGCGTCAATTTGAACCGGATCTGGGTCCATGAACAGTGAGACCCGAATATGCGTGTCTTTCAGAGCTTTGACCAACGGAGTAAGTGTGTCTATCTGCGAGGCGGCGTCCAAACCACCTTCAGTGGTCAATTCGGCACGTTTTTCCGGCACCAGGCACACGTCATTGGGTTGCACCTGAATCGCGATGTCAAGCATCTCTTCTGTGGCAGCCATTTCCAGGTTCATTCTCGTTGTGATGACCTTACAAAGTTGGTAAACGTCAGCATCTAGTATGTGCCGACGATCTTCACGCAAATGCAATGTAATTAGATCGGCACCATTGCCTTCGCACATACGAACCGCTTCGGCCAGGTCGGGATACCGAGTGCCTCGGGTCTGTCGCAATGTCGCAACATGATCAATATTAATGCCCAGTTCCATACTGTCTCCTTTGTTTTTCTTGGAGGGTTGGAGTCCACCTACATCAGACCTTGAAGGCCCTTGTTAGGTCTGCTATTAGCCGGGTACAACCGCGAATAAACCACCCGCGATAGGAGCGATCGACCCTCAAGCAAAAATCGCAGCACTGAGCGGTTAAGTTGCTTAAGCTCAAGACGGGCTCGTTCGTCAAATCCGGTCTCCGTGCGCAACGCAATCAGTGAAGACCCGTGAACCAGGATCCCTTCATTTCGTCCGGGATTATCTGGGAAGGCGCCCACTCCAGGCAAATATCGATAGATTAATTCTGCCTTCACCGCTACGCCACTGTCCTGGTCGCGTTCTAACTGTAACCCATACCCAGCTTCATTCATCAGCTGTTTTTCAAAGACTCGTAATACAGTCTCATCGTCTACACCTTGGGCCAATTGCGCGACCGCTGTCTGGTAACAATCAAATAGAGTCTCATGCGGGTCGTAACGGTGAAGAAACTTCAGCAAAAGCTCATTTAAATAGTACCCACAAAAAAGACGTCGCCTGCGCAGGTTAAAAGCGGGGCCTGGGGATTCACATTGCGTCAGGGTTTTGACTTCCCCCTTTCCAGACCAGCCAAGAGTAATCAGCCCAAACGGCCGTAAAACACCCCGAACCTGAGATTTTCGCTGACGAGCACCTTTGGCGATTACGGTGAGCCGGCCATGCTCACGCGAAAAAAGATCCACGAGCAAACTGGTTTCCGAAAAAGGTCTTCGATGGAGCACGAAGCCGGGCTGGCCTTTAACACGCTCTGCCGTCATCGGGTTTGAGAGGTGTTAAATACCATATCCCAAATCAACAACCGACTTTCGGTCGTCGACCCACCCGCGTTTGACTTTAACCCGTTGCGCCAGATGAACCCGACAATCCAACACGTTTTCGATTTGACGTCGCGCAGCAGAACCGATTTTTTTAAGACGTTCCCCACCGACCCCTATCAAAGCTGCTTTTTGACCCGCAGTTTCGCACCAGATATTGATCTCAATGTGGAGAAGTTGATTTTCGTCGGTTTCAAAAAGGGTAAGCTCTACACCACTGCCGTAGGGAATTTCATCGCCCATCTGCCTGAAAATCTGCTCGCGAACAAGTTCTGCAGCGATAAAACTCGATGAGGCAGTAGTTAGCTCGTTACTTGGGTAACCGGGACTTCCATTAGGCGCTGCAGCCTGGAGCAACTCAAACAATTGTTCACAGTTATAACCAGATTTCGCCGAGACTGGAACAATCTCTACCCACGGGTGAATCTCCTGGAGCGCTTTAATTCGAGGTAGTACGTGGTTCACATTTGGCAAAAGATCTACCTTGTTCAAGATCACCCACAATGGAACGGAAGGCCTCGAGAAGTGCTCGAGCACGATCTGGTCGGCTTGGGACCAGACTCGTGCGTCAATCACCTGGCACACTACGTGTGCGCCCTCGGCTGCCCCACGAGCCGATTGGTTTGCGATCCGACTCAGTAGTCTTCCACGAGCCTTATGAAGACCAGGAGTATCGACAATCACGAGTTGGGCATCTTCTACGCTGCGGATCGCTTCAATGCGTCGCCAGGTTGTCTGGGGTCTGCGCGAGATTATTGACACTTTAGCGCGTACCAGTTGGTTAAGCAGGCTCGACTTGCCTACGTTGGGTC
>Ga0302122_10000666_pt1 | contig 21526 bp, 16 predicted proteins | sample CB21_SCM_MG_FD_203115 | JGI IMG/M metagenome (GOLD analysis project Ga0302122, IMG submission 203115) | Marine microbial communities from Western Arctic Ocean, Canada - CB21_SCM | ecosystem: Environmental > Aquatic > Marine > Oceanic | place: Canada: Western Arctic Ocean | collected 2017-09-28
TATCGCCATCGCCTCATTCATCACCTTGTTCATCAAAAAAACAAACAAGCTGGGAGAATGGTTAGCTAAAAAAGGCCGCAACTTTATGAGCAAGACAGTGGGCCAAGCCCTAAAAAAAGAACTTGAGGCCACCAACGGCGGGTCTGGGTTCGGAGACAAGATGAATGGCCTGGCTAAAGGGCACGTTGAGATGAAAGAGAATTTCCAGAAACTCGACTTCAAAGTCAATGTCATGATTGAAGAAATAGCCTTAAACAAAGCTTATGTAAACCGCTACAAAGAGCAGGAGAAAGATGGCAGCGAAACTTGATGATCCAGATCTACAACTGAAATATCTGTCACTCATTCGAAAAGGCAAGCCACGAGGTAAGGCAGCGAAAGAGTGTGACATCTCATCTACGACTGTTCGTAGCTACGAAATCAAAAACCCTGAGTTCCGTGAAGCAGTCATGGACGCTGAGGAAGACGCCTTCGATCCCATCGAGGGAACCATGCGGTCACTCGCCAAAGCTGGTGACGTGGGCATGATGAAGGAATACCGTTCGCTCAAGCGCCGACGTGAAGCTGCTGAGAACCGCAAGCAAGTCATCGACCACCATCACACGGTCAAGATTGACGCCACTTCGCAGGTTCGGGAGCTAGTGCAAACCCTACGGGAACGTCGTGATGGTGTTGCTGTCCTCGAAGGCGGCGTTGAAGTTATCGAATTGGAACGTGCCGAATGAAGCGCTGGCTTGCACGCCTGTTCTGGATATGGATTGGATCAACAGCAGCGGTTATTGCGTTGGCTTTGGTAGAAGCCCAGAAGGAATCTGAACGCCCTGGAATCCAGCCTGAGCGGCGCCAAGAGCACCCAATACATTCTGTGCATTCGGACCAATCTCATACCCTGGATACGGTTTCAGATTCGGGATTGTCTGCCATTCCGGCAGGCCTTGAACGCCCTGATCCACAAGATCGTCAAGTTGACCTTTCTGCATACGACGAGCCCCATTCACCAGATACCAACGCTGCTCCTCCGGAGTTGCACGTCGTCCAATCTGAGGATGAGTCAACATAATCAGGTCAAGTTGGGACAAATCCCAAACCATACGGTCTTGGATGTCAGTAAGTTCCTCGGAGCTTAGATCCTTGTCAAAGTCGTAGACCTCAAGCTCACCATCAACAGCACCAAGCTCCATGAGTGCAGCAATACGAGTACGACCCAGTTCCCCGATCACATACATATTAAGTTCGATATCGCTCATCCCTGCCTCCCGAGCATCTGCCCATAGGCGGCTGTGTTCATCCCTAAACGGTTGAATCTCTTGCCATGTCTCCTCGGTCAAGCCGTAAGCCTGGTTGATTCGATCGAAGAATGCCTGATATTCCTTATCTCGCTCTGCGGTGTCGTCCTCTGGGTAGAACACCGTGCTCTCGTAAACGCCACCAATGCCTCGTTCTTCAAGCCAGAAGTTCGGAGGTCGATCATCCATAGAGAGAGCCAACGAAATGGCTTGCTTCTCAGTAAATGGCTTGCCAGACAGATGCTCAAACGCTGACTGCATAATGAATAGTTCATCCATTCGTTCAGCTTCGCTTCGATCTCTCGTCTCAAGAATGGAGACAGGGATACCAAGTTCGTCAGCAAACTCCTTCTTCAAACCAGCCGGCAAAATGCGTGCCATCGCATCTGATGGATGCTTAGCAAAGTAAAGAGCTGACAAATACTCGTTGGTCCGACCGACCTTACCGGCATCTACAAGCTCAGTAAGAGTTGGCGGGTCATAGCCCGATTCTTTAAGCTCACCCAGCAAGTCTTCGTAGTTCTGGGTTACACCTGCAAGATACCGGACTTGTTGCTCATCATTGAGCTGGTACACCTGGGCACCAAGGAACGTAGAGAGCCAGCGCACACCATCGGTAGGGCCTATGCCCTCCTGATGCTCAGACACAAGCCCCTCTTTAGCTTCATCGAACCCTGGAATGTCAATACCAGTGAGTTCAGGGACTCGATACCGCTCCATCTCACGCATCAACTTCGGAACCGTAGGCAACAACACCTCAACAAACTGCATTACCTTTGCGTACCCAGAATCAGAAATTGGACGTTGAGTAAACAAATCCTTCCCCAACGCAAGCTCATAAGTGTTAGTCACAGCAGACGATGGACCCGACGCCAGCAACCCAAGAGCTGATTGCACGTTTTCCTGATAAGTACGCTGACCGATACCTTCGGGAAGGAGATAATTCCCTCCAGGGATTGTTCCAGCAAGACCAGCAAGCTTACTTACTGTGTCAAAGGCGCTCATCAATGGTGTTTCATAGCCGTGGAGCATCATCTTGTCGGCTGAAAACATGAGGTTATTGTCTTGTGCCCAGTCTGGGGTGAACAAGCCTTGTTCAAGAGGGTTGCCATCAGAACCCCAGAGCCCACCCATTGTTGAGTCAACAAGACGTTGCCCGTTCCAAACACTGCCTGGCTGGCTGACCAGGAGGCGTGCCTGAAGTGCAGTGTTCTTACGCATCCATGTGTAGAAGCGGCTACCTGAGCGAAGGATGTTGTTCTCGAAGGGGGTGAGGTCGGAGTAGTCGAAGAGGTATTTCTTGACTCGGTTGGCTGAGATCATCGGAGACATGCCTTTGTCAAGGCCGTCAATGAACATGCCAAGTCGAGCATTGTTCTCGATGAAGGTTCCAAATCGTTGCCCTATGCTAACGAACTTGTTATCTACGAGCTTGTTGGCAATGCTGCCTTTGCCACGTCGTTCAGTAAATTTAGCTGCATCACCTTTGATGTCTGAGAAGAACGAACTAGAAAGCACGCCGTTCTTGCGTGCCATTTTGATCTGTGCAATCTCCTTCTTAGAGAACCCTTTGAGCTGATTCTTAGCAATAGCATCAGCAATCCCTTCTTCCCAGTCCAAGATCCCCACCTTTTGCATGTGGGTGATGACTGAGTTGTTGAGGTTCTGAAGAACTTGGGCATGTCTGAGAACCATAGGGTTTTTGACCCCAGCCATAGCCATGTTGAAAGCATTACCAAGAGTGTTGCGTGCGTGGAAACCAGTACCGACAAGAGGAACAGTGGCATGTGCCGCCCAGATGGTGTTCCACTCATTGAGCAAACCGAGAATTGGGCCTTCAAAGGCTTCGCCCTTGGTTCTACTGACAACATCGTCGAGGAAGCCAGCTATGTCATGCTCAACGATGTATACCCCATCGGGAAGTGGGATAATTCGATGAGTGCCCCCTCCAAGCTCGTTGATTAGAGCAGGGTCATCATCTGGCGCAATAGATTTTGACATCCTCTGATTTGTTACAGGATCATCCCATTCGTAGATCTTGTGGTAACCCTGGGCCTTGCCGGCTTTAGTTGGTGCTTTAGTTGTTGTAACACTGCCTTTGATAACTGGTCGAACCATGTTGCCGGTACGCATGTCAGGCATGGGGTAATCAGCCAGGTCATTGAGCATGTCGCTCATGATGATGGCTTGTTTGTGACCTGACATTGTTCGCATGGCAACATCGACTTGATCGGTGTCATAGAACTTGGTTGCCCAAATGAACCCTTCGGGGACATCCAAGTCCTTCGAGGCTTCTCGAATCATGCCAGCGATAGCTTCGTTTACGTCAGCACTACTGCGAAGATCGGTAAAGAGTTGGCGTCCAAAGAGTTCTTTACGGCCAGCGATAGCTGATCCAATTGAAGAATCAGCATCAAGAGCTTGTCGTTGAGCAGTGCCAAGTGCCGTGCTCACGTCATCTGTCCACGGGTTGAACAAGCTAGAGATACCAGCAGCGGCATCTTCTAAGCTGTCCGCCCAACCATTATCTACGAGGTACTGCTGGACCCTCAAAGGTGGCCTTGATCCAAGCTTTCGGATGAAATCAAACTCTGGAGAGCCAGCATTCTTCCACTTGTTGAGTTGATCATTAGTTCTCTTATCGACACGACGATGCTGCATGGATGACATGCCTTCGTCAGCATTCCCTATCCAAGCAGCAAGTTGCTTCTCGTCAATGGTCCCCATAATCTGCTCGGCCGTGGCTTTTTTCAGGTAGTAGGCGTCGAGCATCCCGATCATCTCTTTGACATCTTTCATGCCATTTATGCCCATCTCTTGAAGCACTGGAGTGCGTTTCTCAAGAGTGTCAAAAGATCGAATTCGGTTCAGGATCTCATCAAGATAATCGTGGGCTTCCTTCTTTGAGAGGTTGAAGTTGCGCTGGACTTGGCGAAGCGCACGACCATGTTGCCGAGTCATCACACTATTAAACTCGGCAAGCTCATTCATCATCGTTGACGTTTGAACACCTGACACTGCTCGGGCAAGCTTGGCTTCTGCGTCACCCCAACGGTCACCAATCTTGATCGCAGTGTTCAGCCCATTACGAGCCTTACTGAAAGCACCCTTGCGCCAGCCTGTGAGATACCCCTGTTGGATGAGCTTGTAAGCACCACCGGCTGTCATCTCCCCGGCTTTGAGCCCCTCAGGGATCTCGCTCAAAGGAAGGTGCATCCCTTCTACTGCCTCGTAGGTTTCTTCCAGCTTTCTGAACGAGCTACCGACAGATCCTTCTGGCCCGACGCCTCCCAGTTTCTGGTTAGCCACCTTCTTAGGCGTTGGAGCATGAACAGCTTCATCGCTAGCCCGAGACCAGTTTGCCCCAGGTTTAACCTGGCTTTCAGGAGAGACACGATTAACGTCCCCCACATCTGCTCGATTTGGTCCAGCGGGAAGAGCTTTTAAGGGTCCAGTGTCAGTAATTAAAGCTGGTTGAGGGCCAGGCATGAGCTCACCGAAGATTTTAGGATTGCGAGCATAAGCATGTTCAACCGCCGAAAACTCGGCGTCGACACCCTTGTACCCGCTCAAACGCAAAGGCTCCGAAGTCGGGTCCCAAGCATCTAGCTGATCCTGGACTGCCGCACGCTGGTTATCGCTCAATCGGAGAACATAGCTATCGACTTCCCGAAGAACAGCATCAACATCTTTAGCGATAACACCTACGGGAAGATCAGCAACATGCCTTGGACTCAACTTACCAAAGAACTTTTTAGGACCAGCAGGGAGAGCCTTCAAGGGTCCAGTGTCAGTAATTAAAGCTGATTGAGGGCCAGGCATGAGCTCACCAAAGATCTTGGGGCCAGGACCCAAGGCCAAAGGCTCAGGGAGCGAACCTGGGATCTTTACTACTCGTTCAGGCTTGAGCACCTTATAGAGAGCTTCTTTAACTTCGTATGTAGACCCAATGAGAGCCCTGCCATCCTTCATTGGGGTGCGAGCCTTCTGCATCGCACCTCTAGTTAGAGGGATGCGATGGTTAGCGAAGAACGTGCCGCCGCCTGCCCGGTGGGCGACAGCATCAGCAGTCTTTTTGATTTTGCGGGTGCTTCCAAACAACCCACCAGTTTCAGGGATGGCATCCATGACATCCTCGAAGTCCATGGTGCGCCCAACCCGAAGCATCTCTTCAACAAAGTTGCGTTCATTAACCCCAAACCCGGCACTCTTCCAAGATTTGCCTGACTTGAGTTGGGTAACGATGCTCTGAAGTTTGGCTCGCTGGGCCTTGTCAAGAATGCTGACACCTCTGCCAGCCGATTTAGCCAAGACAAGTTCCAACTGATCCAGTCCATTCCTGGATGCACGACCCGCTATGCCCCCGCCACCTGCGGTGACATAGCTCAATGGGTCTACCGCTATCTGGCCGCCCATTTCGAGAATGTGACCTGGGCCAAGCCTGGAATCCTTAGTTAAACCAAGCTTTCCCATTCCTGGGATTTTGGAAAGAAACCCAACTGGGACACTAAAAGCGTCGCTTTCGCCCCAGTCAGAATCAAGTCCAACAGCTTCTCGGAAACCCACCATTCCGTCGCCGTCTTGATCCTTGTGCATGATGTCATTGACCCGCAAATTGTCTTGCGCTACATCAGTGAGATCATCAACAGCACCAGAGAGCACATTTCCGCCGATCGGGTTAACCCAGTCAGTAAATGCTGCTGCTTCGTCAAAGAGTTCCATCCCGCCAGAGATAAGACGCTGAGCTGCCCCAGAAAAATCCCCATCCGCAAGATCAGAAGTCATGCCAAGGCCCCACATGCCTGGCTTCATCAACTGTTTCATTGCACCAGCGAACCCACGGCTGAGAAGACCCGAGCCTTTAGGTTCAACGTAGAGATCCTCGAACGAAGTCGTTTTATCCAGAATCCCGATAGATGCTCTAAACTCTGGATGATCTCGAAGCTCATGAAGGATCTTCTGACCAAGGTCATTGTGCTCGGAAGATTGATCGTCCTTGACTCCAGCGATAGCTACCGAAGCAAGCCGTCGCCAATCTTGATTCTCCTGAAACTGACCAGTTGACAGAGATTGAAGATCCCGCTCAAACCCCTCATCCCAAGCCTTCGCAGCTTGACGTTCTTGAAGAGCCTGCTGTTGCGCACGATCCCTCTCAGCCTGTTCACCCTGACGCTTGTTATCCCGATTCTTAACAAACTCCAAAAACGGATCACTTCTAGCTACCTGCGAAGGAGCCACATGCTGCGATACCCGAGGTGCTAAAGAAGAGGACTCACCAAGGCCAGTGGTGTGTTTTTCAACGAAATCGGCACCGGACATAATTAGATCAACCCAGGTGTAAGAGCAAACTTCTCACGGTTCAAACGGTCAATTTCGGCTTGAAGTTCTGCCGCATAATTACGGCTACCGGGTGCAACGGGGAAGATTGCACCAGTGTTCTGAGGGGCAGAGCCATAACCAACCCGAGGAGCGGCTGCGCCAGCGGCAGCAGTAGCGTCAAAGCGTGGCTGCAATGCGGCTGCGCCAGCGGCAGCGGCAGCAGTAGCGTCAAAGCGTGGCTGCAATGCGGCGCGTGGCTGCAATGCGGCTGCGCCAGCGGCAGCGGCAGCAGTAGCGTCAAAGCGTGGCTGCAATGCGGCTGCGCCAGCGGCAGCGGCAGCAGTCTTGGCAGCGTCAGCGGCAGAGCGTATCTGCCCTATGGGGGGGCGGTTATTGCGTGCTCCGCTTTCGCTCGAACCTTGATGGAGCCACGACCGGTTTGCTGCGGCAGGGCCAGAAAGGTATTTCGGATTGCCCAACGTACTGCTTGGCCAAGATGGAGTTGCAGTTCTGGGATCAGCGCCACCAGCAGCCAGCTTTGCAGCGTCAATTTTCTCAAGGTTCAGCTCAACCATTGCGTTGTTCAGCCCTGGGATAGCGCTATCTGATTGAAGAGTGCCTTTGGGTGGTGGCAATGATGGCGAGTTTTTCCAAGTTTTAAACAACTCTCGAATGATGTTGGAAGCATCACCGGCCGTCATGTTCGGATCCCCGGCATTACGATTCAACCATTTTTCATTGTTTGTTTCGTAATCTTCATCAGTTCCACTGAAGTCCACACCATCTTCAGGGCTGATATTGCCCATGCCACCAGATCCTGACATCAACTGCCTTCGAATGAAGTCGTCGTCTGCTCCTTCAGGGCCAGTGATTGTTTCCCCTCTGGAGAAGTTGATGAGATTAGTGTCTTCCGTCCCATCACCAGCGGAAACGTTTATGTCAGTTGTCTTAGAGTTCTTTGCCCGGTCATCCAGGAAGACTTGTATCCTCGCCTCATTTAGATCCAGACCTTCTGCCTTCCCTTCCTCGTCAAGTTTTAGAAGCTGTTCACCCATCCAGCCGTCTTTCCAATCTGCTGGATCATCATCAGGCTCTTGCTGCGGAAGCAAACCCAATTTCGCAGTCTCTGACAGGACAGGACCAATGCCAACAATGGACTCAACATCCTCAGGGCTCAGATCCTCTATTTGATCGTAAAATGCCTGGAATTCCTCATTGGGATCCCACAACATCTCCGATTCGTTATCTTCGCTAAATGGATTTGCCAAGATGATTTGGTTACCTTCGCTGTCCATCCATATAGTTTTAGGGATTTCGCTAATGCTTGAGATCTGACCACCCTGATACAAAAAGAAAGTCGTCTGTACGGCAGCAGCCAACTTGAGTAGTTCTGGATCAATTGCTTCGTATTGCTCAGCCCATTCAGCCATGTCTTCGCGAGCTTTGTCTGGGTGCACACCCCGCTCTACAAGCTGAGCGAATCGGGATGAGTATTCGGCATACCAAATAGAATTTGCTAGCTTGTTAGATAGATCTGAATTAATTCCAAGCTGGTCAAGTATTTGCCCTACTGCTGGATCACCTTCGGGATCACCTTCGGGATCGTTCCTGAAGCGGAATGGAAGCTTGTAGTCGCCAAGGCGTGGCAATTTGTCTTTGCCATCACCGCTGCCACTACCGCTGCCACTGCCACTACCGCTGCCACGGCTACTGCCGCTGCCGCTGCCGCTGCCCCCGAACTGAGCTTCCAACGCATCTTGCGCCATAAGGATCGAACGATCCATTTGCTGAGCATGTAGCGGCACAGCAGCTTGAATCGACTTGAGGTACGCATCAGTTGCTTGAGTTGAACGATCTAGCGAACGCTGGTGTGTCGCAGCCATCCGCTGAAGGACATCATCAAGCCCAATCTGAACCGCTGTTCCGTAATCAGGGTTGCTTTGCTGCGCTATCGAAGGCTCACTTGGAGCAGGCGCAGGAGCTGCCCCTACTGGCTCAAACAGGCGAGCCCCTTGCGTCCCGAACTCTGCTGCCATAGCCAGCATCTCTCGGCGGTCATGTTCGATACCATCGCCGACATTCCAAACAGCGTTATCGACTGACCTGTTATCAGTGTTAACGATAGGAACACCGAACTCGTCATATTCAAGTGGCATCAGTAAACCTCGGGATACTCATCTTCTAGTCGTTGCGCTTGAATACGTTCCGTAGCCGTCATACGCTCGTCGGCGGTATCTCTTGTAATCCCCAGGTCTGTTTGAGTCCGGATGCGTCCATGGTCACCCTGTTGATCGACCATCCGAAGCCTTGCTTCTTCTCGGCGATCAATCATGTCTTTTTGAAATTCGTCGGTGTCACGGCCACGACCTGATCCGAAGTACATGCCTCGACCTGCTGCCGACTGATTAATCGTGTTCGTTCCCCGCTCCATGTTGTAATCATGAAGTTCTTTGGTGGCCTGAAACGAATCTTGTAGCTTATCCTGGTTATATTTCATCAGATCTATAGCATCTGCTGTTTTAAGGTCCATACCTCGCACAAATGCCAACCATTGAGGATCTTGATTTAGGAGATCGTCAACAATTGCGGTTTCTTGGGTCCTTCCCTGCTCAAGACGATCGTCCCACGAAACACGAGCATTCTCTAGACCAGCTCGGTTCTTCGGCCCCCGCACGTTGCCTGCTAGCCCGAAAAAAGGTTTCCCATCGGGGGCTTGGATGTCCATGCCCCAAACATTGCCCGGAGGACCCGTCGGCCCGTAGGCGGCTCCAATTGCCGGGTTCTGTTCGATAAGTTCTTCGGTGCTTATGCCTAAGCTGCGAGCGACCTGATCGAAAGTTATTTTTTCACGGTCGAAGGTGATCTCTTCCCGCTGGTCTTCCTGAGTCATGCCACCTGTTCCAGGGGCTATCTCCAGGCCACCTTGAGCAGCATCTCGGTTGGGGTTATCAACCAAGGGATCATGCTCACGGTTCGCTTCTTGCTTCTCTTTATCCGTTTTCCCTTTGTTGCCCTTGTTGCCCTTGTTGCCTGAACCGCCACCCTTGTTGTCTTTGTTGCCTGAACCGCCATCAGGGTTTATGTCGTTGGAGTACGGGAGCTTAACTTCAGCACCGGCATGAATCAGATTTGAGTTAGCCCTAAAATCGGGATTAAGCTTCAAAAGCTTAGACAGCGTTATTCCATTCCGCTTTGCGATCTGGCTTAATGTGTCACCGGCTTCAACCGTTACCTTTGGCATTTCACCACTCTAGTCCTCTACCACACTCTCAAGGGGAAGCTCAGGTTGCTCCTCGTATGCCTTGAGTTTTTCGTTCAAATGGGCAATCTCAATATCAAACATTGCGAGCTGTGCCGCCTGGTTCTTGATCTTGTTTAAAAGTACTTCCCCATTGAGTTCCATTATTCAGCCTCCAAAGCTGCTATACGTTGTTCATTCTCCTGCGCTTTACGCACGACACCTGCGAGAGCAGCTAGAACCTGGCCCCAATCAACCTCGTCGGGTTCTGCGTCGCTCATCTTCGGCATAGGTGCATCCTAGATCGTGTCCGGTTCTGACGCATCTCGGTCCTCGATCGGCCCAAAGTCTTTAGCGATGTTTGCTTCAGCCTTGGCAGCGTTCTTAGCGTCTTGGATGTCGTCTTCGTCCTCGACGTACGGCTTGTTGTCCCCCTCGGGTAGGAGCACATGCTCGGCTGGAAGCTGAGGGTCTACCTCGACGGCAGCGAGCCGGGTTTCTAACTGCACGATCTTTGCACCGAGGATCGGGACCAGCATGGCGTAGTCCACGGTCCAGGGCTCACGGATTTCGGTTTCGTTTGGTGCGAGTTCCATGCCGACGGTCACAGCGTGCCTCAGCTCGGGGATGCGGTGCAGTTCCTGGGCGACGACCCCGTGCCTGGGTTCTCTGGTCGTAACCTTTGAATCGTTCGGGCGGTAGTCCATTTCGTACGAGCGCCACTCGATCTTGTCGAAAATAGGTGCGGCTTCAATAGGCCGGATGTCGTGCTTGAGCCTCTGGTCGGATGTCGTGTTGAAAGCGACACCGCCGCTACCGTTCCCTGTTATCGACCCGATCAATGAGGCGGAGGCCACGTTCTTTCGGAAGCGCATGAACTTGTCGCCGGTGCCTGGGTTGTCGGTGTCGTTGCCGAGCGTCACCGTGATACCGAGTCCGTCAGCTGCGCCAGCGTCGTAGTCGTTGGAGAACTTGCCGACGGAGCCAGTGGTGGACCGCCACCAGTCGAGAAGCCCCATGTGTAGGGAAGTGCTGCCGCCGATCAGTTGTCGTCCAGCACCGAAGGCTGCCAGGTCACCGTCGGCTTGGATAATCCACGAAGCATCTTCGAGTCCCGGCCGAAATACGATTCGGCCGCCAGCGCTCTGCGTGCGAATTTCCATGTCGTCAGCAACGGAGCCGATGAAGCCGCGGTTCAGGTCGTTCGATGTCCGGAACCGGATGTATGACATCGTGGCATTGGTGACGGCTGTAGCGGAGCCATCGAAGATGTCGAGGGCGTGATCGGACGCAGTGCGAATCTCTGTCCGTTGATAGTTGGTAATGTGGTAATGGGATACCTGGAACTGTAAAACGCCAGCGGCGCTGATCCCCAACAAGTTGGTGTTGATCCGGTACATGCCGCAGTCCTCGTCGTTGGTGAACGAGTAGGCGGGTGCGTCTACTGCCCCGTTTGGCCCTAAAATTTGGCTGGCCTCGATGAGAACAGTATCACCGGTGATATCCACATGCGAGGGTACAGATGTGGTCCTGGAATACAAGAAGATTTGAGGGTCTAAGGTACCGCCGCTGCCGTCGCCAATCTTGTGGCCAAGAATGTTAAGTCGTTGTTGGTCACCGGTCTCCAGGTCCTGCATGTCGATGGTGCCAGATCGGGTCTCGGTTGCGTCGCTACTGTAGAAACGGATCGAATGATCTGCTCCCTGTATCTGGACCCGTTCGCCTGAAGCCGCAGATCGCAAACCAGCAGTGCCGCTAGTTGTAAGCCACCCAGTCACTGTGTTCGCTGCAATAGTGGCCGCTGAAACCGTGCCAGAAAACGTGCCCGACGTAAACTCAGCAATTCCCGTCTCTGCATCCAAACTGTATCCAGTGCTACCAGAGACAAAGTTTGACGAAGCCAACGTGCCACGAGACTGCCGGATATTGCCATTGACTGTCAGCCCAGTACGCACCTCCAGCGAAGACGAAGCCAAAAAGTCAAAAGTGCTCGGAGGAGCACCGGACCCTCTTGACTCCTCACGAGAAACACCCTTTGCCATGTACGGAAACTCGTTATCATAATCTCCACGAGATGGCATTAGCTAGCTCCTTGAGAGGTGAGAGGATCCTGTGACTGGACACGCATCTCGACACTGATATTGACAAACGCAACAGACTTGATGCCCTTAATTTTGATAAGAATCGAACTTGCCGCAGGGATCGCAGCAGGATTCAACACCACACGAGTTCGCTCGGGTGTATAGGTCAATGTTGCATCTAGCGTTCCCGCATCCAGCGATCCGATCGCCTGATCCAAATACTCGGTGCCACCAGACTCATAGTCAGCAGTCACCGTAAATGCTGGAGTCTGAAACCCCGAAGCTTTCCAATAGTCGATATCGAAAATCACAGACTCCACAATCCCTGAGTCGCCTTCGGGAGAACGCCAACGAGCCAATGTGAGCTCGCCCGAGAAACGATCGGCTGAGCTTGAGGAATGAATCGCTACTTCGCTGCCGCTGGAGTACGTGTCATTATCGTTACTTGGTCGGTTGAGGGTAACGGGTCTGACGTAGTTGCCCCATTGGTCTCCACCCAAGGTGTCATTGACTGCAATGAGTCCGATCTCGGAGCTAGACGCTCTGAACGTGTCAATGACACTGGGTACGAAATCAGCAGCCGCTACACCCCAGTAGAGAGATCGGACCCAGACCCCATTAACAAGATCGAAGCTTTGATCTCCAATGTGAGAAAAGTCTGGAGAGTTAGCGGCAATAGCCTTGACGGCGTAAGGCAAGCAGACAGAGTTCTGCTCCTGGTTCTCTATCGCTCGGAGAAAGAACAGATCACCTACGCTCACCCCCGTAGGTTTGACGTAATCAAGAGTTACGTCATCAATGGAATCAGGTGTAACTACGACAATGCCTGAGGCTTTGGTCAAGAAGAGAAGTGAGTCCCCTGGCTGAGCTGCCTGAACCGAGAAGTCAGGGATACGTTTTGTGCCTATGTATCGGATCTCACCAAACTGTGGATCATCAGTGAATCGGAAAATGTACCAACGAAGATTGGACATTGCGATGAGGAGGGAGTCGTACATTGGCCAAACGCCAATGATGGGGAGGAGCGGAGTTGCCCCCACATCCAAGTATCCGGCTAGGTCAGCATCAGTCCAATTGGTTTGGCTACCTGGAATTGAGTAGTGGATACGGTTTGCATTTGAAGCATCACCCCAGGACCAGTATCGGTCACGGTGGGAGATGATGGTGTGAGGCGACCAGTCTGTGGGTTGAGTAATGTTTGTAGCGCTGGATCCGATGGCAGTAATGTAAGAAAGCCCGCCATAGATCAATCCACCTGTCGCTATAGGTACATGGCTAAGTGTCCCAATCTTTGTTTGGGGTGAGGCCGAGTACCGAGGATGCTTGGCCTGCGTGTTAATCGCCCCGGCAGTACTTATTGTGACATTGGCGTTCGAATCATCAGCAATATCGACGTTTCGTACCGTGGTTGCGCCGTCAAAGATCAGCAGGTTCTTGTTGCTATATGCAAGGTCATAAATGAAATCTTGGTGGAAATGGACAGCCCCGTCGAAATTAGCCAACGTCTCGGTGAACCCAGTGCCACCGTTTTCCAAAAGGCAAGGACGTGGCCCCAAGCTTCCGTTCTGATAGACCTGCATGTTGATGCAGTCGTAACGTCGCCCTTTGGCTGGGCCTTTGTCGGGTCCGAGGCTATGCCAAGGACCAGCTTTCCAGTCTGAGAAGTTGGATCCAACAATTTCGTCTGAGGGCATTAGAGCACCCAGTCGTCACGCACATTGATGCCAATCGCAGCACGACTGTTCGTCGCCATGCTCTTGGCTTCCCTCATCTCGTCCCTAAACGTCGTATCAAACCTTTGAGCAAGTTCGGAATCACGGATCTTTTCAGCGACATAGATGCAAGTCTTTAACACGATTAAGTCATCAAACATGTTAGGAGAATCAACTGCATCACTCCCCGTTGTCGTTGCATCAGCAAATGCGTAGTAATGGTGAGTCATCGACCAGACCTGGCTCGGCTTCGGGTACAAGGTAATGGTGTTGTACTCCAAGACGTAAGAGTGCGGGACACCAGAAGCAGCCGAAGAGTTTGCTATCGCCCGACGAAGCGTGATCTCCTCAAGAACAAGATCCAAGCTCGGAATCGTAATCGACCTGTGCACCCGACCAAGCGCCCCCAACGAATAAGCGGCTTGATCTACGACCGTGTTAATCGAAGCGCTAGCTCGATGCCAAGGCCAATCTTCACGGGTGCCGCAATGCTGAATTGCAGAGTTGAGGAAGATCCGAAGCTCAGCATCAGTAAGCCGGCCATCGGTGGCAGCAAGGTTGCAGCGTGCTCTAACTGCTGCAAAGAGAAGCGTCTCAGTAGTCATTCCAACCCAGCCCCTCGACGCAACTGCCTTTTCTGAATAGCCATGAGGCGTTGCAGCCTAGACATGACTGTTGCGAACTCGCCCACAGCCCCAGCCAAGATCTCATTCTTGTTGGAAGCACTAGAGGAACTTGGTCTAGCTGTGGGCGGCGATGAAGAAAGCCCTCCAGGAGAAGGAGGTTGTTGCCTCATCACATCTAAACGTTGCATCAAAGACTCAGTGTTAGGGCTAATCTCCAAGTCCCCACCCGATTCGGGTGAAGCCGCCTTCGGAGGACCAGCAACAGTTGGAACCGGATTAGGGCTTGGGGCTTCTGCTCTGACATGGCCGTTGTTACGGCGAGCGTTCCGGACGGATGGATTCCGACCAGTTCTCATTGCTTGCAAACGTCTATTGCCCTGGATCATTTAGCCAACCTTAGTAGAGGCGTCCCCTGAAGCCCTGAATGTCTTTGATGACTGCAAGCTCCATGCGATCACCAGCTTCTTCGTATTGGTCATCAATAACCTTCTGCCTGTCATCAAATATTTTGTCGTTGTGTTTGTCCATTGCTGCCATCCGGGTTTCGATGGGTGTGCGGCGTGAATCTCCCCACTCCATGAGTCCGACCAGCATTTGTCCGATGTCAGGAGACGGATCAAGCGGCGCATGGCCGACCATCTGCTCCTCTCCTGGCTTGTCGTACCAAATCTCAATACGGTCTAAAACCCGGTGCTTTACAACAGTGAAGTACGGGTTTCCCTCCCACCCAATAGTTGGATCAGGGAGACGAACACGTTCTTGGATGTGTTCTCCAAGAGCTTCGTGCTCGATGCGCTGTTTAAGTAAGCGCTGCTTCTCTCTCCGATGCTCAAGTGATTGAGTGTATGTAGGCATGAGTCAATGGTAGACGAAGAGGGGCAGGCGCAGGCGGCCTACCCCTCTCCGACATTCTGACTTGGGGTGGTCAGATCACTTGCCGATAACCAACACTTCGACGGTTCGACCGTCGATGTCATGGGTATTGGCGACTTGAGCCCCATCTTGCTCTACAGCAATGATTTTGCTCGTTGATCCCACCCAGTACATGCCGGCCATTGTGTCGCCGACATCGGGCATTCCAACGATCATGTTTTTGATCTCCGACAAGTTAAAGTCAGCCGCCGTAACAGCTTCTCCACCTGTTGGATACGAGGCATCAAAGGTCACAGTGGCCCAACGGACTTGATGTGACCCCCAAACATCTCGATCGTTAACGGTTACGGAGACAGCCATGGATCAGGCCTTCCCATACACAATGAATGGAGTGATGTTGGCGTCGTTGTCCAACGTCTCAATTTGGATACCACCGGCATCTTCCAAGAAGTACTGAATTTTCTTGGTTGCGTCGAGCCAAACAGCGTGGACATCAATCACTGGAATAGGACCAAGCTGGAGATGACTAAACGAGGTCAAACCGAAGTTTGACGCTGCGATCGTGTCTCCACCGGCATCAGTAGAAGCAGCACCCAAGAGGGTACCGATCACTATGACTCCGTTGAGCGTGTCGATGGTGTCTGCGATGGTTACCGAAGATGGAACAGACATAATCAGCTTCCTTCCGTGAGGTCTGAAATGATTCCGTGCACGTTCCGTTGGTTCGTGCAGAGCTGGTGGTACTTGAACATGGTTGCCTCGTACTCATCCTTGCCAGAGACACGGTTGAGGATGGCACCATCTTCGTTCATCCACTCCCAATCACTCATCTCGTGCTGTGTAAGAGCACCAAGATTGAGGAGGAAAGCGGTGTTGTTGGGACAGTCACGCTCGCCAATGATCGGCAACGTCACGTCGCCGCAGTCAATGGTGAGAGCCTTGAAGCCACCCTTAAGGGTGAGGCTTGCGCTGTCGTTGAAGCGCTTCTGAGCTTTCAACTGTGCGGCGTAGTTCCGTCGCACACCCTTCGAGGTCACACAGAAGTTGGGTGACTCGTCGGAATCCAGGTCGATCGTGTCGATGACAGTCTCGAAGAGATTGTCAGTCGCTGCACGGTTCGTACCGGAGTTGGAATTAGAAGTGGACTTCCAGATTTCGTAGGTGGCCGGGTTCACGTTGTGCAACGTGCCCGAGTTCGCCACAATCTCTCGAAGACCGATGAGTTCATTGCTCTGGTTACCAGTCCGAGTCACGAAGTGCGAAGACGATGTAGTCACCGCTGTACCAATCGTGATGGATTCCGAACCAACAGCTCGGTTGACTGCACTGATCTCCGTACCCGCAATGACCACCGAGTAATCGGCAGCAGTGCCGATATCGACAAGCATCCCAACCTCAAACTGACGCATGGCAGTGTTGCCAGTCGTCGAAGCGAGAATCACTTCTGTCGCACCCGAGGTTGTACCACAAGTAGCGATCGTCTGAGCCGTGTTGTTAAAGACCTGACGGTTTACATCTCGACGAAGATCCTTAACGCCGTACTGCATCTCTGAATCGAGAGAGCGGACGAAAGAGCCGGCATCGGATGCGGTCATCTTCATGACCTGGCCAGAGAGCTGGAGACGGAGGTAGTTGTGAGCCATGCCCACACGTTCCTCGGCCCATCCCTGGTTCTGGGCAGTTGGAAGAGTTCCACCTTCTGCCCGAGCGCCAACACCATGGTTGCGTTCGACGTGGAGAGAGAGGACCGCACGGCGACCCTCGATGTGTCGGCTGTTGCGCTCAATCTGGGAGAGCATCATCGACTTGTTATTAAGCTGTTCTACAGCCGGGGGGAGGTAGTACTCCTTGAGAGCTGAATCAATGTTTGTCGTGTTTTGAGCCATTGGGGCTTCCTTTCAGGATCGACAAATTAGAACCCACCATGATTGGTGAGTTTTGACTTCTGTCGCTCGACTGAAGGGTCCTGCCCTATGTCTTGCTCGGGGGGCCTGCCCCCGTAACACCACTATAGACAAAAAAGTTGGGATGCCACAAGCACCCCAACTAATCTCCTACTCCCCGCCAACAATGCTCGTAAGTAATTCCAACGTCGCATCCGACGCCATCCCAAAATCTATGATCTCTTCCGAAGGCGTCTCGGGAATGCCAGTACCACCAACCTGCCCGCCAGTCGGAGGAACAGAAGCAGGTTCAACAACGGGTGGAATAGGGATGACTGGGGTGGGCGGTGCACCTGCGGGGACGACAGGAGTCTCCTCTGCGACAGGATCTGAGGGTTGAATGCCCCGCTCCTGAAGAATGGCGTGAGCAGCCTGGACATCTGCGCCTGTCTCATCTGCTGCGGTTTGAAGGAGCATCTTGCCCTGCCACGAATCTGGGTTGTACCCGAGTCCTCGGATTTCTCCCAGAATGGCATTGAATCGCTCCCTCTGATCACTCGTACTGGCTTGTTCATTGAAGCGACTATCAACTGCTGAAACGATGTTCCTTTGGAACTCAGCCAGCATTGTCTTTAGTTGTTCCTCTTCCATTTCGGCTCCTGCCTGCGGTTCAGGAGCATCAAGTGACACTCCTGTTAGCTGTTCAACCCATGGGACAAAACTCTCCCCCATCCAGTTGACGGTGAGACTGCCAAGGCGATCTGCCGCTTCAGCCTGATCTTGCTGATTCTCCGATCCCATCTTGGCCAGAGTCTCCAGCATCCATGCCGTGTTTTCTGGATCAAGATGAGCGAATGCTTTCTTGAATGGTGCAAGCTCTACTCGACTTGCCGCTGCTTGCTCTCGTGCACGAGATAGCTCTGCCTGCCGTGCAACTTCATCCACTTTATGCTCCTGCGTCATTCATGGTCATCAGACCTGTGAGCTGGTCTTGAACATCAAGCTCGTCATAATCAAGGAAATCTGCTGGATCCGCTCCCATCTCTTCTAGAGGTGGTGCGCCCCCTGGGGGCAGTGCCCCTCCAGGTCCGGCCCCAGGGGGCATCATCATTGATGGATCTTGTGGAGCCAGCGCTGCTTCAGCGCCAGCTTCCAGACTTGCCATCTTAACTTCAGCAGCTCGTGCTTCGCCTTGATACTGCTTGTGCATCTTGATGTGGTTGTCGAAGTCAGTCCGAACCAGATCCTCAAGCATCTCCCAACGCTTCGTTTTCATAAAGCGTTCGTGCTCACGAATGTGGATGTCATGGTTGTCGATCAGGTGCCATTTGGGATCACCAATCTCACCACGAACCAACTCGAAGTTCTCACGACGAGCCTTGGCTGTGTCTGGGTCAATGGCAGAGATAAGAGTTTCAGCGCCAGGCATCTCAGCCACCTCGATGTATTGAGCTGGCTCAGAGATCAGACCCTGTTGCCACATCTTGTCGGCAATAGCAACCATCGCTGCTCTGGATCGAGGGACGATGGCATCAGTCGGAACTGTAACTTCGAATTGGCTGTTCAGATCCGAACCCTTGTGCTTGAACCGCTCAACTCCGATGTCGCCCTGAACGACAACTTCACGTTCTTCGGTAACTTCAGTCTGATAGATCTGGAGGCACATGCGAGCGGTTTCGCTCCAGCAACGTGCCGTCTCTTTAATCAATCTTGCCGTGGGGGAGTTGTCGTTATCGGTGAGGATAGAGATACCCAGGCCAGATTCGATGTTTGGGGGAGCTTGCCCACGGGACACGTCGTGCACACCCATGATGTCGTCAATAGCCATAGCGCATCGGTCAATGATGTTTTCGTAGGAGGCATCAATTTTGGGTGGGTCAAAACCTTGAGGCATTTCGACTCCCTCGGGCCACGGCACCCAACCTGGCTGGTCATCCATTTCCTCCACAAACGAACGAGCGGCGGAAGGGTAAACGACCTTCTTGGTCGCTAGTTCCTTGGCGTGCTCGGCTATCCCACTCCAGATGTGGTTCATGAGGATCTGGACTTTGCGAACGTCGTTCATGTAGGTAGTCCCGTACCACTGATTCTCCTCAATGGATTCTCGGGCGACGGCAATGGGTAGACGATTATCGAATGGGAAAGGCCACTTGCCTTGATCGACGATTTTGCCGTCAACCTCAACCATCCACTTGCCCTTGGTCTTCTGCTTCCCACCCATCGGGCGTTCGTAATAGGTAAGCACCCGAGTGAGCTCAGGTGTGGGGTTGTTCGATCCGAAATCTTGGTTCAGGAACTGGTTCTGGAATGGACCCAAACCTGACTTTGCGTCAGCAGGCGGCGTCACCTTCAGCCCGAAGAGTGCCTTGACGACCTTTGGGGGTAGAGCTTCGACCTTGATAACCCACCGAGCAAACTCCGCTCGACGTGAACCCGGCTCAACCACGAACTCGGCAATCGACAATGCTTTGACTGTCGGTAGCCGTGTCTCAGGGTCGATTTCGGTCATCAAAGCGCCAGTACCACCTTTAGTGGTTCCGGCCATGTGTTCTTCTCTGACCACTTCCCATCCTTGAGAGGTTCCAAGATCACGAAGGATTGCTTCACCAAGTCTCGCAGATCTAATTGAAGCATCGTCTGCCATTGATGGCATCGACTGGAACGTCAACTGACGTTGCGTCAAGTTGCCCATAATGGTGCGCTGGTTTGCACGTATCCGGTTGACGATCATCCGGATGCGTTCGTCTTTGCGAGATTGATCTACGAGATGGCCGACGGTCTCACCCCAACCCAGCCACTGGAGTCCACGCACAAAGCTGTGGTTCATCCAGTAGTTCCGAAGCTCCCCATAAATATGGGTGTAGCTCTCAGAATAGATCTCGGTGATCTTGCCCTTATCGTCAGCCATAACCTATCCCAGTGGTTCTTCGTTTAGAGCCGGCGTTCTCTCTGACCCTTGATCGTAGGTCATAGCAGCCCGTGAACCGTGCGTCACCTGCAAAGCGACTCGGGTCAACTTCTCTCTTACCTCTTGATGAGACTCATGAATCCCTATGAGCGCTATTGCCAAAATAATACACAGGATCACCAGCAAAACAGAGAGTCCCACCAAAACCCAGATCACCGAACACTGACTTTCTTCTTGGTAGCTGCTGCTGGAAGGTTCAAGCGTTCACGGGCAGTCTTTGTAGATCTGTATGCGATAATCAACTTTTCTTGTTCTTCATTGATCTGATGAAGCACATTGATTTGATTTTCATGCTCATTGATCAGATTCTCCAGTTCTTCAGCTTTGGCAATACCAATCATGCCTAAGTCTTGAGCTGCGGTGACAATGCAGCGTTGACAGATGTCGAGGATGCCTTCGGAGTCAATAGCGACACCTCGGAAGATCCCAAGGTCGCCAGGCTGTTTCCTACAGTTGCAGACGTAGCACAATCCACCGTTTGCAGAGGTGACCACATTGAACTCGCCATCACGAACCAGTGAGAATGTCATGGAATTAGACTACATGCTCAACTGGTGAGCTAGGGAATGGATCCCTTTCCCACTTGTTTCGAGTTGCTTGTAGCACTTCTCCTCAAAGGTGTCCTCTTTTATACTGATCCGATGGGTAGCAGGCATTGAGCGAGACAAATGCCAGGCATATGACCCGACATCAACCATGTCGTCATGGGTGGCATTGGGGAAGTTGCGGTGTTCCAACTCCCAGACGTGAAGCCATGGGGCACCCTTCGGGAACCAGACCCTGGACTGGGTGATCCCTGCGCCATAGGGAATGGCTCGACTAATCTTGTCGGTGCCGTCAACCTTGAGAGGCCAGACATGTAGCCCGCCTCGGCGGATCATGTATTGAATCAGAGTCTTCCCGTAGGTGGCATCCTCGATACCGACCGTTTCGACGCTCCAGGTTCGGCAATTGTCGAGTAGCCATGTTTCATGCTCGGCTGATTCGATCCGTGTGCGCTCCATGCTAACGAGAATGAGTTGTTGCATGTCTTTATGAAAGTCCCACACGCCGAACACCGAAAAGTCCGACCATGTGTTCTTCGTAGCGGCAAGATCAACCGTCGCAAAGCGCACGCAGTCCCGTTTCGGCACCAGTAGGCCGGAGATGTCATCGGTGTGTAGCCGGTAGTGCGTCCCTGAGTCTGACCAGTGATGATACGGGGGAGAGAGAATGCCTCCGGCGTCAAGTGTCGGAGAACCCTGGTACATAGCCTCGAAGAAAAGAGGGTCTTCGTCACGGATCGTTTCCAATTCCGTTCTGGTCTTTCTCGCAGGACAGAGCGCAGCACCAGGCGAACGACCGATCGGATCCACATAATCTTCCTCACCAACTTCTGCAGGGTCAAGAGCCAAGGCGGGGAGATTGAGGTAGACCCAATCCTTGCGAACGATAGAAGACTCAGGCTCGAACACTCGACGGCCAGAGATGTCATCTTCATGCCAACGAGTGAACATGAGGATCTCGACAGCCCTTGGTTCCTTACGAGTAAGGAAAGTTG
>Ga0302122_10000667_pt1 | contig 21516 bp, 28 predicted proteins | sample CB21_SCM_MG_FD_203115 | JGI IMG/M metagenome (GOLD analysis project Ga0302122, IMG submission 203115) | Marine microbial communities from Western Arctic Ocean, Canada - CB21_SCM | ecosystem: Environmental > Aquatic > Marine > Oceanic | place: Canada: Western Arctic Ocean | collected 2017-09-28
TAGAGTAACTGATGAGTTTTACGAGCATTTTTGGGATTGGTATTAACTTGTACTGGTCTTTCCTTATACAGTTTCAGGGCTTTAAATGCAGTCTTTCCTTTTGACTTTTCCGCATACGTGACAATATTTATAGCCTCGTATTTCTGAAACGTACTTATTACGCGTACTTCTTTTTAGATTCTGCGAAGTTTGCGCGCCGTCTGACCGTTCCTCGCAATCATCCGCCCGGTGTGGGGGTTTACCACTCGGCCGCACTCGATCTCCATGCGGTCGATGTTGCCCCGCAGACGCTTGTTATCTCTGCGTATGGTGTCGCACTCCGCTTTGAGGCGCGGGACTTGGGAGGCACTTTCTTCGCTGTGCGAGAGCCGTTCGGAGGTAGACATAACCTGGTTCGTCTCCGGGTCGATAATCCAGGTAGAAGCCAGACGCTCGGCGGCAAGGCTCTTGCTAAGGTCTGCGGAGATCAGGCGCTCGGTGGCTAGGCCCTTCATCAGGTCTGCGGTGACATAGTTGCTCTGTGCCAGGCGCGTTCGCAACTCCCTGTTGTTCTTGAAGGCTCGATTCGCCACCTTGCTCAACTCAGTGGTCTGAGTGTGCGCAACGTTGCGAACTTCCATTATGGCGTTGTATAAATTGATGTACTGTCCCTCCGGGATATTCCCTGAGATGTCTTCGATCATGCCTCCCATTTCGTGCAAAACGGTATCGAGGGCGGTGTTCGTCATATTTGGGTTAGGTTTGATCTGTTTGACTTGACTGTGAGCGGTTAATGGTTTTTGTTACTGTCCGCTTAGGTATAATAGAAGTGCAGAAAATGCAAGTGCGTACGCGGCCATGCCTAGTTCCCTTGGGGAGTAGTCGGCCTCCGAGAACACGGTCTCCAGATCGTATATATCAGGTATATCCATTGTTGAGCTTTTACAGTGAAGTAGGTTTTTGTTTTTAATTAAAAGCATACTGCTGTGATAATCTATCGAACCAAGTTCAATTATTACAGCAGTCTATGTTTTACTACCTACCGCAATGCTGCCGTTCGCACGCGGACGTCGCGGACATTCCAAAATCCAAGGGAATGCACTTTGAGGCGACTGTGACCCTCGTTTCGGTCTACGACGGCGACACCATATGGGTTTCCTGGTACGACAAAAACTTCGGGCGGGTAGTGAAGGTGTCATGCCGACTCCTCGGGTACGACGCGCCCGAGATGAAGCCCCCGCGGAACGCGCCCAACCGGACGGTGATCATAGAAAACGCTAAGAAAGCAAAGGACGTCGCCCTCGGGCATTTCCCAAAGGGCAGGTTCAAAGTTCAGATCCTCGGCACCGACAAGTACGGCCGGTGGCTACTCAAAGACGAGGTGCTCAAGCAAAAGCTACTGGGGCTGGGGCTGGCCTATGAGTACGGAGGCGGTACGAAGCGGGCGGCCTACGGGAATGCGCCAAACTTTGCGTAGCCCAAGGCACAAACTATTCTCATTTCCAATTAGTACTCGCCTTTTATTCTCATGCAGGAACTTTCAGGTTCATATAAAAAGTACTCGTCCATTGCTCTAGTCATTCTCTTTCCGCCGTCACGATAATCTACCTCTCGGGCATAAGCCAATATGTCCTTAGTGACTTTGGCTCCGAGAATTACTAGTGCGTGGACAGTCTCCAAGTGCCGCCCTAACACAGCATCTGCTAACGGAGTACCGACTGTTTCATCGCGTTCGCCCCAGCTAGTGTACCGTGGTCTGTCCAGTACGTCGACCATATCGGGAATTACTGTTGCCAAATAACGGACTACATTCGCTCGGCCTTCCGCCGCTGCGGCATGCATAACGGTTTTCCCATACTTGGACCTATGGCGCAGATTTGCTCCATTTTTTACCAACATCTTTACAATACCCAGGTGCCCAGCCGCGGCGTGTACGAACACAGCAGTTTCTCCGTCTGCTGTGACTCTGTTCGGCTTAATTGTTATTGAGCCTTCGGCCATCATATTACTGCTCGACGACTTGCTGCTAGGCTTGCTGCTGGACGACTTACTGCTCGACGACTTACTGCTCGACGACTTGCTGCTGGACGACTTGCTGCTGGACGACTTACTGCTGGACGACTTACTGCTAGACGACTTGGCTTTCAACCGAGCGCATAAATCCCTCTTTGTGCCTGAGTGACGCAAACCCAGTCTTTTGCATTCCTTCACTAGTTGGTCTTTAGTAGGGGCGTCTGGATTCTTTTTTGATCTTACTTTGTCACACAGAGAGAGATTGAGAGGCATTTGTTGTTACAAATGACACAATATAATAATTATTATCACCTGGGAGTTTGCGTAGCTTACTTCTTCTTTGAAGCAGTTAGCTCCTTGCGCAGCTTCGCCAGAAGCTTGTTTTTCTGCTTTGTGCTCTTTTTGGCAATCGCCTGCACAGCTTTGTTGTCCTTCTCAACCGCTTTCATCGCCGCTCGGATCTGGGCACCGGTCCTTGGCTTAGCCTTGCCAAATCTGGCAGGCCACCCCATACCCGACATCTCGTCGACCATACCTGACCGATTAAACTGCGACTCATCAGCCCAGCGCTCGCGCCGCTCTGCATCGCGCAGGACTCGCGCCGCCTCTCGCTGGAGGTCCACTATAGCTTGGGCTTGGGCTTGGGCTTGGGCTCGGAGGGACTTAGAGCGCGTCACGATGGGGCTCCTTCTACTCATAATTGGTAGTAGCCAACATAATTATTCTCGCATTCGTCGAAAAATTATGTTGTCAAGTACCAAGCATGGACCTCAAGTACGTAGGTGAGTTTTTCTCGAAGCGGTTTGGGCGCAACCATATATTCAACCAACAGGACCTACTCAAACGCGCGAAGCGGCTGGACCGAGACGGGCTCGAGGTTCTACTGAACAAGGTTTTTCGCAACAAGCGCAAGAACAAGTGCGTACCTCTGGGCGACAAAATGTACGCAGTGCGGGAAATCAATGTCCGGGGCTTTAACTCAGCACTAGGTTTTTTGAAGACACACAGGGCGAGTCGCGGGATACCCTACATGGGAAGGCGCCAATACGAGGACGCTTTCCCCAAAGATTGCTTTAAAAAAGCGGCTTAAAAACTCAAGTATAGTAGACAGTACAAAGACAAAAACAATATGGAACATTTATTCATCAGAAAGCCCACCAAGACCACCAATGACGAGGATTTATCCTTGCAGATTCTAACCTGGAGAGGCTACGACTCTGACGAGCGCTACACCATTACTTTCTGTGGCGTCACCGCCAACGGTAAGACTGTGGGTGTCACGGTCAATGATTTCGACCCGCACTTCTACCTGCAGGTGCCCGTTGGGATCAGATGGACCAAATCGCACCTCAGTGTACTGGAGAAGCACTTCCGAGGCCTCCTGCATGCCGCTGACCTGAGCGAGGATTTTACCCTCGACACGGCGCGCCGGAAAGTCCTGTACCCGTTCACAGACGGGAAGCAGTTCCTGTTCATCAAGGTCTCCTGCGTGCAGCAGGCCGCAATGAAGAAGCTGTTCTGGTCCATGAAGCGCCCCCTGACCAAGGGTCCGTTTCGCCGCACCTGGTTCAACATATATGAAGCGGACATCGACCCCATACTGCGGTTCTGCCACCGTCGCGAAATCCATACCTCCGGTTGGGTGACGCTGCCGGCTGGGTCGTACGACACCTCGAACGAATATTCGCGCTGCCAGATCAATGTCCTAATGCGCACTTCCAAATCGATCGTGCCCGTGGAGAGTCTCGAGATCGCACCTTTGGTTATTGCCTCGTACGACATCGAGACCGACTCGGCCGAGACGCGCAGCAAGAACGCTCACCTGTATCCCGAACAGAAGGACAAGTGCCGTTGCGTGTTTCCCGACCAGTACAAGGCTGGCGACGCCATCAAAGTGGTGTGCACCACGCTCAAGATCTACGGCACAGAGAACATTCTCCGCCATGCCATTGTATGGGGCGACTGCGACGAAAGCAAGATCCCCAGTGCCGACGTGCTCGTCAAGTGCGCTTCGGAGAAGGAGCTCCTGCAGGCGTGGCTGGACATGGTCAGGCTGTACGACCCGGACATTCTCATAGGGTACAATCTCTACGGTTTCGACGACCGCTACATGTGGCACCGGATGGTGGAGCTGTTCGATATGGAGCCCCAGGTTCAGCTAGTGAGCCGGGTCAAAGACATCGAGTGCTGCCTGAAGGACTCCAAGCTGGTGACATCGGCGTACGGCACCAACTTCTTCAAGATTTTCGACATACCGGGGGTCTACAAAATAGACCTGTATGTCTACATGAAAAAGGAGGAGAAGCTCGACAGCTACAAGCTCAACAGCGTGGCCGAGAAGTTCCTAGGCGTCGGGAAGATAGACCTGCCGCCGCTCGACCTGTTCTATTACATGAATGGCACTCCGCAGCAGATGAGCGAGTGCGTCGAATACTGTGTGCAGGACACCATTCTGCCCATCCAAATCCTGGAGCACCGGAAAATCCTGGTCAACCTGATGCAGATGGCCAACATCACGCGCGTCCCGATCGAATGGCTCATCACCAAGGGGCAGCAGATCAAGGTGTTCTCGCAGCTCACCTACGAGTGTCGCTTGGAGGGAGTGCTCGTGCCGACGAACACCAAGAAGCAACAGGAGTGCGAGAAATTCGTGGGTGCCACAGTGCTCCAGCCCATAAAGGGCTACTACAAAGAGCCAATCGCCGGGCTGGACTTTGCGAGTCTGTACCCAAGCATTATGATCTCCGACAACCTCTGCTACAGCACGTTCATCCCCGAGGCCAAGCTGAGCCTGTACGAAAAACGCCCCGACCTGGAAATCTTGAACATCCGTTGGCAGGAAGACCCCCCGGAGGACGAGGAGTACGACGAGGCCGACCTCGCCAAGTACAGCTTCCACTTTGTCCAGAACAAGGAGGGGATCCTGCCGCGCATTCTCAACAAGCTGTGGAAGACTCGCAAGGCCGCGAAGAAGGACATGAAGCGGGCAAAGGAATGCGGAGACACCAACCTCGCCGACGTTCTCAACGGCAAACAGCTGGCCATCAAGGTCACGATGAACAGTGTCTACGGTTTCACAGGTGCCACCAATGGGTACATGCCGATGAAGATCATTGCCAGCAGCGTGACTGCGCGTGGCAGGCAGCTCATCGACCAGACCAAGAGCTTCTGCGAATCAAATTACGACTGCGAGGTCATCTACGGGGACACCGACAGTTGCTACGTCAAGTTCAACCACGGCGATCCAAAGGACCCCGACTACATGCGCAACTACTTCAAGCTGTGCGAGGAAGCGGCCGCGGCCGTGACCCGCGAGTTCAAGAAGCCGGTCGAGCTTGAGTTTGAGAAGGTTATGCAGCCGACCCTACTGTTCGCCAAAAAGCGGTACGCCTGCAAGGTGTGGACAAACCCGGAGACGCACGACTACATAGACTGCAAAGGCATCCAGATCGTGCGGCGCGACAACTGCCAGTACGTCAAGGAAGTGTCGCAGCGCATCTTGGACAAGATCATGCTGGACGACGACATCGATGGCGCCATCCAGGTCGCAGACGAATCCGTGATGGCGCTGCTCTACAACCAAGTTGACCCGACCAAACTCATACTCTCCAAAACGCTCCGGACCGGGTACAAGTGCGGGAGGTGCCACAAGGTCGAATCCGGTGAGACGCGGGACATATGCCGGTGCCCCGAAGGACCGAAAATCTCCCTGCCGCACGTTCAGCTGGTGATGAAGGAGAAACGGAGGAATGCGGTGGAGATTCCGCAGCCCGGCGACCGCGTCCCGTACTTTTTCACCGAGGGCACCGGCCTACAGTGCGAACGCGTGGAAAACCCAGCGTATATCAACAAGGCCAATCCCGAGGGGAAGGTGTGCCGACCCGATCCGCTGTATTACCTGCAGCGCCAGCTCAAGCAGCCCATCATCACGCTCCTGGAATTGGTGATGCCGGACACGAGCCTGCTGTTCGAGAACGGCCCGTGCGAGGAGACCATCGACATGTTCCACGCCTCGCAGAAGGAGGCGGACAAAGCTCACAAGGAACGTGCCAAGGTGACAAAGTATGAGAGGGAGATTGAAGACGCGGTCATCCGGAAACTGTACCCCAGCGAGTTGGTTTAAAACCGTAACTATAACAGAAGTAAAAATGTTCTTTCTGTCCAGCTTAGCCTGGCTCTACTTTGGCTATGCACTGCTGCGCGTCTACTCCCTCATGCATAAGAGAAAGAAAATTGTAATTTCAGTGGACGGCAACATCGGCTCCGGGAAAAGTACCCTCCTTGGGATGCTTGGATCCGCCTGTGGCTACACCGTTATCACAGAGCCGACCGAAGAGTGGAAGGAGACCGGAATTTTAGACAAGTATTACCACGACCAGAAGCGCAACGCCTTCGAGTTTCAGTCGTTCGTTCTCACGACGCACGACAAGTATATCCAGGATGCGCTGAAGGCGTCGGACATCGTTATCACGGAGCGCTGCCCAGAAACCCACCGTTCGGTGTTTTTCGAAGTCCTGAATGACAATGGCTACTTCGACGCCGTGCAACAGAAGCTCTACGACTGCCTGTTCCGCTGCTGTGCCACCCGGGTTGACGCCATGATATACATAGACTCAGATGTCGAGCTCAGCTACGCCCGAGTGCTTTCGCGCGGCCGCGTGGAGGAAAAGTACGTCAAAAAGTCGTACCTCCAAACTGTTCACGACAAGCACCAAGCCTGGGTCGAAGGGTTCGACAGGCCGGTACTGACTATCAGCGGCAAGGCCTTCAAAGCCAACACCGCCAAGGTGATGGCCGAAATTAGGGAGTTTGTCGACTTCGTACAGAGTGCCCAAGCACACGGTTCGATGAATTAACGGTGCTGGGAACAATATATATAAGCGGCGATCAACGGTGTAAGCGTGTTACACTATTGATCAAGCGTTTGCACAGTTTAGGTCTACTTGAGAAGGTGGGTGTGCGTTGTGTGGCCGAATATCCCATTGACGAGGGACATGAATGTCTTCCCGTGCGGGCCATTCGCCTTCGTGAGCGGCAGGCCTTTGAATTCCCGCCCCGGGCAGTCGGCAGCTTTTAGCTTTTCTGCGTAGTGATCGCCTCCTTGGCGGGGAGGCGGGTACATGGGCGAGTTTCCGCAATCTGGACAAAAGGCAAACATCAATGCATGTATAAGTTCGTGCTCGAACACCATCGCCATGCATTCAAGCGAGTCCTTGCAGACCAACCCGCCCATTGAAGGGAGACTATCGGGTAACATTTTGATTGTTTTCAGTATAGATGCGGAAAGCTCAATAATTAAGGGTAGATGGACAGCCGTGGAAGGCCGTAGGCACGGCAGCCCGTACACACAGTACCCGGCAGTTGTGTCCTTGGGACGGGCATAGAAGCAGCCCGTGACATTGCAGTTTCTTTCCCTGAGAAACGGAGCTAAGGATCTCTGGAAGAACACCTCGTCGTACATATCAAACATCGAATGGAAAAAATTGTAAACCCAGTGTGGCTGACGGGGGGCGTAAATTCCATCCCAAATAGTATTGAAACCGCTCTGTTGCAGCATGCCTCTGATGGAGCTCAACACGCGGTCCCGCTTTCCGATGATCTGCTTGGAGCTGTACTTAATCTTTGACAGCTTGACGCAGATGTCTGCACTCGGCAATTGACACGTCGTGCTGTAATCTGAGTCTGCAGCGAACAGGCCGGGGAACTTTCCCCTCAACACGAAAAACGCCTTCTCTCTCCTCAGCGTCCCTGCTTCACCAAGGAACTCCTTCATGAGACGCGTTTCCGTCGCAATCGAGACCATTCCAATTGCTGTTTGGCGATATTTGTTTTTGCCGGCATTCCTGGGGGAACGTGAGCGATGATCAACAGTGTACACGTTACGTTACGTTACGTTACGTTACACATTTGATCAAGCGTTTGCTTGGTTAGACTGGTTGCTTAGTTCTGACCTTGACCACAAAGCGGGTTGGTTGGGTCCGAGTCACACTGGGAAGAGAAGCCCTCCTTGAGCTTGAGGGTGGCCCACACCGGCTGCTTGAGGTCGGCGCTGCCGAACTTGAGGAACGCGAGGACGGCGAGAAACGCCACGATAAGTCCCAGAAGGAAGCAGCCGCCGCCGAGCATGCACTTGTAGGAATCTTTGAGACCCTTGGTAATAGACTTCTTAGTGGAGGAAAGAGAGACCATGTGGATTGTTTTGGCAGTGCTAAATATTTTATTATCGTCTATTTTGTGAGTCCGGCATATTTTCTCAATCCAGTCCGGCATCATTTCTCAATTTAGCGGTCAAGCTTCCGGAGCTCTATACAACGTCATTGGTCGGTACGGTGATGCCGAGGGGTGGGAACACCTTCTGGTAGATGAAAGCCGAGGTCTTGCCCTGGGACAGGAGGAGGTACACGACAAACAGAGCAACGAGGAAGCCAACGACGCCGCAGAAGGAGCCGAGGCAGGCCATCTTTTTCTTCATCGCGGAGGTTATATCTTTAGTGGAAACCATTGTATAATTTATTACACTTGGACAATATATTTAATGAGCACAATTTTCGGGTGTCGAGCGCGACATACGAAGATTAGAGTTCGATGAACTCTGGCCCTGGAGTGTTTTGTTAAACCGTAGGTTCGGTGATGGTTAACCTTGGGTTTCATGGAAATTGGTAGTACCTATCAGTAGATTTTTGTTTTTTTTTGTTCGATTTTCTATTTTTTATGCGAAGCAGTGTTCTTTTCAGACACAGTGCTTAATTCGAGTACGCGAGACCGCCCATGCCAGACACGATGCGGAGCACGTTGTAGTTAACGGCGTACACATTGATGTTCTGCGGCTTTCCGGTGTCCTTGGTGTCGATACGCAGAGAGGCGTTGTCGATGCGCGAGAAGTTGCACGAGCCCGATGGCTGGTGTTCCTCGGGGCGCAGGGCGAACGAGTAGCAGTAGATGTCCTTAGTGGGGCACCGGGTGTGGTGGTAGAAAGGCTGCACACGCGAGAAGTACGAGCCCGGGCGGTTCGACATGCGGTCGTGGCCGTTGAGCTGGATACGGGCGCTCTTCATGACGTCCGAGGTGACCTCCATGGCCATCCCGTCCTGGTCGTGGAAGGTCCAGAGGAGCTCCTTGACAGGGTGGTTGAAGTTGAGGCGGACGGTCGACGGGCCACTGGTGATGGTCTCAGTGCCAGTGAACTGGAGCTGGTCGATAAGGTACTCGTGGCTCATCTGGGCGAAACGGCGACGCTCCTCGGTGTCGAGATAGACGTAGTCGACGAAAAGCTGGGCCTCGAACTCGCCGGGGTTGGTGCCGGCCACTGCGCCCGTCTTCTTAAGCTTCGCCTCCTCCTGGAACTTGATGAGGATCTTGACCTCGTGGTACTGGAGGGCAATGAGGGGGAGGGCGAGTCCTGGGTTGCGGTTGAACCAGAACTGAAGAGGGATGTAAAGCTCCTCCTCTCCGTAGTGATAACCGCCCTTGCCGACCATGGCGTTGTAGCCATCGGCCTTCTCGGCAGACTGGGTGAGCTCGTCCCAGACATCGAGCCACTCACCGTAGTGCTTGTCGATCTTCTGGCCGCCGATCTCGATCTCGGCCTCCTTGATGAGGGCGTGGCCGACACCGTCGATGTACGAGGGCTTGGTATTACCGCTGGAGTCAAGTGCGGGGAGCTTGACCTGAAGGTGCACACCGCTGACGAGATCGCCATTGCGGGAGATCACGCACGACACCGAACGGCCGAAGCCGACGGTCCCAGTGAACGTCTGCTCGATCGACTCGAGGGCGAAGTTGGTGTGGCGACGGTAGACGACCTTGAAGAAGGTAATCTGGGGGTCACCGGTAAGGTAAACATCCTGAGCGCCATAAGCTACGAGTTGCATAAGTCCACCTCCCATTGTAATATATCTGATACATATGGTAAATATAATAAAATCTGGAATTAAACTCCTTGGAAACCGACAACTCCTTAGAATTGAAAGATCCCGATTCCTAGAGATCGAGAATGAGTTCAAGTCCGCAGTTTATTTCGGAAAACCCTACAAATGTTGTGGGACTGTCGTACTTAGTCCGCTTCACGGACACGACCGGCACTGTGCTGGGGGCGTCCGCGTCGTCGGCCTCGTCCACGTCAATGACAAGCCATTCGTGCTGAGGGTGCTGCCGTTGGAGCGAGGCGTAGAAGTCCTTGAGCATCTGGCATTTTCCGCACCACGTCGCGGTGTAAATAGTTATCTTCATCTTGATCTTCCTTAGATGCTTGATTTTAAGCCGTTGCTGGGAAGCGGTTGAAAGCGTCGACAACCTCTTTAACGCTCGGCCGCTGGGTCATTTCGAGACCCACCATGCTTTCGATCACCATTCGCCACTCGGGGGACATGTTGCTGTATCCCCAGATGGTCGCTTGGTAGCCCTCGCACGTTTTTTCCTTTAAACGAGCCAAGGCCCCCGACGAAACCGAGCCCCGACGGACCTTCTTTTTCCAGTGGCTCCTGTACGGGTTGCGGTGCGCAGTGTCGTATTTGTGTACGATCCACATTATGAGCAGACCCAGACCGAAAACACTGCCCGGCTCAGTGCAGCTCCTCCGCCCTCCGCCCTCGGGAGGAGAGTACGTGGTGACGGCGCTCTCCCCCTCCGTACAGAAGTCAAGGTCGCCCAGACAGAAGTAAGTGCCAGCGCCGCGTCTCTTCCAGAGAATATTGGCCGGTTTGACGTCGGTGTACCAACCAGTGGAACGACTGATGCAGCCCAGTCCTGATGCGAGCTGTCGTATACAGTCCTGCACCGTGTCAAACCTTCCACGAAACCCACCGTCATCGGCAAAGTCGACGAGATCCCCGTCCATGGGTTTCATGACAAGGATGTTGCCAAGACACCGTTGTTCGAGGACGTGGTTGTAGCTGGATTTCATGCAGGACGGCGTCACGAGCTGGTGCGTGCTTCTACAGTCCGACTCGGCCTTGTAGGCCTCATTGAACACCTTGACTATGACTTGGTATTTCCTGTCCTTGGTCTGGTAAGTGTACACGCTGCCATAGGACCCGCTGCCCAGCTTCCTGCCTTTGGTGTACACCTTGCTTTTGCTGCTGAGCGTTTTTGGACCATTGCGGTATTTCTTCTTGGAGAAGTTTTCCAAAGGCTCGGATTTCATTTCGAGAGACCAATATTTTTAACAGGTGTAAAAGAGGTATATTTCAGTGTAGTGGGGCGACGGCGCGTGTTTGGTCTTCAGCTTTTTAGTCGTTGGCGGTAGTGTCACATCGACCTTCCGCTTTGGGCGGGCGTTGCGGTCATTTCCTCGGACCGTCTGATCCATTCTGACGGCGAGAGACGATGGCACTCTCGATCGCGGCAATCTTGGCGGACACGTTGCCCACAGCACGCGGCGCTTTCTTAACACGCTCTGCACGTGCTTTGCGCAGGTTTCCAAGCCTTCCCTCCAGTAACGAGACTCGAGCGACAAGTGTCTCGAACGAGTGTTGGGTAAGCTCGAGGGTGAGCGGCATAGTGGCAATTTATCACAGGCTTTTAATACGGTTTCACCACGACAAGTGTCATTTGGAATAGCCCTTAGGAGTGGCGGGGGTGGTGTCATTGGGACAGATACACTAGCAAATCACACAGATTTGCCAAACACACACTAACAACCACTTATCACCAACACTCACTACATTCAACCATGAACACACGTGCCCACGGAATAATTGCCAAGTCCAAGAAGAAGTTCGCGACCATGCTGGGTCGCCAGCTGTCGTGGCTCTCCGGGAAGGAGGCTCAGATCCAGGACTCGAAAAAGTTTAGGAGCTGGCTTGCCAAGAACGCATTCGCCGAGTACAAGCTGAACCCCACAGAGGGTTCACGCATTCTCAAAGTGCTCTACGGAGCCCACCGGGACTGCGACGTGACCGGCTTCATCGATTTTGTTGAGCACCGCTCTGAGGTTTTCGACCTCTTTGGGGACGACCTGGCGGGGTCGTTGGACATTGTCGTGGCCTGGTTTGACAGGAAGGGCGTCAAGATCACCACGGCTCCGTTCCTGGTGGGCGCGGCTCTGTACTGCCAACTGACTCTCATGGGTGCCCGCAGCGTGGCCTCTGGGTTTGGCGGTGCCGACCTCATCAGGGCGAACAAGGTCGAACGGGCGCGACTCGCTGGGATCCAGGAGGCCCAAGATGCCAAAGCCAAGGCGGCGGCGGTTGTAGCAATGAACAAGGCGGCACAGGCGGCACAGGCGGCGACCCCCGATGACCCGTATGCAGCTCTGCGCGCCTCCATGATGGACGAAGATACTCCCGTTAGCTGGGACAGCGATGACGACTGCTAAAAACAATGTACCTTTCCCGAACAATTAGAAACATTACAAAACCAATTAGAAACAAGAAAACGGGCACTGATAAAAAATACAAAGACGGGCACAGTTGTGCCGCATTACTTGCGTCGACTCGGATTGACGAAGCATCTGCAGTTTGCGATGTCGACGCTTTCCTCCACCCAACCGGCCCTCTCGAGGATGTTGCGTTTCTCATGGGAGACCACACGTTTGATGGTGTGGGCGAGAGTATCCGTGTCCGCTTTGATGGGCGCCATTGGGCCGTTGTCCCGTTCGTACATGACTCTGGCGACAGCGATAAAGTCGTAGCCGGACATCTTGAGCGCCTCGAGGTCGTTGTCGGAGGGCACGTGCAATTTGAAAACCAACGACGCGACTATGTCCTGATTGATCGAGGCCACCGTGGCGGCCGGTAGATTTACCGTTGTGGGAAGCATATACTTGGATTTCATGAGCTTTGTTATATATATATTGTTTTCAGTTTGAGACTTGGGTGTTTAGCATTGTTGTAAATGAAACTTTCACCCCGAGTAGAATTCAGAACGCCGCCTCTTGGTGGAGACAACCAACTCGGTGTTGGAGCTGCGTTTCAGTTGGGGTTTGTCCCAGTTCTCCAGGTTGGTGCCGGACCAGTTGAACTCGGCGCACGGGTGCCCGCAAAGCAGAAGGGGCGTCGGCTGCTCGATCCTAGGGGCTGCGCGGCTTGAGTCGGCGCACTGTGCCACTGGGACCGGGACCGGGACCGCGATGGGCTCATCGACAGCATGCGCGATGCGGGTCTCAGGTTGGGTCCACATCGAGGTGTCGGTGTCGCTCACCCGGTGCTGAAGGCGCTTGAGCTTTTCCAACGTACTCTGGCTTTCCTTGAGGTGGGCTACGATGGTGCGGATTTCCAAGCTGTCGTACCTCACGCCCTTGACCTTCCCGGTTTGTATCCTGGCATCGTCCGCCTCTAAACTTTTAATCGTCTCGGCGACCGTTTTGGCGGTGTAGTATAGTGTAATGTCTCCCATGTTGCGTTGCGTTGCGTTGCAGTGTCTCCTACTATACCGCCTCCCCCGTGTTCTACGCCCGCGCGAAATGAAATTTGTGCACCCACCGAAGAGGCATTTGACACTACCCTTAGACCACCGCCGGAGGTACAATTACCCTGAATTACCGACCATCAATACACCATGACCACCACTCCTACCCGAACGATTTACACCGCCCTCAACGGGAACCCGTGCGACATCAGCGGCGGGTTTGAAGAGTGCAAAGAGTCCGACAGCGACGAGCTGCTGAAGCGGCTAGGCGAGAAACTCAGGGACGACCGGCGCAAAGAAAAGCGGCGAAAGCTGAACCCGGCCATGAGAGTGAAGAAACTTGAGATGTTCTAAGCGACTCTACTAAACTATAAAAACAAATCTAAAAACACAGATCCACATGACCCGCGCAAAGTGGGCTTTGAACTGCGTGAGACCCCTCACTTTACAGCCCCCAAAATATAAAATTGGCTCAGATAAATGTACTTACTCAGCGCCGAGGACACCGACGACGGAGGCAGGCGGGAGCTCTGGAATGTAGCTGGGCCGGTCGACGTCAAATATGACTTCCACAACGGCATACTCCGGGCCGAAACCTGGTTCAAGCGCGGCAAACGTCACCGCGACCGGAGGCAGCCAGCCGAGCTCAGGTGGTTTGCCAGCGGCGCTCTATCCGGGCTAAGTTACTACAGCGGCGGGCAGCTCCACCGTGGCAACAACCTCCCAGCACATGTTCGCTTCTGGGATTCCGGCCAGCTGAAGCGGATCGAGTGGTGGTTCGAAGGGCAGCTCCATAGACTCAAGGGTCCTGCCCTCGCCGCCTTTGACTCCGCGGGGAAGCCAACGCGGACGGAGTGGTACAAGCGCGACGCAGAGCATAGACTTGACGGGCCAGCGGTTCTCACCCCTCGGTCGGAGAGGTGGTTCATTGAAGGCCGGCGAGTGCCCCCCGCGTTGGTCGCCGAGAAAAAGAAAGCAGCCAAGCAGAAGGCGAGTCTGAAGCGCATGTCTCGGGTCACCAACCTCAGCGAGGTTCTCCAGCTTCCCAGGGACGTCACTTTGTACTCCATCGGAAAATACCTTTAAAAAAATCAAAAACAATAATAACAGTTTTCTAAATTTATCAACAAACCTAACATGGCCCACTACGCTGCTGAGCCCAACAGTCCTTTCTTCCTTCCGATCAAGGCCGGCCCTTGTGCTTACCATGCAGGGCGGGTGCCTGCGCGTCGCACCAAGAGACTGCCCACTGTGTTCCTGCTTGGCATGGTCGGATTCGTCATCGCGGCGTGGTGTCTCATCAATCCGGATACCGTCTGTTCTTCCGGAGCTCGTTGACCGAGATCCAGCCATCGGCGTCGGCCTGGAGGGGAGGGCGAAGGGCGAACTGCAAATGCCACCAGTGCTCGTCGCCCGGTCTGGCCCTGTTGTCCCTGTTTTGCTCCGGCGTCACCCACCTTAGATTTTCGAGGCGGTTGTCGGCGCGGTTCCTGTTTATGTGATCGACCTGGCACTGCCCCGGCTCCGGCTCAGGACCAAAGTGAGTGAGCACCAGGCGATGGATAAATTCCTTTTTCGGCTTGGCCGGGGCATTGTAGAGTTTGATGTAGAGGTAACCTTTGTAGTGTCGTTCCAGCGTTTTGAAGCTCCTGGTGTGACGGGACCACACCTTCCCGTCGCTGGTTATCGAATACGCTGGGAAGTTGTTGATCTTTTTCATAGTTTCGTTCATGTTGCACCCCGTAGTGCATGATGAACGAGTCCTCGGCCCTCGCGAAACGCAAATTGTCTTTCCTCGCCTCGGTTCAGGTACTTTAAGAAACACTCCTTTTAGGGATTATGTATACAAAACGTCAGGACACCAACGATGGACCAACCAGGAGCATTCGCATCTCCGTGTTGCGAACCGGTTATTCCTACAGCCCCTGCCCCAAAACTTAGAACTAAAGGAGCGAAATATACCCTCAAAGGTGAGGTGCGAGTGTGGTCGGGGAAGGTGTGGCACTGCGAACACGGCAAGCACCGGGCGTATTGCAGGGATTGCGGCGGTAGCGCAATTTGCGAACACGGTAAGCAGCGGTCCCGGTGCAAGGATTGCGGCGGTGGCGCCATTTGCGAACATGGCAAGCAGCGGTTCCAATGCAAGGATTGCGGCGGTGGCGCCTTTTGCGAACATGGCAGGCGACGGTCCGGGTGCAGGGATTGCGGCGGCAGCGCTATTTGCCAACACAGCAAGCAACGGTCCGGGTGCAAGGATTGCGGCGGTACGGCCATTTGCGAACACAACAAGCGGCGGGATACATGCAGGGATTGTGGCGGTAGCGCCATTTGCGAACATGGCAAGCAGCGGGGGTCGTGCAAGGATTGCGGAGTGTCGCGGAGACTATGTCATTCTTGCAAGTTCGTCTTTGGGACCACTCGGGTCTTGAGCGACAAGACCAAAGTACTATATTGTGCAGACTGTTTCTACAAGATTCATCCAAACGAAGCCAATGTTCCCACTCGCTTCAAGAGGAAGCAGCACCACATACACGAACGTCTCGTGGAGCGTTATGGCCGTCATTTCTTCGAATACGATGTGACGGTGCAGTGTTCGTCCTCAGGAAAGATACCCGACTGGTTTCACGACTGTGGGCACTATGTGCTGAACGTCGAATGCGACGAGGAGCAACACAAGCGGGAGAAAACGAGTTGCGAAGAGGTGAGGTTGATGAAATTGTTTGAAGACTGCGGAAACAGACCATTCATCTGCATTCGCTTCAACCCGGACAAGTACACGGACGGCGGGAAGAAAGTCGCTGGGTGCTTTGATTGGGAAAGGGTCAAGAAGAAGGATGGTTCTGTCGAGCGGAAAATGATAGTGAACGAGGAGGAGTTCAAAAAGAGAATCGCAGTCCTATTTGATGCGATTGACAGATTTCTGGATACCGGGACACAGAAGGAGGTAGAACTTTTGAAGCTCTTTTATGACTCACCCAAGGTAGGAAAGTGCATTTAAACAAGTCTTAGTTCAAAAACGCAAAAATGTTTTTTATCGTCTAACATTATGATTGGTTTTCTCGGTGAACAGTTTTCTAAAATCCCTCCGGGGGATTTATTGCATTTATAATGGTACCTAGCGTTCGAAGAGTGCGGTTTAGTACGAGAAAAACAAAATGGACGCCCCCAACGACACGCGCAAAACCAGTGGCAAAGACATGCCGACCTACTCCGACGTAAAGTCGAGAATTTCTGAGGACAAGTGTAAAGGCAAGGACAAGGACAAGTGTAAAGGCAACGACAAGGACAAGTGTAAAGGCAACGACAAGGACAAGTGTATAGGCAACGACAAGGACAAGGACAAGGACAAGGACAAGGACAAGGACAAGGACAAGGACAAGGACAAGGACAAGGACAAGGACAAGGACAAGGACAAGGACAAGTGTAAAGGCAAGGACAAGGACAAGGACAAGGACAAGGACAAGGACAAGTGTAAGCGCAAAGGCAACAACAAAGGCAAGGTCCAGGACAAGCGCAAAGGAAATAAGGGGAAAGGGAAGGAAGTCAACAGAGGTACCGGGGCTGGCGGTGCCGGTACAAATAAGTCGGGCCTCAACTTTGAGAACAGGACTGACCTGGGGCCAGTAGAAGAGTACGAAGTCGCTAGTAAAAAAAAGTTTGTAAAACAAATGAAAAAGTTGAAGAAATATAATCCTGACGGTATTCATGCGGCTCACGGCTGCAAAGAGCCGGATACAGTCTACCTCAACCACAATTACAAGCAGCTTGTAATAGTCGAAAAAAAATGTCAGAACTGCCCCGGCTCCGTCTGTGAGAAGCTACAGACTGCGGGGTTCAAAAGGGGGCATTACAGGTCTCTCATTCCGGAGTATCGGGTAGAATACGTCTACATCCTGAGCGACTGGTTCAGAAGCGGTGCTCCCGCCGAAATTGAGTTCCTAGAGAGGGAAAGGATTCCGGTGTTCTGGGGGGATGAGTCGGACTGGAACGATAAACTTCGGAAGTATTTGTCTAACCTCCTGCCCCTGAAATCTACTTAAGGGTCAAATCGTATAATATAATATAAAATATAAAACATAATGAAGCCGTTCGTCAAGTGGGTGGGCGGAAAGCGTCAATTGTCGGAAAAGATATGCTCGAAAGTGCGGGAGAAGTTGTCTCCGGGTTCGACGTACTATGAGCCTTTCCTGGGTGGTGGGGCCATTCTTCTAGAACTCCGGCCGGACTCGTGGCACGCGGGAGACAGCAATCCGTTCCTCGTCAACCTATGGAATACCATCAAAGACCACCGAGAGGAGATTCTGGAGAACATAGGGGCCATGGCGGCTGCTTACGATGCTTTGGATAGCCCCGAAGGCAGGACTCAGTTTTACCTCGAACGCCGTATGGAGTTCAATATACACTGTATAGGCGAAGTATATGACAGCGCCTTGTTCGTTTTTTTAAATCACACGTGCTTCAATGGGCTCTGGAGAGTGAATCGGAATAACGAATTCAACGTGCCCCATAACAAGGCACTGAGATATCCCCCGATTGACCAGGCCAATTTCGAAGCTGTCTCGGCCTTCCTGCATACTTCGGACGGCATTCGACTGGGCGGATACCTGGAGACGCTCTCGGATTGCAAGGAGGGAGACGTGGTCTATTTCGACCCTCCCTATGTTCCGCTCACCGAGACCTCGAGTTTTACCGCGTATACGAAGGAGGGGTTTGGTATATCTGACCAGAAAGCATTGCGAGACACTTTCCGAACCCTATCAGAGAAGGGTGTCTGGGTGATTATGTCAAACAGCAACTCGAGTATAGTACACGATTTGTATTCCGAGTTTCACGTAGTTGAAGTAGAAGCAAGCAGAAGCATCAACAGCGACGCGAGTAAACGCCAGTCTTCTAAGTGCGAAACGATAATCACGAACTGGTGAATCTTTTTATGACTCACCCAAGGTAGGAAAGTGTAACATTATCGTCGAACAGTTTTAGGTATGGTATCTTATAACCCACCGTCCTCCCGCTGCCTCTTGAGAGGACGGGCAGTTTTCTCGGTAGCTCCCGAGGCGAAAAATGGCTCGACGGCGACGAACTTGCCAGTGGCGTCCATTGAGTGCACGCCGGCGAGCGGGGCCGGGCCGGGGTCCAGGGCCACACCGGCGACGACGTGGATGATGCGGCGGGTCGTCGGTTCGGCCGACTGCCACTGGCTCATGGCGCCAGGCGGGACCCGTGCCACCTCTCGCGCTTTGAAGGTCGCCATGAGCTGCTGCGCCCGCGCCACCTTGGTCGTGAGCGCCACATTGGCCTTGGTCACCTCGGTCAAATCCTTCCTCAAGGCGTCGATCTCTTTGGCGTGGAGACCAGCCGCCTCCTGCTGCTTACTGGCAGCGTCGGCGCGGACGCCCTCGATCTCTTTTGCGTGGAGACCAGCCAAACAGTCGATGTAACATTTTCCCGTTTCACAATAGTATTTTGTCAGTTTCATTTCGGCTTCCTTCCCGTCTTGCACCTTCTTGGCCATGTCTTGCACAGAGAGTAGATCCATGTCCTTTTACCTCTAACAGTTTCTGGATCGAACTTTTGAAGCTCTTTTATGACTCACCCAAGATAGGAAAGTGCATTTAAACAAGTCTTAGTTCAAAATACGTCTAGAAAGTATATTAAAATTACAAAGCTAATACAAACAACTATGAGTATTGTATTCCCCCCGAACCCCGAAATCCGCGAGAATGCAGGCAAGACGTATGTCGACAACATGAAGGTGATGCTGGCCAAGCCCTACCTTGTTGCGGGCAAGCCCCTGGAGCTTACCAAGAAGGTGATAACGGAGAACAGCATCGAGCAGCCGCCGAAGGGCTGGTGGGCCTCGCCGAAGTTCGACGGCATCCGTGGCGTCTGGAACGGCAAGCAGTTTGTGAGCCGCGCGAGTGCTGCGGGCGCCGCGAAAGTGTACAGCTACGTGCCCGACTTTTTCCAGGCGTTCATGCCCCCCGGCGTTGCACTCGACGGTGAGATATTCTGCGGCAACGGCAATTTCCAGGACACCAGTCGGCTCAGCACAATCACCCCCTCTTCGAAGAAGTATACCAAAGAGCAGATAGACGATCTCTGGATGAACGTCAAGTTCATGGTCTTCGACAGCCCGAGCCACCCTGGTCCCTTCGAGGAGCGTGCGGCCTTCTGTAAGTGCATTATCGACAAGATATGCTCGGGCGTGTCAGGGTGTCCCCTCGTCTGGACGAAGCACACCCTCATCAAGTCGGAGGAGCATCTCAATGAGATGTACACTAAAATAGTCAAGGACGGCGGCGAAGGTGTCATGCTTCGTGCTCCGGGGACGCCGTACCTGGAGAAGCGCACCAATCTCCTGCTGAAGATCAAGGTTCACGACGACGCTGAGGCGGTTGTTACGGGCTACTCCGACGGCACTGGGAAATACGACAAGCCCACGACCAGCGGAGGCCACCGCATGCTGGGCAGCCTCGCGTGCAAGTTGCTCGCCGATCCGAAGGTGACTTTCAACATCGGCGTGGGATTCACAGACGCGATGCGGAACGAATACCACGACACTGCGTCCAAACACTACATCCCAGTCGGTGCCGTCGTAAACTTCTCGTTCATGGAGAAAACGCGAGAGGGCGTTCCGCGGCACCCCGTGTTCCGTGGACTTCGGGACGATATCGCTGCGCCGACTGAGCCTGCGCGGGCTGTCGTTCCACCCGAGGACATCAACCGCTTCCTCGAAACCCAGTTCACTGAGCTCGTCAAGAGCCTCCGAGCCACGCGGCCTGCGAACTGGACCTTCAAGGTGGGGCAGTACAACAAGGCGATCGACTGTTTCAAGAGGGCGTCCCAGCCGATTGTGTCGGCGGACGTCGCTCTGGTGGAGCTCCGGAAATGCGGGCAGAAGCTGACGGGGGAAGAGAAGCACCTCGAGAAGCACGGCGTGTACAAGAGCAGCATACTGGTGAAGATAGCGGAAATCATCAGCACCGGAAAGCTGCGGCAAGTCGAGATAGCCAAGCTAGATCCGAAGGTGGAAGCGGTCTCGACGCTGTCGGAGGTGGCAGGCGTGGGATCTGTGGCGGCGGGGAAGCTGTACGCCGCTGGAATCAGCACCATCGAACAGCTCCGCGACGCCGCCAAGGCCGACCCAAGCATCCTAACCGCGCACCAGACCCTCGGGCTGAAGCACCACGACGACATTACCAAACGCATCCCGCGGAAGGCCATGGACGAATGGAACATTGCAGTGCGGGAGCGCGTTCGGGTGGTTGCTTCCGCCGCAGTGCCGCCCATACTTTCGCCGGTGGTGATGCTCGCGGGGTCGTACCGCCGGGAGACGCCCGACAGCGGAGACATCGACATCTTGGTGACCACCGGGGGCGACGTCGACGATTCCAAGCGTCTCTTCGAAGCGCTGGTGGTCGATTTCAAGGAACAGAAGCTCATCAAGCACACCCTAAGCAAAGGGGAGTCCCAGACCATGTGCATCGGCAAACTTCCCAAGCACCGGACCAAGCGGAGGGTTGACATGTTCGTGTACTCACCGAAGGTGTTCCCATTCGCGCTGCTGCATGCGACGGGCTCCGACAATCACAACAAGTCTATGCGAACCGTAGCTATCGACAAGGGGCTGTCGCTGTCGCAGTACGGGTTCAAAAAGGACGGCAAAGACTTCAACCCCCGGGGAATCGCAGAGGAAGCGGACATCTTCAAATACCTGGGGCTCGACTATGTCCCTCCCTCGGAACGCAAGTAATGAAGTGCTTTGACCATTTCAAAAATAATTGAGATTAAAAATATCCGCGAAATATAACAATGCCTACACCTCCGAGACGAAACGCAAGAGGGTGGGCAGACTATGCCAATGCCAGTGACGGGTTTTCTGCGCTTTCTCGGCGGGTGTCGTATCCGAATAACGGGCCGGTTTCGGCTGAGATGGAAATTCCACTGAGACAGTTCCCTTGGTCCAGAGCGCGCAGAACTGGCTCGTCATCGTCTTCAAGTTCATCAAGCCGGACGCCTTCGATGTCTTCGAGTGGATCAACATCCGGTGGGACAAAGGAGACAGGACCCATCAGGGCGAAGCGGACGAAGAAGAAAACCCAGAGGGGGTCCTCAATTAAAATTCCACGCACTCTTCGGAACTATAATACACCAAGACGCGCACGTCTGTACGCGGAC
>Ga0302122_10000668_pt1 | contig 21509 bp, 27 predicted proteins | sample CB21_SCM_MG_FD_203115 | JGI IMG/M metagenome (GOLD analysis project Ga0302122, IMG submission 203115) | Marine microbial communities from Western Arctic Ocean, Canada - CB21_SCM | ecosystem: Environmental > Aquatic > Marine > Oceanic | place: Canada: Western Arctic Ocean | collected 2017-09-28
CCAGTTCCAAGCCTCATGTCTGATCTCTTCTTTCCAATCCCAAATAATTGACTGTTCGTAAAATTGAGATCTGAAATAAAAATCAGAATGATTGTTAATGAGATTAACGCAATGCTTCACTAAGTTATATCTTTGAAGAAAACAACCTTAGATAATTTGCTCATCCAATTTTTTTCCAATTTTTGATCAGCCAAAGCCCTTCTGTGTTTTTCAAATTCTAAGTTACCTTCTCTGCTTAATTCAATTTGTGTTTCTAGGCTAGTTGTAGGCATGTTGTCTCTCCTTAATTATTTGCTTTTGACATTCAATCTCATTCATCACGTCACAGTTAAATCGAAAGTGAGATTCAGCTTCCTCAAAAGAATTAAAAATTTGATAATCATTGCACCAATTTCGCAAAGCTCTAACGGCGGTAGGCAGTGGGTAGGCGGTGCATGATTCCGTGGTTAGTTCTGGCTTTGCTGGATCAAAGCTGTAGATGATTTGCCAGCCTTCTTTATGACCACAACTCAAAAACTCTTTAGCGTGATTTGAGTAGTTTTTATAACCAGGATCTGAAGTGCTGATCTTTTTAATATCTGCCTTGGCTATGTCTCTGCAATTTTGCAAGATGTCTTGTTCAGAGGCAAACCAGACATCAATAAATTTTTGTTCTGGGGTGCTGGTCTGCATTACTATTAATTGTTTTTCATTCATATATATACCTTTTTAATCTTATTAATTGTACCTTCTGGCAAATTTTTTTTATAGGGGTTTTTTGCTCTGTAGGTGTAGTTCCTCGAAACGTCTCTAGCGGTTAAATAGCCCTTACTTGCACACTGGAAACAAGGCATGGTTTTTTTAAATTTTCCCGATCCAGAACAGGCCTGACAGATTTTATTATTCATTGCTTTCCTCCTCTAATTGCCATTCTCCACACCAACCACAAGAATAATCAAATCCTTGTTTATACCATTCAGTAGGAAGTGCTTGAAAGGTTAATTCCCCTGTTTTGTTACATTTATTACATTTAAAATTAGATCCGTCATCTAAAGGATTACCAACTTTTAGTACATCTTTAATAGTGTAAGTGTTACTCATTATCATTCTCCTTTATTTCTATATTGTTAAAAGCACTATAGACACTATTACCATTAACGGTAATTTTGTTATAGCCTGATATTTCCAAAAATTGTTGTGTACCCAACTATTACTTATCTTCTTGATCATGTTCGCTCTCCTGTTATTAATACCACGAAAGCCCCCAATTAAGGAGGCAAGACGAATGGAAGCGCTTGGGGTAGCGCTCCCATCCTAAAATTTAATTTTCCGCGCTTAGCCCCCGCGCATGTTTGTCCTGTACTGCCAGCCTGTTATAGATCAATCTTCCCTTAGTGATAAGCCTGTTAGCTTCATTGGGGCTTATATCAAAAAACTCAGCCGTTCTTTCTACTGTTAAGCGTTGCAGATAGTAAGTTTCATAAACGTCTAATGCGTGTGAATTTGGTCTTCTGTAGTTCATGCCTCTATTCTCCCGATCTTGTTAGCCTCAACGGCGTACTCTGCAAGGGTTTTGTTTGGCTCGAACCAGGCATCTCTTTCTATCGTTAAACCGAATGGCAACTTAAGAGATTCCAGCTCTTGAAGCGCAACATAGCCCAATTCCGGAAAGCCTAGGCCTAAGTCACAAAGCCCGAACAGAACACGATCCTCCTTGTCGTATTCAGTAATAAGCCAAGTACCAGAACCGCAAGGATTAAAAAGCTTTAAATAAGGCTTATCCTGTTCAGCGTTGCCAATGTTCTTCAATAGTTTGGCTTCTATCTCTTTGGTAATTAATTTCATTTGATTGCCTCCTTTACCTCATTTAAGAGATCTTCTATCTCATTATCTTTTTTGGTGCGTTCAATTAACGGGGTAAAAACAGAAAAATAATATGTGGCTTCGCTGTACCCGTCTGGGGTCTTTGCGGTCATGGATTCAGAAAGAAACCATTTCCCCTCTTTAAACAAATAAAGATACTCCATGAAAAGAGGATCAGCGTTATTAACGAAAGCCCGCTCTCCAGAATGCCTGTCTGTTTCGTCGTTGTTAACTCTGGCTTCATTGATCTCTTTAATGGTGGGGAATAGAGAAGACAAGTAGCCGTTATTAACTAAGCCTTCAGCTAGGATCTGAGAATTCCAACAATTCAACAAAATAGCCCCGTTATGGCTGGGGTAGCCGTCCATGTGGCAATACGTTGAAATGATGTCTCCCGCTACGTCTTGAAACGCTATTAAACTTCTAGTGCTCATTTTCTTACTCCGTTATTTACTAAGATAGAATCTATGTCGCCTGAGATCTCATCAAACTTATCTTGTGCTACTTGCGTATATCTTTCAGCACCTTCTGAATCTACAATTATGATTGGATCGGCGTCTATAAAGTCAGTCATTATTTCTTTGCCTCTTCTAATGACATATTTAAAAGTTATTCTTTTATTCTCATAATGAAAACAACTATAAAGACCATAAACCCAACCCGCGTTTGCTTCTGTTTTAACTGTTGTTTTGTCGTCAAAAGTAAATATATAACTGGGGTTTCCATTGATAGAACTTTTACCTCTTACGCATTCGATACAATCTCTAATGGCTATTTGATTACTCATTTGTATTCCCTCCCCTTGCTATCACAGAATGAATTTTGCATTCCTTCGATCTCGCCAAACTTTTTACAAGTTGAGGCTAGCCCTTCAAACTCGTTACAAACAATCTGCAAATTTGCGTGATCTAATTGGCAAAGAGAATTCCAAACAGCGTTGAGGCCAACTGTTAGGCTTTCCACTCTTGTATCTGCCAATCCTAAGCCAAGCAAGTAAGCTCTAAAGGAAGGGTTTTTGTTTCCGTCAAGGACGTAGGGAAGCCCCTGATAGTCTTCTCCAAACTCTTCATATAGGGGGGTTGTTAAATGGTCGTATTTTTTTAGATGATTTTGTTTCATTTTTATCGCTCCGATTATTAAAATTACAGGGTGTTACCCCATTGATCCGCCATGGCTTTCGCTAGCCCATGATGAAATTTGCTTCTTACCTTCCAGCGGTCAGTGCTGGGTGAGGCGTTATGAATATCGTGTCTGGCTGTCTCTTTTGTGAGCGCTCCAGTTCTGTTTAATTTGGGTAGGTTCTTGAGCCAGAGACAGGTTTGCTTTCTGGTGTTGTCTTCAGCGTCTACATGTTCTGCGTACTGGTACGGCTCAACTATTTGAGAAGCCTTCCAATTAAATTCTTTTTGTGAGTAGCGGGAGATCCTCCGCTTTGCGAAGTGGTGCATTATTGGGTTTTCCATTGCAATCTTTGGAACGTCTGCATTCCAGAGATCTGCGAACAGAGAAGCGCCCTCTTCTAGTTCCTTAAGAACCTTTCTCATCCATTGCTTTTCAGACATGCCAGCGCCTTTCTTTCTGGGTTTCTTTTTGAGGTGTTGCACTCCTGAATTACAAAGCCTTGTGCATGGAGGATGAGCCACCATTAACATATCCCAAGACTCATAAAAAAGAACATCCCTGACATCATCCTGTATGTGTCGGTTGGTCTGGGTATCGGCTGGCAATACATCACACGACCAAGCATCATGCCCCTGTTTTAAGAAGGCTTCTCTTACTATTCCGCTGGTTTCGCACGCTATCAATATTTTCAAAAGGTCGCTCCTCTCTTAATTATTGAGCTTATTAAGCTCTATTAATCTATAACGTTACGCTATTGGGGATTGTTTGTATATGTTTTTGTTCTTAATAATTTATTAATGATCTTGGTAGTTGTTTCTCTCCCGATCCTTAACCTTTGTAATATTCAACCATGCAACAGGAACACATCGAGCGAAGGCTTGAAAATGTAGAGACAGAATTGCGGGGCATTGCTCGCACTCTTTCCAGTCTTGCGCGCATAGAAGAAAAACTAAACAACGTTAATCATTACATCCTCGACCATGAAACCAGAATAAGAGCCCTTGAAGAATCAGAGGCCAAGGGCTCAGTTAATATCAAAATTGCTGAACGTGTTATCTGGATCGTATTGGCTGGGACTCTGGCATCGCTAAACTTAATCAATTAGCTTTACTTAACTATTTACACGGGGGCAGATTCAAACCCCGCAACCCACTAGAACAGAATAAAATTTGCAATTTTTGCGGGTTAACCCTCGCGCATTCTTCTTTTGATTATCTATATACAAGGGGTAAGAAGTATAAAAGAAATAGATGCAGGAAATGCAGAGCTAAGCAAGGCGAATGCTATAAGAAGTTCTTAAGGATAGCGCACACGAAACTGAAGCACGCCAGAAAGAAACAAGGCAAGGAATGGGATCTAACCCCAGAGATCTTATTTGAGATCTATGACGACCAGAAGGGGCTTTGTTACTTAACTGGTAAGAAGATGACTCACACGCTTGCAGAAGGTGTAAAAGATACGAACATCAGCATTGACCGAATAGATCCATTGAAGGGCTATGACAAAACCAATATCTCTCTCTGCTGTGTAAGGGCTAACCTGATGAAGCACACGTTAACAAATGCGCAACTAAACGACTGGACTGAAGCAATATGGCAACACCTACAGAACGACAAGAACTCTTTATAACTGAGTACGTTAAGACTAGAAACGGCTTTAGATCAGCGGTTAAAGCTGGGTACTCTGAGAACTCGGCACGGCAACAGGCTTCTCGCTTGCTTACGAAACAACACATTTTGAAACGTGTGGAAGAGGAAAGCGAACAAATACAAGCGCGTAACAACCTCAGCGCTGATTACATAGTCAATAAACTACGGCAAGAGGCTGAAGGGCTCACCAATGACGCCACGGCCAGCTCTAGGGTCAAAGCATTAGACCAGTTGGCTAAGATCGCGGGCGTTTACGCTCCCGTTAAGAGCGAAGTTGAGGCTAATATCCATCAAGAAGATGACTGGCTGGCTAACCTAGATCAAGAAGAAGAGTTTCATTAGATTGATTACACCTGGCTTTTTTAAATCGTGAGTAAAATTGAGCAGATCGGGAAGCGCGTGAAGCAAGATCTTCCCTTTTATGCGTCCAACTTCCTCAAGATCGTGGACAAGCAAGGAAACCGGATTCCCTTCCGCTTCAATCCGTCCCAGTTAGAGGTGCATAGACGCCTCCAGAAGCAATTAAAAGAAACAGGGAGGATAAGGGCGCTGGTGCTCAAGTCTCGCCAGCTGGGGATCTCTACCTACTCAGAAGCGCGTTTGTTCTGGCGGGCGGTAACGAATAAGAACGTTAACGCCGTGGTGATCTCACACCTTAACAGCTCCTCTAAGGCTATCTTTGAGATGATCAGGCACTTCTACGACCATCTGCCTCATCAGGCCTTCAAGCCAGCTACTGGCCAGCTCACGCAAACGAGCATCAGCTTCGAGCAACTGAACAGCCAGTTCAGGGTACACACTGCGCGGACTGGTGACGTTGGAAGAGGTCAAACGAATAAGTATCTTCATTTATCAGAGGTCGCGTTCTTTCCGCAAAAGGCTGAGATTGTGGCTGGACTACTTCAAACAGTGCCACGTCTAGGATCGGAGGTGATACTCGAATCCACTGCCAATGGGGCGGGGGGATGGTTCTACGAGCAAGCACTAAAGGCAATCCATACTATGAATGGAGAGGCATCCACAGATTGGGAGCTAATATTCCTACCTTGGTCTGATCACTTTGAATATCAAGTACCCCCAGACCCCTATTTTGAACCCACCGAATATGAAGAGTACCTGACTGAAAAATTTGATTTGAAAAATTCCCAGCTAAATTTTCGCAGACTAAAAATTGCGGAGTTAGGAAGTGAGGATCTCTTCAAACAAGAGTACCCCCTCACCCCACAAGAAGCCTTCCTTTTTTCTGGGAGGACGTTTGTGGAGAGTACCTACATAGAAAATATTATAGAAGAGTGTTTCTCTCACGCTAAAGAGGGAGAGATACTGCCAGACACTACGTTCTCTGAAAAGGCTAAAGGCAGGTTCAGGGAATGGCGTGTATGTGAAGCCGACCAAAGGTATTGCATAGGAGTCGATGTAGCCGAAGGGCTAGAAGGTGGCGATTATTCATGCGCTCAAGTATTGGACGCAATGGGCAATCAAGTTGCTTGCTGGCACGGACACATTGATCCCTGGATGTTTGGTGACTTGTTGCGCGCATTGGGACTTATGTATAACAAAGCATGGGTGGTTGTTGAAAGAAACAATCATGGGCTTACAACCATAAGGCGAATGCAGGAACTGGGTTATCCAAACTTGTATATAGACAGACAGGTCGACAATGCTTACTCGGATAAGATGACAAAGAAGGCTGGGTTCTTAACCACAAGTAAGACCAAGCCTGTTTTGATAGATGGTTTAGCTACTCTGATTAGGCAAGGCGAGTCAGGGATAGTGTGTAGGGATTTGGTGTCCGAATTGAGGACGTATGTGTTAGACGATAAAGGTCATACCAACGCTCAACAAGGTTGCCATGATGACAGAGTTATGTCGTATGCACTGGCTTTATGGGGCTTACAGTCTATGCCCCGTAATAGACGTTACATACAGAAGCATGACTATGTGCCAATAGACGGAGTTATAGGTTATTAATGGATAAATGTTATTTAGGCTTATTTTGGAATTATGAAAAAAAAGAATTTGAAAGGTGGCGCGAGAAAAAAAAAATCGAACGACACTCGTAATACAAAAACTAAAGGTAAATATTAATGGCTATAAATAAAGAAGAGCAAGTTATGAACGTTCCTAGTATGGAACTATCAGAAGCTGGAATAGACTTAAAAGAAATAACCGAAAAAAAGAACCAAGACGCTGAAGAACAAAGCGCGGAACTGAGTTCCTTTGGCGCGAGATTAAAACATTTATACACTGAATATAAAGACAGTCGTTCTGAAATTGAAGACGAGTGGATAAAAGATTTAAGACAGTACATGGGTAAGTACGAACCCGATGTTTTGGCTAAACTAGAATCCCAAGGCAACCGCTCAAAAGTTTACGTTGGCTTAACACGCACAAAGGTTATGGCGGCTTACTCAAGAGTTATAGATTTAGTATTTCAGGCTGGTGAGCCTTTCTTTAGTTTAGAGCCAACACCCAACCCAGAGATAGATCCTATTAGACAAACAAGAATGCTTAACCAGGCCGTTGCTGAAATTATGGCTATATCGGGAGCAGAAGACGTTAGCGAAGTTGAGGATTTAATTCAACAGCGATCAATGGAGCTGCAACAAGAGATAAGAGATAACGCTAAAGACATTGCCCGTGAAAGTGCAAAATTAATGTCTTTGGAGATAGAAGACTTCTTGGTTGAACACAACACAGATGAAAAGATGAAAGACGCCATTCTTGAAATGTGTCTGTTTGGGTCTGGTGCAATGAAAGTAGGAACGATTAAAGTTGAAAGACAGTCTCATTGGAGACGAACACCAGAGGGGTATTCAATGATCGTGGAAGAGGACGTAGTTCCTGAAGTTGATTCAGTTTCTATTTTTGATCTGTACCCCGATCCTTACGCAACGTCTATGGATAATGCGGACGGCATCTTTAGAAGACACATTCTTACCAGAAAACAATTTAGCGATCTAAAGAACGTAATAGGCTTTGACAAAGAAAAAGTAAATCATTTACTCAAACAACACACAGACGGCAATCACAATGAAGCTCAACACGAAAAAGACAGACGCTCCATTTCTGGAGTTAACGAGTACGCTGAAAGCTCTCGCTTTGAAGTGGTGGAATATTGGGGTTGCATCAGCGGGCACGATTTAAAAGAGTGCGGAGTTGATTTGGGTAAGGACGCAAAAGAAGAAGACGAATACCAAGCTAACGTGTGGTTGTGTGACCACCACATTCTTAAAGCACAGCTTAATCCCATTATAGGTGGATATAAAAGCCCTTACTTAATAATTCCGTACGAAAGAAACCCTCACCAATTTTGGGGCGTAGGCGTTGCTCGTATGATGCGAGATTCACAACAAACCATGAACGCAGCTGTAAGAATATATTTAGACAACACAGCAATATCAAGCGCACCCATGGTGGAAGTGAACACAGATTTATTGGCGGCCGGTGAAGATCCAACGGACTTACATCCTTGGCGAATCTTTCTCAGGGAGGGGGGTGATGCTCAATTCCCAATGGTTCGTTTTTATCAACCTGCTAATAATGCTTCCTCCTTAAACAATATCATTGAATTGTTTAGACGTTTCGCAGACGAGACAACATCACTCCCCAGCTATACTCATGGTGACCAACAAAAGTCGATGAATCAAACGGCAACTGGCATGTCCATGTTAATGGGTGCAGCCAACGTAGCCCTAAAATCGACCATAAAGAACATAGACGAATACATGGTTAAACCCATGATTCAAAATTTGTATCATCACTACATGGAATGGAGTACCAACGAGGACGCCAAAGGCGATCTCAACACAGTGGCCAGAGGATCAACGGCACTGATACAAAAAGAAGTGCAAAGTCAAAGGCTGTTGCAATTTTTATCACTGGTTAGCAATCCTATTGATGCGTCAATGGTGGATCGCGGAGTCTTGTTAAGAGACATAGCCCAATCTTTAGACATTGATGCAGAAAAGGTGATTAAAACAGATGAGCAACTCCAGCAAGAACAACAACAACTATTACAACAAGCTCAATCCCAGCCAGGCGGTGGCGATCCTTCACTTACTGACTCAGCCAACATACCAGGAGGTGTTGAGCCTATTGGACTCCCGCTTGGAGCAATCAAGGGATCGTCTTGAGCAAGCCAAGACAGAAGAAGAATTTAGAACAGAGCAAGGAAGGATTTTGGAATTGAGATTCCTCCTTGGATTAGAACATACTGCGAGAGCGGTACATAAGGCGGTTCAGAGCCCCGAATAGGGACACCTCTGAACTTTTTATAAATAAATGTGGACACTCGTTTTAAACGACCCACAAGGAGTTAGCTAGTTTATGGCAACTAAAAACGATCCAGTACAACTGGAAAAAGAAGCAGATGAAGCGCTTGCGCGGATTATGGCTGAAGAAAGTTCATCTAAGGCGGTGGCGGAGGAATTAATTACTCCAGAAGCAGACGCTGAGGTTACTGAACCAGAAGCAGTTATAGAAGCACAAGACTCTCCCTCAGAGTTAGAGGACACAGAGACAGAGGCAGAAACAATGGAAGTTGAAGCAGAGGCGGTTGGGGAAACCGATGAAACTTCAAACGAAACCGTGGAAACCGAAGCATCAAATGTTGAGACTCCAGAAAAAACAAATGAGGATGGTCAGTTTGTGGATTCTGAAAAACTTGCAAATGAACGTATAAAAAACGCTCAGGCAAGAATGACTAAAGCAACTCAAGAAGCGGCAGATCTTAGACGTGAGAACGATGCGATAAAGAAACAGCTTCAAGAGTTATCAGACACAGTTGAGAGTGAAAAATCTTTGCAATCAAATGTTGAGTTAAATAATTTAAAAGAGGAATACCCTGAATTGGCTACTCCTTTGATAAATAAAATAGCCGCATTAGAAGCAAAGCTGACTCAAAGCACCTCTGACATGCAAGAAAACAATATGCAAAAAGAGCTCCGAGAGCATCAGCAAGCTATAAAAACTAAACACCCTGACGTGGATAATCTGACGGACTCAGATGATTTTCAAGGATGGTTAGAACGCCAAAGCCCAGTGTGGAAGCGAGTAGCTAAAGAAGGATCTTCTGCTGAAGTAATCAACTTATTGGATTCTTATAAATCAGAGATGGGTTTAACTGTAGAGCCATCAGAGACAAAAGAACAAAAGGTAGCCAGGGCAAAGATTAAAGCTGAGCCTAAATTACCAAAGGTTCGAGAGTCTCAATTAAAGGGCGTAACAAAAAAGGTTTGGACTAGGGAAGAAATAGGTTCTATGTCAATGAAAGATTTCGAGAAAAACGAAGCAGACATTGATAAGGCTTATTCCCAAGGAAGAATTCAATAATGTTACATATAGTTCATAAACAACAATTAAAGGTGTAATTAAATGGCAGCATTCCCAACAGCTGGCGCAAATTCCGCGGCTAATTTTATCTCTGAAGTTTGGAGTAAAAAATTACAAGCGAAATTTTATGCAAGCACGGTACTACCACAAGTTAGCAACACTGACTACGAAGGCGAAATCACAGGACAAGGTAACAAAGTTATCATTCGTACTGTTCCCGACGTAACCGTAGCTGACTACACAGGTACTATCTCGTATGCCGATTTAACCACTACCAAAGTTGAACTGAATATAGACAAAGCGAAGAGCTACGCATTTAAAGTAGATGATGTTGTAAAAGCACAAGGTAATTTCGATTACTGGAATGCTGCTGCACAAGATGCTGCTGAATCCATGCGTATAGCTGTTGAAACTGATGTGTTTACTAACATAGTCACAACATTTACCCCTACGGCGGTAGATGCAACTTCAACAACTAAAGCTAATATCCTTGAAAAGATATTAAATGCAGGTCAAACGCTTGACGAAGGAAACGTCCCAGAGACAGGAAGATTTATCATCCTTTCTCCGCAGTACGTTAATTTACTCAAGCAATCTGATCTGAAAGATGCCTCTTTAGCTGGTGACGGGACTTCCATTCTTAGAAATGGTCGCGTTGGCATGATCGACAGATTCACGGTTTACATGAGTAATAACTTACTCAAACCTGCTTCTGGAACAGATGCTAACAAGACTCATACTATTTATGGTCATCCTAAAGCCATGAGCTTTGCTTCTCAGTTCACCAACACAGAAACTGTAAGAATGGAAACATCCTTCGGTGACGGTGTTAGAGGCTTGAAAGTCTACGGTTACAAAACCGTAGTTCCGACAGCCGGTGGTGTGATTAAATTTAGCGTCTAGTTAGATAGTTAGTGTCGAACCCTTTGCAGGGTTTATTACTCAACTGCAACGGAGAGAGGTATATCCCCAGTGCGCTCTCTCACTTTTTTTTTAAACCATAATTGGAGAATGAAATTATTTATAGAAACTCCGCATGGTTTTCGCCATTTAGGCGATCTTGATGAAGATGGTTATTTTGAGCCGTCCATTGAGTTTGAGGATGTTGACCCTAATCAGGTCGCTATACCAATGTCAGATTATGACATGCGTACAGAGTCCGTATTAGAGTTAATGGGTTTTGTTCCCGAATTTAAAAAAACCCTACATTAGAGGAAAACAATGGCTACGGTAAAAGTGATAGACTTAATAGACAGAGCAGAAACGGTGCTGCAAGACACCAGCAATACGCGCTGGGCGCAAGCCGAACTGTTGAGTTATTTAAATGACGCACACAGAGAAATTGTTATGCAACGCCCCGATGCAAAAGTTGCAAACGCAACGTTGGGCTGTTCAGCTTCCAGCAAACAAGTATTGCCATCAGGCGCTTTACGTTTAATAGACGTAGTAAGAAACCTAAACGGCAAAGCCATCACTCAAATAGACAGAAAAGTTTTGGATGTCCAAAACCCTTCATGGCACACAGGATCAGGAAACACGGCCATTGAACATTTTATGTATAACCCCGCCGACCCCAAAGTATTTTACGTCTACCCAGTTCCAAAAAATACGGTGGAAATAGAAATAGCCTACAGCCAATCAACCACGGACATCGCAATTTCAAATTATTCTTCAGACACAGCCACCATCAGTTTAGACGACACCTACTCCAACGCCATATTGGACTACATGCTCTACAGAGCGTATCAAAAAGATTCAGATTTCGGTGGCAACATGCAAAAAGTGGCAACGCATTATCAGTCGTTTGCCAATTCTATAGGATTAAAAACCAGAGCCGATCTGGTGATCACCCCACAAGCGGACGAAACAAGATCAGGAATACAGGCGGTTTAAATGGCAAACATTAAATTTACAGACTTGGCATATTTGGTGCAATCAGAATTACCAGGCTGCCCTCTATTTGTAATAGAGAGAGCCATGCGAGAAACCGCAATAGATTTTTTTACAAAAACCGACATACACATACAAGAACTGGAAGAAGTGTTTACCGTTTCAGGTGAAAGCGAATACGATTTGAGCCCACCCACGGGTTCTGACATCAATCACGTTGTGGATGTTTTTAGAAACGCCAACACCAACAACGGTTCTTACACGCCCTTAACGGCAGTCACCATAACGGATTATTACCAGAAACAAGGCAGCGGCACTGCCTACTACTACACCATGACGGACAACGACACAATTTTGCTTGCCCCTACCCCTTCCGCCTCTGAAACACTTTACGTTTTATTTTCATTAAAGCCCTCACAAACGACGACTTCGATGAACAAGGGTATTGCTAATCGCAACGCAGAATTGTTGGCTCACGGCACGTTGTATCGTTTACAGATGATGCCTGAACAGGCTTGGTCTAATACAGGTTCAGCCGCGAACAACAAAACACTTTACGAGAAACAAATGGGCGATGCCATGCGTAAAGTTAAATACGGTTGGGCAGGCGCTGCCATGACCGCTTCTTACAAAAATTTTGAGACAGGATTTTAATTATGGCTTATTCAGACACAATTAATTTAGTCAAAGATGACACCGCACCCGTGCTAACAGTAACGCTAAAGGATTCCAATGAAGCAGCAACGGGTCAGGTACTTGATGCCGACAATGCTGCAACTTGGAAACCCATAGATTTGTCTGGTGCTACGGTGCAGATGTTTTTTAGGGCGTTAGGGTCAACCACGGTCAAAGACACAATTACAGGAGCGATAACAAATGCCACCAGTGGCGTTTGCTCGTTGAGTTGGAATTCTGCTTCTTTGGACACGGCTGGCACATACGAAGGTGAGATTCAAGTCACTTTAAGCTCAGGAAAAATACAAACCGTCTACGACAAAATTAAATTTAAAGTCAGGGCTGACTTTTAGGAGGCGCAATGGCTTTACGAGCTATTGTCAAAGTATCTGGAACTTCTTCCAGTGCTAACCAATTAAGCAACGGGTTAACCGCAGACTACTCAGTACAAAGTTTTCAAAGCAGCTTTGCGTTTGTTAATGCAAAAGGCAATTTTGCTTACGCCAACATTGTTGCCAGTTCCGTGATCACGGACTCCGACAGCAAACACCAATGGCTTGAAGACCAGTTTGCTTTAGGCGAAAACGTTGTTCTAAACGTAACCATACACAAAGCCGACACGTTTGATTTTTTAGACAGCGAGACGTATGTTTTTAGGAAGGGACTGACCGACACACCAACGCTTGCGGAAACCATCAGCAAGGCCGCGGGTAAAATTTTTACGGAAACGTACGCCATAACGGACGCCCCAAGCTTGGATTTTTCAAGACCCGTTACCTCCGAAGTTGATAATTTAACCGACTCAATAGCCCTTTCCCCCAACCTTGGAAAAACGGATAGTTTCTCTCACACCGATACAGTTGCATTATCTGCTACTAAGGGGCTTTCTGATAGTTTTTCTATGGGATCTTCCCTAGCCAGAACGGTTGCATATAATTTGTCTCGTTCTGACGCTTTCACTCTCGATGATGTCTTTAGTGGAATGGGTGTAGGGGTAAATAAAACCAATGTGTTTAATTTCTCCGACACCGCTGTATTCGCTACAGCAAAAGTGTTTTCGGACACGCAAAGTATGGCAGAAAGCCTTGCGCTTTTCCCTAACCTTGTAAAGACGGAAAGCTTGCCTATCACCGATAGCGCCAGCGTTCTGTTTATTCCAGGCTCTCAGGGAATGTTCAATGCCTTTGCTTTTAATGGAACAACTCTAAACGGGTAATAATAAATGAAAGATGGTTTAAAAATGAAGGGTCGCCTTCAAATTGCTTTAAACAATAAAGTGGTGCGCGATATAGATAACTTAGTCGTTACGGCAGGTAAGGACTTTGTGGCTTCAAGAATGAAGGGCACAAGTTCAAGCGTGATGTCTCACATGGGCGTGGGAACAGGCACAACGGCAGCGGCAGCTGGACAAACTACTTTGGTAACGGAAGTCGACAGAAATGCCATTGATTCAACGGGCGGTTCTGGGGCTAACGTTATTTACACGGCCACCTGGGCAGCGGGAGATGGCACGGGTGCATTAACCGAAGCGGGCATGTTTAACGGCGCTTCTGGATCAACCATGTTGTGTCGTACGGTGTTTTCTGTGGTTAATAAAGGCGCTTCAGATTCTATGACAATAACTTGGACTGTAACTGTAAGTTAATAAAGGAGTAACTAAGTGGGCGTAAAATTTACCAATAACGCCAAAACTACTCTAACTGCAAGTTTAAGCAACAGCGCTACCAGCGCATCAGTAACAAGTAGTTCTGGCTTTCCTTCACTAAGCGGGAGTGATTATTTTTACGCCACGCTGGCTGAAGTATTAGACGACACAACGCTAGAAATAGTAAAAGTAACCGCCGTCTCTGGTACAACGTGGACAATTTCAAGGGCTCAAGACAACACCACGGCTCGTTCTTATTCCTCTGGGGATAAAATTGAACTGCGAGCGTCCGCGGGTTTATTCACCGACTTACTCAACGAGAAAGCCACCGTAGCCAACCCAACTTTTACGGGCAACATAACCATCGGCAGCGCTGCAATAAGCGAAACCGAATTGGAGATCCTAGACGGCGCAACCGTCACCACCGATGAACTCAACAAACTGGACGGCACAACCGCCACTCCCGCCTCTTTAACGTACGGCAAAGATTTATACGATTCAGATGTAACCGCCGCGGAATTTGATTATTTAGACGGGGTAACGTCCAACATACAAACCCAAATATCGACCAAAATAACCAGCCCTTCTGGATTTGCCAGAGGCAGCGTGGTGGTTGGTAATTCCAGTGGCGCTCCAGCAAACTTGGGCGTGGGCGCTGACGGCTACGTTTTAAAATCAGACGGAACGGACGTGGCATGGGCGGAAGACGAAAAAACCACCACCACCAATTTTGTTAAAAATGCTTTTACTGGCGACAACACCACAACGGCATTTACGTTATCACAATCACCCAACAGCGAAGACAATTTAATTGTATTCATAGAAGGAATTTTTCAAAATCAAGGCGATTACGCGCTTAGTGGAACAACGTTAACGCTTGATGAAGCGCCAGCCACGGGCAGAAAAATTGTCGTGTATCACGTTAAAGCCGCCGTCTCAGGAGCAAACTTAAACCACGATCAATTCACGGCTTCGGGCAGCGCAGCATTCACTTTATCCATAACGCCAATAAACGAAAACAACACGCAAGTATTCATAGACGGTGTGTATCAACAAAAAACCGATTATTCAGTATCGGGCACTACTTTAACTTTTGATACAGCCCCTACCAGCAGCGCAATCGTAGAGGTAATGACTTTTACGCAAACGGAGATTAACGTACCCACCACGGGCTCAGTGGTTTCAGCCTCCATTGCCAGTGACGTGGCGTTAGCGGGCAACCCGACCACCAGCACGCAATCAGCAGGCAACACCACCACCAGAATCGCCACCACGGCGTTTGTGGAAACGGCAGTCAGCAATCTCATAGCTTCCGCTCCAGGCACTATGGACACGCTAAACGAAATAGCAGCAGCGCTTAATGATGACCCTGCTTTTACCACCACGGTTAACAATGCCATCGCCACCAAAATGCCACTGGCGGGTGGAACGATGAGCGGCGCTATTGTGATGGGAACGTCCAAAATAACAGGCCTAGGAGATCCCACGGCAAATCAAGACGCTGCAACAAAAACTTACGTTGACACTCAAAGAGACACCAGACTGCCATTAGCGGGCGGAACAATGACTGGGGCTATTACAGGAAATTTAACAGGTAACGTTACAGGTAATGCCAGTGGTACTGCACTAACGGTAACTCAAGCAGCTCAAACAGCAATTACAAGTGTAGGAACATTAACTTCTTTAAATGTAAGTGGAGAAGTAGATATTGCTGATGGTGAATGGTTAGACTTTGGTAATGGTGGATTAAAAATAAGAACTAATTCAAATAATGCTTATATTACAGAAGCTACTTCTGGAAAATTAGCTATACAGGGACAAAACATAGAATTAGCTAATTCAGCAGGGAGCGAAACATTTGCTTATTTTGCTGCTGATGGAGCAGCTACTCTTTACCACAACAACGCAGCCAAATTAGCCACCACCGCCACAGGCATAGACGTTACTGGCACAGCCACGACGGATGGGCTTACTTCCACCACTAGTGCTTCCATGACACAGCTTACCGTCAACGGTACAGGTGCTATAGAAAGTGGAATAAACTTTGCTAATGGCGGTACGACATACGGTCAAATCTATTTTAACAACGCTTCCCCTTATGACATGAGCGTTATGCAACAGTATTCATCTGGTTCGCTTATCTTCGGCACTAACGACACAGAACGCATGCGCATAGACTCCAGCGGTAATGTGGGTATCGGTAATAATAGCTATGGCTCTAGTTTAGGTCAACTGCGTGTCATAAATGATGCCGCCTCTGCTCCCGCCTCTTTATCTTTGTTTGGCTATAACAATATCGCTAACAATGCAGAGTACGCTAAACTTGAATTTGCAATGCAAGAAAGTGGCACTGGCGGTCAAGTACACGCAAAAATATCAGGTCTTGCCAGCGGAACATCTGAAAACGCGGCTCACCTAGCATTTTATACATCTGCTGGTAGTTTAACAGAACGCATGCGCATCGACGCATCGGGAACTACTATATTCACTAATGCTGATGGTGCGACTAATTTAGGTCGTATTCAATTTAGTACACAAGCCGCAACTTATCAAATGGTAGGCGGCAATAACATAGGCTACCTCGGCTATAAAACTGGTGGCTACCACAGATGGTTTGGCTCTGACGGTGTAGAGGATATGCGCATAGACTCATCGGGCAACGTGCTTGTGGGTACTACGTCTACAAGTCTTTACAACGATACAAGTGGTGGTGGAATAAACCTGTCTGCTAATGGTGGCGTAACTTTTGCTAAACAGGCTACATCAGCGACAGACCCAGTATTGTTGCTGAATAATACAGGTACAGAAGGACAGATTGTTGACCTGCGTCAAGACGGAACTACCGTCGGTTCTTTAAGCAGTTATGCTGGAGCGTATCTAGCTGTTCGTTCACAAGGCGGCAATCTGCGACTTGGTGCAAACAACACTGATTATTGGTCTATAGACGAATACAGAATATATCCTACAACTGATGCGGTAGATGATATTGGATTGGCAAGCAACAGGGTAAAAGACCTTTACCTTTCAGGTGTTGCTAATATTGGGTCTGTGCTACAGACAGTATCTAGTACAGGTCTAGCAGGTAGTTTTGCAAACACCCATGCTTCTGGGTATGGGTTAAGAGTAACTACTTACGGAACAGGCGCTCAATATGGTTTTGCTGTTGATTCTTACGGTGGAGGGTATTCAAGAGACTTCACGGTGGGAGCAGACGGTAATGTAAATGTCCTTACAGGCAACCTAGTTATAGGTACAGCAGGGAAAGGAATAAGTTTTGCTGCTACATCTGATGCTGCAGGAATGACCAGTGAAACATTAGACGATTATGAAGAAGGCGATTTCACTTTAGTATTATCAGGAGCTACTACAGCAGGTACTCATTCTGGAGGAAGTTCAGGAGGAAGATATACAAAAATAGGAAGGGTTGTCATTTGTAGTGTAGTTATTACAGGCGCTACTCTAAGTGGTGCGGGAGGAATGTTAAAAATGACAGGATTTCCTTTTGTACCTGCAAACTATGCTAATCGTCCTGCGATTGGTGTATTTAGAGCATATAACCAAGATTTTGCATCCCCTAATGATGGTTATTTTAACCCAACACTTAGTATAGAGCATGGTACGAATTATGCAGTCATAGTGCAAACACAAGACAACGGAACTTGGTCAGTACAAGCAGTAGAAAATACAAGTTCTTTATATTTTGAAGGCACAGTTACGTATGTAACATAATAACAATTTAACAATTACGCCTAGTGGATTCTAGGCACGGACAAGGAGAAAAAAATGGCAATAACGAAAACAACAACAGCAGACAAGATTGAAACTCTTGAGAATGGTCAAGTTCAAGTTAGAACAGCTACCATACTTAAAGAAGACGGTACTGAACTAACTCGTACTTTTCATAGACACGTTTTAGCACCAAGCACCAAAACAGGTGATACTTGGGGTACTACGGATATATCTGGTGAAGATGCGAGAGTACAAGCAATTTGTACTGCAGTGTGGACATCAGCAGTTAAAACAGCTTATCAAACAGCACAAGACGCAGCAGCACCTTAATAAATCATGGCAAACACTAAAGTATACGGAGAACAAATAGTAGATGGCTCTATAACGGCAGCTAAAATAGCTGACGGAACTGTGCTTGCACAAGACATAGCAGACGACGCAATAACAACCGCTAAAATTGCTGATGATGTAGGCCTTGGTGGATCTCCAACCACTACAACTCAATCCGCCAGTGATAACACAACTAAAGTAGCAACTACCGCTTATGTAACAACGGCTTTAGCAAACCTGGCTGACTCTGCGCCTACTACTTTAGATACTTTAAATGAACTAGCAGCTGCATTAGGAGATGATGCTAATTTTTCTACTACCGTAACAAACTCCATAGCCACGAAGCTACCGCTAGCAGGTGGTGCAATGACAGGTGCTATTACAACTAACTCTACATTTGATGGAGTTGATATAGCAACTAGAGATGCAATACTAACATCCACAACTACTACAGCAGGTGCAGCACTACCGAAAGCTGGTGGAACGTTGACTGGTACAGTTACATCAAGTTCCCACCTGCAAATTGCAGGTAATCTAGACATTGTTGGACAAATAGGTGCATATAACAACCCTAGCTCTTCTTGGGGTTCAATGAACTTTAGAGCCACAGACTATGTGTTCAAGAATAGTGGCGGTACTTCAAAGATGACCTTATCGTCTACGGGCAATTTAGACTTAGCAGGTACGTTAGATGTAACAGGAGCAACAGTTCTTGATAGTACTTTAGGAGTAGCAGGCACTACTAAACTAGGTGAAATAGCTTCCATAGGTCAAAATAGTCCAGTTTCACCAAATGATGCAACATCTTTTCTGCATATTGGGGATGCTAATAATCAAGACACCAGTATTGTTTTGCAAGATGCTGTAGAGATTTGGGAAATTTACCAAAATGATAACCTTAGTTTTAGGTTTGACACTACTGCTGTAATGACACTAGAAAGGGTAACTGGAAACGTTGGTATAGGAACAGATACTCCATTAGGTAAATTTGTAGTCAGTAATGGGGGAGCAGAAGGTATTGAAGTCTTCCCAGGTTCAGCCTCAGGTCAAAATTCCTTTCAACATTACAATAGAAGTGGTTCAGCATATTTAAGAAATAGAAATATTGCATCAGAGTTTACATTTAATTTAAGTGGTGCAGCGGATGACGCTGTAACATTCAAAGCAGGTGGCAACGTTGGTATAGGAACTAATGCTCCGGGTTGGCAACTTGATGTAAGAAGAAACGACACAGGAAATACTCCCTCAATCGGAATAAGACAACTAGGCTCTGGTGATGCCTCAATGGACTTTCAAACAACAACGAGTCCTTATGGATTTAGTATAGGTGTTGATGGAAGCGATTCTGATAAATTTAAGATTGCTTCTGCTCCGGGTGATGTAGGTACAAATACAAGATTCACAATAGACACTTCAGGAAACGTAGGTATAGGAACTACGAGTCCAGCAGCTAAATTGGATATTGCAACAGCAGGGTCTACGGCAAAACCTTTAGCTATTAGGATTACAAACGCAGCTTCTACTACCTATGCTTGGGAGATATGGAGAGATAACACAGATGGAGATTTGAGATTTGGTGAAGAATTAAATGGTACAGATACTACTAGAGTTACATTTGAGTCAGGTGGTAATGTTGGTATAGGAACTACGAGTCCTAGCAGTTATCTAGCTACTAAATTAGTATTAGGTTGTGCTGATGAAGATGGTATGACTTTAGCAGCTACATCTAGTTCAACCAAACAAAACATATACTTTGCTGATGGCACTTCAGGTTCAGCTAGAAATCGTGGGAATCTAAGTTACGATCATAATCTAGACCAACTATCTATGGGTACGGCTAGTGGCTCAGCAAGATGGGCAATGGATAATACAGGTGCTGTTACAATGCCTGCGCAACCTGCGTTCCAAGTTGAAAAGAATGCGTCACAAGATAACATTGCAGTTGGCTCTGCTGTCACAGTACTCTGGCAAACCGAAATATTTGATGTAGGTTCTAACTTTGCAAGTAACACTTTTACCGCTCCAGTGACAGGTAAGTATCAATTAAATGCCCATGTATTAATACAAAATGCAGATACAGCGTCAACTTATTATCAGTTGCAACTCATTACAAGCAACCGTCTTTATTACGACACTGTAAGCTCAAACGCTTTTGCTGCAGATTACGTCTATCAGACGCTAAATAATTCTGTCCTTGCAGATATGGACGCAGGGGATACGGCAATCGTAGCGATTGTACAGTCCGATGGAACAGCACAATCTGATTTAAACGCAACAACATGCAGTTTCTCAGGATATTTAGTAGCATAAACAATAGACGAAATAATTAATCTTAAAGGAGATAAACAAAATGGCAACATTAACAATAACAGTAACAATAGACGATACAGAACAAGCAACACTGCTTAATGACTTAACTGACATTAATCAATGGGTGCAAGACGCTGTAACAGGTAAAAAGAATAATACTTGGAAACGTATGCAACAAGAGTGGACTACAAAGCTTATGAATGACGAAAGTTTTACAGACGCTATACCTAGTAACAAAGCAGACTTTGTAACGCTTGTAACGGCTAGAGCAGACTATAAAACGCGAACTGAACGAGATGCTTCTGAAGCGATATAAATAAGAAATAATATGGCAAACACTAAAATAACATCAAGAGTCTTAGCAGATGATGCAGTATTAACTGCCAATATAACTGATAGCAATATTACAGTTGCTAAAATGGCAGCCAACTCAGTTGATTCTGACCAATACGTTGATGGCTCAATAGATGCAGTTCATTTAGCAGCAGATATAATTACAGGAGCTAAGATAGCTGATAATGCTATTGATAGTGAACATTACACAGATGGCAGTATAGATTTAGCTCACTTATCAGCCAACTCAATAGATTCTGACCAATACGTTGATGGTTCTATTGATACGGCACACATTGCTGATGACCAAGTAACCGCAGATAAATTAGCACACGACATTAACCTTGTAGGAAACCCAACCACTACCACTCAATCAGGTTCAAATAGCACTACTCGTATAGCCACAACTGCCTTTGTTCAACAAGAATTAACCACTTTAATAGGTGGCGCGCCTAGCACACTAAACGACCTTAACGAATTAGCAGCAGCCATTAATGATGACGCTAACTACAACTCAACTTTAACCACAGCACTCGCCACTAAGTTACCACTAGCAGGTGGAACTATGACAGGTAATTTGTTATTTAATGATGGAGTTTCTATTAGAAATACATCAGGCAACAATTTAGAGGTGGGGGCAATGGTTGGTG
>Ga0302122_10000670_pt1 | contig 21468 bp, 20 predicted proteins | sample CB21_SCM_MG_FD_203115 | JGI IMG/M metagenome (GOLD analysis project Ga0302122, IMG submission 203115) | Marine microbial communities from Western Arctic Ocean, Canada - CB21_SCM | ecosystem: Environmental > Aquatic > Marine > Oceanic | place: Canada: Western Arctic Ocean | collected 2017-09-28
GCCGGAGCGCGGCCTTTTCTGGGTCCATATGATTTACATCTGTAACGCTCATAAGTCCGTAGTATTTGTCTCCTCCACGTGGTTGACGGACCTGACCCGCTACCGAGTCGCCATTTCGTAATCCGTGACGCTTGACTAGTCCTTGTGACACGTAGATATCATTCGGGCCAGGCAGAAGCCGCTCGCCTCTTAGAAATCCAAATCCATCATCAACAACGGCTAGAACTCCAGAAGATAATATTGTGCCAAGTTTTTCAGATTGTTTTTCTAAGATTCCGAGTATTAAGTCTTGCTTCGGTAGCCCAGATGCAGTTTCAATCTCGAACTGCTGTTCGGCTAGCTCGATCAGCGAGTTTCTAGATAATAACTGTAGGTTTGAAATATCGACGGCCGGCACATTTTCATCTATCTCTGGCATGTTGGAGGATGGATCCCACTGACTTGTTTTGGTTCCACTCCCTCGACTTTCATCACCACCACCCCGTCGTCTGGATTTCCGCCTGGGCCGCTGTGGTGGCTTAGACGAAAAATCTCTAGAAGGGGAAGATGAAGAAGTCGTGTCTTCGGTAGTTGTCATAATGTTTCTCACTCATCACTAATTTATTTGATTTGTATTTAATGCGAATAAATATCTTTAGAGTCTGTAACTTAAATTTCGATTTTGAAGCAGTCTCTTCTATGGAATCGAACCCAATAAAATTCTAAAAGATATATAGATTGGTTATAGCGGATTCAGATAAGTACCCACTGGTTATGATCCTAGACAGGTTTTACCTTAGCGTGCAAGTCTCCGTTCGAGAATTGGTGAATACTTCCGTTTTTAGCTGCTTAAAATTCACCTAACGTGTTAACCTTGCGTTCGTACCTGTGCTTATTTGATGTGAAAATAAGTCTATGAAGAATTATTGAAGGAGAGCTTTCTATGTCCGATGTGGCGTTCAATGGAAAAATTTTAAATGTTAATTTAACCAAAAATGAAGTCGAGGAAGAGGTAATCGAGGAAGAGGTATACCGATCATTGCTAGGCGGATATGGTCTCGGAGCTCGGCTATTATTTGACCGTATTCCAGCGGGTGCAGATCCGTTAGGGCCGGATAATGTTTTAGGTTTTATGCCTGGCTTATTAACAGGTACGCCCCTTTTTGGTCAGCGATTTAGCGTGGTCTGCAAGTCACCCAAGAATGGTGGCTGGGGCGACGCAAATTGTGGAGGTGATTTTGGCCCGATGCTTAAGTTCACTGGTTATGATGCAGTGTTGGTTTATGGCAAGTCAGAAAAGCCGGTATATATATACATCGAAGAGGGTGAGACTCCTGAGATTCGAGATGCAGCAGAATATTGGGGCGGACTTGCTATCGAGGTCGAAGATCAAATGAAGGAAGATCTGGGCAAGAAGATAAGTGTCGCACTAATTGGACCTGCTGGGGAAAATATGAGCATTATGGCGGGTGTTTGTAATGAGCGTGGGAGACTGGCCGCTCGATCAGGCGTCGGTGCAGTAATGGGCTCAAAGAATTTGAAGGCAGTTGTAGCTAAACCTACCAAGAAGATAATGTCACAGAGTCCAGAAGTTATTAAAACAGTTAGATCTAGCTTAGATGGATTTAATCAGGCAACTAAACAATTTTTTACAACTTTTGGCACGACTGGGATTACCGCAAACTCAGCGATTTCCGGAGATGCTCCAGTTTTGAACTGGGGTGGCGTTGGAGTTGTTGATTTAGTTAATGAATTTTCAATGGAAAATCTTAATGGCCCGGTTATGAACGAGTCAAAGGAGAAAAAATATGCCTGTTGGCATTGTCCCGTTGCGTGTGGTGCTGAATCAGTTGATGGCTCTGATCGCGGCGAATTCGCATTTCCGTCGCATACTCATCGACCTGAATACGAAACTATGGGTGCGTTTGGCATCATGAATGGTGTCAATGACACCGATGCAATGTGGGCGATAAATCACTGGTGTAATGAGTATGGGTTAGACACTATATCCACCGGCGCTGCAATTTCGTTTGCTATCGAGTGCTACACGAATGGAGTGTTGACTAAAGAGGACACGGATGGACTTGATTTAGTTTGGGGTAATGCATCTGCAGTACTGTCCGCTGTACATAAGATTGGTCGTCGTGAAGGCGATTTGGGAGAGTTGCTTGCGGACGGTACTACGGTCGCGGCAGAGAAAATCGGTGACGATGCCAAGGAATATTTGACCGCTATTGACGGTGAAGAACCACCAATGCACGATCCGAAGCTTGACTTGGGATTTGCAGCGTCGTATTCTCTGGATCCAACGCCAGCTAGACACACCATCTGGTCTCCGGGGAGTTCAAGTAAGTTCCCCAATATGCCAAAACCTCCGGAAGATAAGAAGCAATTTGCTGGCCGTGGTCCCGTGCATAAGGCAGCGCATGAGCAGGCTCATATAATGAATTCAGCTGGCATGTGTTATTTCATATACACGATGTCACCAACCGATCGAATTCCTGAATGGATTAATTTGGTAACTGGTTGGGATACGACACATGAGGAATTAGAAAAAGTAGGTGAGCGAATAGCTAATCTCAGAATGGCTTTTGCCGTTAAGCATGGTAATAATCCAGCTGCGCGCGAGATTCCGGGGCGGATTTTAGGTTCGCCTCCTCAGTCTGAAGGTCCGCATGCTGGCTTTGAAATTGATCTTGAGACTATGAAACGCGAGTGGTACGAAGAAGCTGGTTGGGATCAAACAACGAGCGCACCTTCGAGATCCAAACTTGAGTCTTTGGGATTGAGTGACGTGGCTGAGGCTCTAGGCGTATAAAACTTCTTAATCAGGTCTAGCACAGGATATAAAGAGGAGCCGCGAGGTTCCTCTTTATTTATATTATCTGTTCGGAATTTTCGAAATTATCGAGATCCTCTAAAAAAGTTGCGACAAGTTGGTTCCAAGTAGTGGGTCTTTGTGAGCTAGTCCCGTGAGAGCATGATTTCATGAGCGCTAGTTTTCTTCGCGGGAGATTGTCAGTTAAATTACCAAGGTTGGGTAAGATCATCGAGTCTTTTGTTCCAGCAATTATGAGAGTAGGAATTGCTAGATTTTTCAGGTGTAACGTTAGGTCTGGTCGTCGTCTCATTGCTGAGTAACAACCTGTAATTCCAGGATCGACACTATAGATCTCAGATGGCATAGATGGGTTAATGGCCATAGTATTTGTGGTTGTGTCAGAGAGGATAAGCGCCTTGACGAGCTCTGGAAATTGATAAGCAAATTGAAGCGCCGTGTGACCACCAAATGACATTCCACCGAGAATGATTTTCTCTTGAATATTAAGAGTTTGTATTAAATTAAGAAGGTCATTGGCAAAAAGTTCGGTTGAATATTCATCAATGTCGTTGGGAGCCGAAGAAGAGCCATGACCTCTATTATCCCAGGTGATAACTCTATATTGGCTCTCAAAAAAATGTACTTGGTTACCCCACATTTCAAGAGTAGCGGTTAATCCATGGCATAATATCAACGGTATTTTGGATTGATTTCCAGTATCTGAGTATCGGATTCGAATATTATTTTGTGAGTGCATGAAATTCATGGTTAGATAAATATAGCAATGCTGTGTAGTTGTTGAGAAATTGTGAGCCATGCAAGGTAAGATGGCTATATGACATACATACGTTCAGCATTGTTGATTAACGAACAGGATTCTTTGAATTTTGACGAGGGAACGATCCCCGATGCATTTGTTTTTGACCTGTCTAATCCGACGGCGGCGCCTGTTGATTCTTCGACGATTAAGAACAAAATTAGTCAGCTAACTGGAGGCATGTCTCTTTCGCATCACGTCAGGTTTTCTGTCAGCACCTCCAGCAGTTTGCGCTCTAAATTACAACAGGTGTTTTCTGCGGACATAACTGCAGTATGGATCGCCGGCATTTCTGATGCTCAGCAGGTTCGTGATGCTGATGTGGAGATTCGTAGATTAGAAATGGAACACGGGATAAAACCTGGAGCTATATCGTTGATTCCAGAACTGAATACTGTATACCCCATTAGTGTGCTTGATGGCATATTGACCGCCGTGGATCGCATCGTTGGAGTGGCGCTAGATCTTGACTTGATATGTGCTGATCTTGTCGTAACGAATTCAAGTTCTTCGGTCGATCTTTTTGTTCAAAGACATATCTTGACTGACGTGGCCATGAGAGTAACGGCTCAAAATTTAGCTACTATCGTGACAAACTCAGATATTCAAATGAGTGATGAAAAGATAAAGATGATTTCAAGTACTGGCGGAAGCGGAATCCTGACGCGAGATGCAGACTTGATCTCTTCTCTAAATCACGAATTTATGCTTAGTCGCGCAGTGAGTGATAGGGCTCAAGCTATTAGTGAACAGTGGTCAAGTAATGAAGTTGCCACCCAAGACGAGGGAGTTACGATTCAGTCCATGAAGCGTGCTACATATCTTGATAATTTGGCGAACAAGATAGACGCAGGTTAGCTAATCAACTACGATATTTTGGTTTGTTTTTTTGAGCGTATGTGAAGAATCGGGAGAGATATAAGTATGCCGGCAGTTGTTATCATCGGTGGTCAGTGGGGGGATGAAGGTAAGGGTCGGACTGTGGATTTTCATTCCCAGTACTGTTCAGTGATTGCTAGATATTCTGCAGGCAATAATGCTGGACATACCATTATGAACGACCAGGGTAAATTCGCGTTACATGTCATTCCAGCTGGGATTTTCAGGTCAGATAAAATTTGTGTAATCGGCCATGGAGTAGTGATAGACCCTGCGGTTGTGCTCGGAGAGATACAAGGGCTTGAAGATAGAGGCGTATCGACAAAAAATTTGAGAATTTCTCGTAATGCTAATGTGATCATGCCTTGGCACCCAATTATCGATAAAGGCGACGAGTTGTTAAGAGGAGATCTCGCTATTGGGACTACGGGTACGGGAACCGGTCCTGCATTTCATGACAAGGTAGCCAGAACGGGCATTCGAATCGCTGACTTACTAGATGCTGACCGCTTTGCTGAACGACTAGGACCGGTTATTGAGTATAAGAATCGAATTTTGACCGGTCTTTATGGATTGGAGCCGCTTGGTTATCAGGAGGTATATGAAGAATATCTTGATTTTGGAGACCGACTTCGACCGTACGCAGATGATACTGCACTACTAGTTCAGAAAGCTCATGCAGATGGCAAAATGATTCTTTTGGAGGGTGCGCAAGGATCGTTGCTAGATTTGGATACTGGTACGTATCCGTACGTGACCTCATCGGTACCAGCATCTATCGCGGCAGGTGGACCTGCTGGTGTTGGATTGGGTCCAACAGCCGTCGAGAAAGTTATAGGTGTTTACAAGGCATATCAAACTCGAGTTGGCAATGGACCGATGCCGACCGAAATTTTCGGACAAGAAGCGGAAGATATTCGTCAAGGTGGTGGGGGAGTAGCGGGAACTGGCGAATTTGGAACCACGACTGGTCGAGCTAGACGAATAGGATGGTTTGACGGAGTTCTCGCTAGGCATACTGCTGCGATAAATGGTATTACCTCCATAGCATTAACTCGACTTGATACTCTTTCGCATGCCGAAGAGGTCAAAATTTGTACGGGTTATGAAATTGGTGGAAGTACGATTAATTCAATGCCCGCCACGTTATGGGGAATGGAACAAGCTAAACCTATCTATGTAACTATGCCTGGTTGGGGTGAAGATGTGTCAGAGGTGAGGCGCTTAGCAGACCTTCCGGTAAATGCTAGTAACTTTGTTAAGGCAATTGAATCATTAATAGGCGTAAGTATCGATATGATTTCAGTTGGACCAGAACGCAATCAGGCGATTGTAACCCGAGATATTTTCGGCACCGTTATCGAAACAAAGTAAAGGCGTCCAAGGACGAATATGGAAACGATATCTCTTATATTGCATGTATCTGCAGCGGCCGTTCTTTTCGGACCACAAGTGCTAATGTTTTTTGCGTTGACTCCGGCAACATGGTTCATTGACGATGAGGAACTTAAAGGAAATGTAGTTTCTACAGTTGCACGCCGTTTTGGAATAATGAGCGCTGCGTCGATTCTTGTTCTGATGGCCACTGGAGTTTACCAAATGCAAGTGTTTGCACCCTCCAACTTAGTTGAAACGAGGTGGGGATCTATCTTGGTAGTGAAAATGATAGCTTTTGTGGTTTTAATGATTTTATTAATGATTCATACGATGTATTTTAGTAAAAAGATTCGAATATTATCGGATGAAGTAATTAATGGAGATGAGGACAAGGTGGGTGATTTGGATTATTTGCGGCGCCAATCATGGCTATTTTCTTTTCTTATGCTGCTTGTAACGACTGCTACTCTTTGGCTAGGCATTGCCTTAGGTAATCATCAATTTTCTCTCGGTTGAGCTAGTGTTTAAATTTTGGTAGAGAGGATAGTGAGTGACAAATCAAGACTTCCACGATGAGCGTCGATATAGGCCTGATGATAATTGCCCGCTTTTCTCTTTGAGACTTGAAAATCATCTTGTTGATGTGTTAAATGGAGCAGTTCCTAATCGTGGAAATTTTTGTGGGTATTGTTTCTCTCCGATGGGATTAGAGGAAGCATTGTGTGCTGAGTGTCAATCCGATTCAACTTCGACTGAGAGACTCGACCAAGTACCGGAAGAGATTGTACTAGCTTTGAAAAAACAGAGATCGATAGAATCTCGTTGGGTTAACAGTTTCGCTTATCTTGGGGTCCTGATCGCTATTGTGGGTGGTATCGTGTTTGTTTTGGTGACTCCGATATTTGATGATCGATTGATTTATGCAACGGTAGCCTATGGTCTAATTTTATTGATTGGAAGTAGAGTGCTAGCTGGTTTTTTAGGCGGTTATTTTGGCGACCAGATTGGGTATAGTAAGGGACGTGTTCAGACCATAAAGGCTTGGAACTCGTATCGCTCGAAAAAACAAATATCTTCGCAGTAGAAATTATTGGTAATCTTAAAAAATGGAACACCTAGAAACGTTTTTGTCACAGGTTGCAATGTCGAAGGATGAATATGCCCGCCTTCTAGATATGTTGAACCGTGAGCCGACTGAGGTTGAGCTAGGTATGACGGGGGCCCTGTGGTCAGAGCATTGTGGTTACAAGCACTCTAAGCCCTTATTTCATCACTTCCCTACGACAGGGCCTCATGTTCTGACGGAAGCTGGAGCTGAGAATGCTGGAGCTATCGATATTGGGAATGGTTGGGTAGTTGTCTTTAAGATTGAATCACATAATCATCCCTCTGCACTTGAGCCCTATGAAGGGGCGGCAACTGGTGTCGGGGGGATTTTGCGGGATATATTTGCAATGGGTATGCGTCCCGTCGCATTACTAAATTCTCTAAGATTTGGCCCCTTAACTGAGGCTCATAATAGAACTCTTTTACGAGGAGTTGTTTCAGGAATTGGTGGTTATGGAAATTGCGTCGGCGTCCCCACCGTCGGTGGTGAGATTCAAATGCATACGTCATACAGTGGAAACCCGTTGGTCAATGCAATGTGTGTGGGCGTAGGACTGAAGACAAGTTTATTATCTGCTGTGGCTCAAGGAGATGGGAACCCGATTGTTCTAGTGGGAGCTGATACTGGTAGAGATGGAATTCATGGTGCGACATTTGCCTCCGTCGAGTTAGATGAGGATTCAGCCTCACGCCGACCGGCAGTACAAGTGGGACATCCTTTTTTAGAGAAACTTTTGATGGAAGCATGTGTCGAACTTGCAGAAAATCACTCAGATTGGATAGTTGGTCTTCAAGATTTAGGAGCAGCTGGACTAACCTCCTCCGCAGTTGAGGCGGCTGACCGTGGTAATTCTGGGATTGATATAGACGTGACGCTTGTACCCCGGCGGGCTGAAAATATGACTGCCTATGAGGTAATGCTTTCTGAATCGCAGGAGCGCATGCTGGTTATACCTCACAGAAAACACCTTAGCAAGGTGATAGAGCATTTTAAGTCTTGGGAAATTAATGCCACCGAGATAGGCGTTGTTACTTCAGACTCACGGGTCACCATTCGAGAAGGCGACGAAGTCGTTGCCTCGATGCCACTGAGTATCATGACAAACCCTCCGATGTACACGAATGATACGGCGATTGATCCAATAGTTGAATTACTTGCCCTTGAGGATTTGTCGCTCGAGCCTGACATTGATCCATTGATAACGACTGATGTACTTTTTGATTTACTTCAGTCAGAGAATCTCTCTTCGCGGAGATGGGTATATCAGCAATATGACCATCAGGTGCTGAATAATACAGTTGTAAAGCCAGGTGGAGATGCTGCAGTTATACGAATTAAAGGACTGAAGCAGGGTCTTGCGGTTTCTACGGACTGTAATGGCAGAGCTGTTTATTTGAATCCTGAGGTGGGTGCTGCTTTAGCCGTTGCGGAGGCCGCACGAAATGTAATTGCGACTGGTGCTCGCCCAGTTGCGGTCACTGACTGCCTTAATTTCGGTAATCCGGAAAAAAAGGAGGTGGCTTATCAGCTGGAGAAATCAATTATCGGCCTGTCGGACGCATCGCGCGCATTTGACACACCTGTAATTTCAGGGAATGCGTCTCTTTATAATGAGACCCCAAATGGCCAAATAATGCCTACTCCCACGATCGGTATGCTGGGAGTGATATCAGATGCCGCGAGTCGGCTAACCATATCTCCTACGATAGGTGATCGTATATTTTTGATCGGTGGAACCTTAGAGCAATCTGCTAGCACCTTGGCGGCTTCGGAATTTCAATGGACTCGGACAGGAAGAATTGCAGGGAGTCCATCAATTGATCTTAAATTGGCTCGACAAACTGGTGATTTGGTTTTACATATGCATGGTGAAGGACTTTTGTCTGCTGCGCATGACATAGGCGATGGTGGAATTACAGTGGCTTTGATTGAGATGAGTTTTGCTAGTGGATATGGGTTCAGAGCGAATGCGTTAAATTTAGGTGAGCGATTAGACGCAGCTTTATTTGGTGAGGCCCCATCTCGATTTCTGGTAGCAACGGATAAACCAGATTTAGTCATTGCATTAGGTGATGAATATTCAATACCGGTTATTGAGCTAGGCGAAGTTGAAGCTAGCAGGAATTTTAGCTTTGGTCCTGTTGATGTCGACTTGGATGTGGCATATGAGAGATGGGATCTAGGTCTAAAGCGAATTATTGAGCAAGACTTTGTTGATGAAGGCAATGGAGATTTTTGATGAGAGCTGCTGTAGTAGTATTTCCTGGAACTTGGAGTGACTCTGATACGGTGTGGGCATTAGAGAAGTGTGGGATTGAGGCAGATAAGATTTGGCATCGGGCTAGCGACTTAACTGGATATGATCTTGTGGTGCTCCCTGGTGGTTTTTCTTATGGAGATTATCTTCGCTGTGGATCAATCGCGCGTTTTTCACCGGTTATGAAGGCCGTGCGGGCACACGCTGAAAATGGAGGATTGCTGATTGGGATTTGTAATGGATTTCAGATCTTATGCGAGGCCGGTATATTGCCAGGTGTCTTGATGCGTAACAGTTCACTTCAATTCCGATGCAAGGATACATATTTAGTTTCTGAGACCTTTGATTCTGCTTTTACGTCCGGATTGGATAAAAATCGTACTTACCAAATTCCCATGTCACACGGTGAAGGGAGATACGTTGCATCGTCTGCTGATCTAGAGATGTTAGAACAAAACGGGCAGATCGCATTTCGTTATGCTAGCCAATCAGGGTTAGTTGGTCCGGAAACTAACCCTAATGGATCTGTGGCGAACATCGCTGGAGTTTTCAATAGTCAGAAGAATGTACTAGGAATGATGCCACACCCTGAGAGGGCTTGTGAGATGTTGCTTGGTAGCGAGGATGGCAATCGTATTTGGGAGTCTGTACTTTCTCAATCTTGAGCACGTGACAAATTATCTGACTTGGAGATTTCTTCTGGATATTCAATGCGAGGGTGGTAAGCCGCTACTAAAGCTGAGGTAAACGCCTTTTCAATTGTTCGTATATCTCTCACGGTAAGGTCACAATTATCAAATTGTCCGTCTTCTAGTCTGTCACGAATAATTGATTTTACTATAGCCAGAACTTGGTCTGAGCTTCGGTCAGACGACGCCCTAACCGCGGCTTCACATCCGTCAGCAATCATTACAAGAGCGGTCTCTCGAGACCTCGGAGCAGGTCCAGGGTATCTAAACTTTGATTGTTCGATATTAGGATCTTTATCCAGTGCACGGCGATAGAAGTAAGCTGGGTAAGTGGTGCCATGGTGCTCGGGGATAAAGCGTATAACGGCTTCGGGTAATTTCTCTTCTCTCGCTCGTTCGATTCCCTTGGCGACATGTCCGTGAAGGACACGAGTTGACTGCAATTCATCGAGTGCGTCATGAGGATTTTCTGATTGTTCAGCATCTCTGTTCTCAATGAAAAAATCTGGGCGAAAGAGCTTACCAACATCGTGAAACATTCCACCCGCTCGAACGAGTTGTTCGTCAGCTCCAATTTCAGCTGCCCCGCGAGACGCAAGGTCAGCAACCGCAGTCGCGTGCGCATAAGTTCCGGGAGCTTGTTCTTGCAATTGGCGGAGGAGTCGGGTGCCAGGCTGCACTAACTCCATTAATTCCACTCGGGTAATAATACCAAAAGGTCGACTGAGTACGTTATAAATACCAACGCCTACTGTGGCTGAGAGGAGTCCATTGATTATCGCCGCAATACTAATATTAATAAATTGTGAAGGTTCAAACTCTTTGCTAAGTGGCAGGGAAAAAGCCACGCTTAAGAGAATCACGGCGGCGATAGTGAAGCCACCCCGTAAATAGTCATTAATTCGCTTGGCTCCAAGCGCAACAAATGAGGCTGATAGACCTCCTCCAGTGATGGTGGAGAAGATTAAGACCACGTCTGCCGCTTCTGTATTTGGCAGACTTGCGATTACGAATACGCCAACAAGAGATGAAATGAGAGTTGATAAAATTCCTGTATTAAATCCTAATAAAACAGTGGCCACTAACGCGAATGCTGATATTGGAAGTGCTACAAAAATGTCAAGATTTGACGAATTGTTAGTAAGCAATGGGAGACTTACCCGAATGGATAAGTTAATAGCTATAAGGAGAACTATGAAGAGTAGTAGTCGCCGAATCCCAGAAAGATTTGGTGAGGTATCACTTGCAAGATGAGCTGCAGAGAGTACCCCGAGGAGGACAGACAAGCATATCGCTGTGAGTGTCCAGCTTACCTCGGAGATACCATTCGTCCCAAGTGCCAAACCTCCAGATGGAAGTACAAGTATTCCAAAAAGTACGACTGTGGTACAAATTCCGAAGAGTGAAATCGTGAATTTGCTATGGATAATTGGTGGAGGGCTGAAGGCTAGCTTTAGTTCTGACACTGTTATAAAACCTGATTAGTTAATCGTTAGTTTAGTAATTCTCTAACCAAGATGTTAGCTCGCTTACCGTCCGCACGACCATCGAGCTTTGGCATCAGCGTTTTCATCACGATTCCAACGTCGCTTATGCTCACAGCCTTTGTTTCATGTATGACGTCTTTTATGATCCGAGTTAATTCTATTTCCGTTAGTTCTTCAGGTAGATACTCGGAAATAATTGAAAGTTCTAATTCTTCTTTGGCAACTAGATCTTGGCGGTTTCCTTTGGTGAATTCATCGATAGATTCTTTTCTTTGCTTAGCCTCTTTTTGAATCACCTGTGTTACTTGGCTGTCGTTAAGCGCTTCCTTATTAGCAATTCGAGCGTAATCAACTGCCGCTATTACAAGTCGTAAGGTATCGCGGCGCTCGTTGTCACCACTTTTCCAAGCTTGCTTCATGTGAGTTCTAAGAGTCTCAAGAAGAGTAGTATTATCTGTCATAGTCGAGCCTCGTATATTCAAATGAGCAATCAACCGTCAATATCGCTTAGCCACGAATATTTCAGCAAATATATTCGAAATGCACTATGGCATTTCTACGTACTGATTCAAGCTAAAAGCTTGGACCTTTGCGGGACTCAGCCTTTATTATGGCTTTCCGCATTTTTCGAACACGAGCAGCTTCTTTTTTCTTGCGTCGCTCCGATGGCTTTTCGTAATATTCATGCTTGCGGTAGTCCATGAGTATGCCATCAGTCTGTACTCGCTTGGTAAATCTTCGAAGCGCTTGTTCTAATGACTCATTTTGTCCGACTTGAATTTCGCTCAAACTAATCTCTCTCATTCTTGACTCTACCGCTTTTGATAAATCGTGTTTTTACGATTGGCGGTACGGATTGGTAATTATACTGCTTCTTGCGCTTAATAAGTTAATCAGCGGAAGGCAGAACTTTGGGCTGTAGTTCTTCCATCGGTCGTCCGTCAACATTTAAATCACATTCACCCGGTTTGATGCATAGCACCTCGACACCAGATTCTTCGTCTTTGTATCTTTTTCCTAGCGCAACTGCCATTTTATTCCTCCAGCTTTAGATTATTTGTGTGACAGATTTTTTATATCTGCTCAAGTACATTATCGCCGCAGCGAAGTTCGGCTTCATCTGCACCTCGCGTGACAATAAATTCAGCCTCACATGCTGGACATTTATAACGTTTTCCTGTTGTAGCCATTCAGTTACCCCCTAGTCTTTTTACTATTATTCGATAGTTATTGCTTTATACATTCTCAATTGGTAGTGACCGGGAATGTTACAAAATAATACATACGTTCCCGCATCAAGTGACAGACTGGTTTCTTCTTCTCCACCATTTTGTAGATCGTCACTTGCATACACAACTTCTCCGGCTGAATCAATATCTACCATGGCTTGGTCATTTGTAGGGAGGCTGTCGGGTGAAAGATCGGTACGTAATACTCGGAGGTTATGAATTAACGCAGCGTTATTCTTGACTTTAAGCGAAATTTCTCCGTCGGCACTGAATGTATCTGGGGCAGTGATGGCGTACGGGCCGTCTTTTGCAAGATCCACGGCTAACACACCAGGTGGTGCCTCTGTTGCTGCTGGCTCGGCAGCGCTTTGCGAATTATCTACGGAATTAGTATCAGCCGTGAAAGGGGTACGAGCATAGATTTTGCTTCTTGTATCCATAGAGTACTGTCCACAATTATCAGCTGTGGCAGAGAGGTTAGCGCTATCTTCCAACGTTGTAAGGTAATCGGTAAGTTCTGGCCGATCCGGAATGGTACCTCTTCGGCGTTCGGCGTCAGTTTTTTGTATCTCCCAACTTTCTAGCCGATGCTCAAAATGCTCTTCATTTGCGTGGTCAACTAAATCCCAGCGGCCCTGCATGATTAGTTTGACGATATAGTCGATTTGTGTCTCTGACATTGACCCGCCGAAGCGTTCACTCCATAGAGGCATATACGCGCCTGAACGGCCGCACGAGAGAGTATTAAACAAGAAGGTATAAACTTCTCTTGCTTCACCGTCAGGTGTTGATTCAGTTGTCCGAAAGTAGTCTGAATTAAGTGCTGGGCCAATATTTCCTTCACCTACTAAGCCATGACAAGATACACAATTATTGTGAAACAGTTCTGCTCCCCTGTGAACGAGCTCTTCATTTTGATGAATCGATGCTTCTTCAGCACGAAGCTGCTCTCTCGCGATATAGCCACCAAAAAACAAGAATGCTATAAAAAGCAAACCTATCATCGCATTCACTTGTTTACTTGTATTCATCCCTGAGCCTTCTTTTCCTTATTCACTCGTGGCTAAGATTTTTCTTTTGTAACTAACTTGGCAGTAAAGGGTGATTGACTGCTCGTTCTGGGTTATCTGGACCGCCTTTTTCCACGGCTCCTGTCAGTACAGTAATATTTCCCGCTTCATCGATCTCGATCTGCATGGTATCCATCGATCTTGGCGCAGGACCATATACACGAACGCCAGCTTTTGTGTAAGTTGACCCATGACACGGGCATATGAACCACCCTGGATCTCCTGGGAATGGGACGGAACCCTGATTTTCCTTCCATGGAACCGTGCAACCTAAGTGTGGACATTTTCGCCATAATGCGATTAAACCGTGTCCACCCCCTGAGCCACCTGGCCGGGATTCATTCTCGTCTAGGTTAGCAATCCAGAATTGACCCTCTGAGTTGGCTTTAGGTGCGGCTCCGGGTTTATAGTCTGTGACTTTACCAGCAGGTACGGGTCCACCAAAACCCTTGACGTTTCGCGGGTATAGGAAGTCTAATAAGAGCCCGACAGATCCTAAGAGAGTTACACCAAGCCCACTCCAGAACGAAGCCCTAATGAACTGTCTTCGGGACACATCGTAGTCAATTGGTGTAACTGGGGCTGCTGGAATGCCCTCAGCGTCAGCCAGTTGAGTTTTGCGAGAAGCAATGGCCGCGCGCCATGCGTCACTCGGTGATTGTTGCGTTGACTCACTAGACATTAATTATTTTCCTTATCTCTTATCCATGTGAGAAAATCGTGTAGGGCTCTAATTCAAGGCCTACGCCTCTGAAATAGGTTCCTATTATTGTTAATATTACGTACACAGCAATGAAGCCGGAAAATTGCATAATCATGTGGTCGCGCTTACTTTGTGCTATTCCGGTCTTTGAGGCAACTGCAGCCAAAAGAAGCGGTAGCCCAATCATTGCTGTAACAGGAATCATCTGCTCAACTATTAAAGCCGAAATATCAATGTTCAATTCGATTTTAGGAAGTCCAAACAAGTCGGTTCGCAAAACGTTACCTAGTGGAATACTCTTAGTCCATTCGGGCCATGGGATGCCTGTTTGAATACCTCTTAGAGTAGTTAGAAATTCCAGAGATTCTGGCCATGCCGTATAACCACTTGCACCGTTCCAAATCGACTGTGAGTAAAAGTCTGATGGAACTGTATCTGTTGCCGAAAGAACGGGATTAACACCGTTTACTATTTCCTGAAGTCCAGCCGGAACTGCATCCCCACGTGCTTCTAAAGCAGCAGCGTACTGCTCCGCGGATGGGGTAGATGGAGCTCTAGGGCTTAATGTTCCGTTAGCGATCATTTCAAAAAGTTTTACATGCTTGGATGCATCGTACAGAATCAGGAGCAAGGTGCCGAAGAACCCAACAAATGCACCTACCCAAAGATTTAGCCAAGCTCGTGGGGTTGACAGCCATTCACCTTGGCCTTCATTAGAAGCATCAAAATAGGGAATCGCTCCCAGAGCAATCAATGCGATTGTAGGTACAATTACCCCAGCAAGTGCTGGGTGCATATGCAAAAGGAGCTCCTGTAGATTCAAGAAATACCAGGGAGCTTTTGATGGGTTTGGCGTGATTGCAGGATTTGCTCTATCTAACAGTACGGAATCAACTAATACAGCGAGAATTAACATAAGTATCGTGAATAAAACAGCACAAATAAATTCGATAAAGACAAGATCTGGCCAGACAAGAAGTTCCTCTTCGCGCGCGCGACTTTTTCGTCCACGGACAGCCTTCGATATAGGCTCTGAGGTATTTTCAGGTGCGGCTGTAGTCATTATTTAAATCCCTTATGCCTTTTTGTTACTTCCTAGAGGGGTCTCGCGAGTCCACCATCACGTCGTATTCGCCAGAAATGAACCATCATGAAGACCGCAGCGACAAGCGGCAACCCTATTACATGAAGGGTGTAGAAACGAATAAGGGCAGCTTGGCCTACTTGGTAGCCACCTACGAGTACGAATCTATTAGGTTCACCGAGAAGTGGCGCGGAACCCACCATGTTTGTACCGACGGTTATGGCCCAGAGAGCTAATTGATCCCAAGGCAAGAGGTAGCCAGTGAACGAAAGGAGAAGAGTCAAAACTAAAAGCACAACGCCAATTACCCAGTTGAATTCTCGAGGTGGCTTGTACGCGCCCGTATAAAAAACCCTCATCATATGCATAATAACCGTTAGTACCATTCCATGAGCCATCCACCTGTGCATATTCCGCATTAACTGGCCGAATCGCACATCTGTTTCTAGCGCGAGTATATCTTGATAGGCTCGATCGACCGAGGGGACGTAATAGAACATAAGTAAAACACCAGAAATCGTAAGCCCCAAAAATAGGAAAAAGGATAATCCACCTAAGCAGAAGGTATGCGTAATCTTGACGTGTGTTCTGTGGATACGGGTTGGGTGAAGATGTAAGAAAACGTTTGTTGCAACCGCCAGCATTTGATTTCTAGGTGTGTTTGGGTAACCTGATCGAAATATTGACCGCCATAATCGATTCTGAAACGCAGCGTCATAAAGCCTATCCCCGAGAGTTCCTCTCTGCGGCCGCTCGTTTGAAGCCATTACACTCACCAATCCTTTTCAAAAAAATTCTTGTTCTACTCAACAAGTCTTGCGACAAGCTTTTTCTAAGACTCCCACCAGCGACCAAACGCCACCATGATACCGAGGCCAATTGTAATAGTGAAAAATACGCCTAATAGCTCTAGACCTTCACCCTCACCTAGCATTCGTACCTCCAAGGCATCTCGCTAAAATTTAATTCTAAAAGCGTGTCGAAGAAATCTAATGGGACTGTTGAGCTAAGGTCAACGGTCTGTCATTACTTCCACTGACAGGCCCTTAGATTAAGTCATTTTTCGTGTATCTGCACTACCCCCCAGAGAGACTTTAAATTTCTTAAATAATAATTACGTTAGCATGATCAAGATTTTGAAATTCATAGCGGCCATTGATGCTGAAGCATCAATGCGAGTCGGTTCTGAAATTTTAGGTTGACGTATATGCAAAGCCCCATTTCACAAGGTAAAAATTCGCGACCGTCTCTTCGGACGGCGGCTCAGGTATTTCAATTCAGGAACTATAAGCTGTTATGGATTTCTTCAGCAGTATCTATGTTGGGCATGAATGCACAACAGATTATACGAGGCATGCTTGCCTGGGATTTAACCGGTAGTTTTGGAATGACAGCGTTATTAGTTATTTCTTTTGGTTTACCGATGGGGTTGTTTGCTTTGTTGGGTGGCGCTTTTGCTGATCGCTTCGAAAAACGGAACTTAATTTTACTTTCGCAGGTCGCTTCGATGTTCATTGCGAGTGCTACCGGCCTATTGGTGATGTTGGGGTTAATTAATTTTTGGCTACTTTTTGCTATTGGAGTTTTTCAAGGTAGTTTTGTGGCCGTAGGAATGCCGGCAAGAACACCGCTAATGATTGATACTGTGCCACCTGAGCAAAGACTGAGCGCTGTTGCATTCTCAATGATGCCGATGACAGCTATGCGAGCTATTGGGCCGGCGCTCGGCGGATTAACAGCTGGGTTTATTGGTTTTGAGTGGGGTTATTTTGGAGCCGGAATCTGTTATCTGATTTCCGCTCTGACAATTTTGACTGTTCCTACTGGAATTGGAAGTGACGACAAATCGGCTATGGCTGATCCTTCGTTCAGGAATTTATCTAGCTCGATAGGTGACGGATTACGATATGTTTATTCGAATCCGCAGATACGTCGACTGGTTTTGATGATGATAATAATCGCCGTGATGGGTATGCCGATTCAGACCCAATTTCCTGGATTTGTAGAAAGAGAGCTAAATGTTTCAAATTGGCAGGTATATGCAGGAATTCTCGTTGCTATCGGTGGAGTTGGTGGAGTTTTAGGATCGGTTTTTGTAGCCCGCTTGACCCAGTCACCTAGAAAACCATTGATTCAGTGGTTCGCCGGAATTATCGGTGCCATTAGCATTGCCTGTATTTGGATTGGAGCTCCATTTGGATTTTTTGGAGTGATTCTTCCAATATTTGTATCAGGAGCTGCGATGACGGCTTTTATGGGGATTAATCAGTCCATGTTGATGGATACTGCTGCGCCCGAATATCGGGGCCGTGTAATGAGTCTTTTTATGTTTAGTATGGCGTTTCTTTCTTTGAGTGCCGCACCGATGGGAAAGATCGCTGACTTGATCACCGCTGCTGGCTTGTTTGGCATATTAGGTATAGTTATGACCGGACTTATTATTGCGATTGGCCTGACTAGCAGACAATATACCTTTGGTGATTCGCGCTAGGTGATAATAGTTAAGTGAGATCAGTGTCTGAGTGATTGAGATCAATCAGTTACAGTACTAACCATGCCAAACCAGCGATTTGTTATAGCTTTGGATCAAGGAACCTCCTCCTCAAGGGCTATTTTGTTCGATAGTAAATTAGAGATCCTGGGAATCGAACAGGTTGAGGTTAGTCAGTCTTATCCCAATGATGGATGGGTGGAGCAGGATCCTCTTGAGTTGTGGAATGGATTGATCGATGTTGCTCAAAGGTTAATAAAAAACCATGGCTTGAGTGGGAAAGACATTGCGTCGATAGGAATTGCGAATCAGCGTGAAACTGCACTTGTTTGGGAAAAATCTAGTGGCCGTCCAGTCTATCCAGCAATCGTGTGGCAATCACGGCAGACAGCAGAAATTTGTCAAGCACTAAGAGCCTCCAATTTAGAGTCATCTATTCGTTCGAAGACTGGCTTAACCATTGATTCTTATTTTTCGGCACCCAAGTGGCGCTTTATTTTGGATCACGTGCCGAATGGACAGAGCCGAACGGAGAACGGGGAACTGCTCTTGGGGACGGTCGATTCTTGGATTATATGGTGTCTTACGAATGGTGCTAGTTATATGACGGATGAGACTAATGCCTCCCGAACCATGATCTGGAATATTCACACTGGTGAATGGGATGAGGAATTAATGAGCGCGCTAAACCTTCCGGAGATTGCTTTGCCTGAGGTTAAAACATCTGGAAATGATTTTGGTGTAACACAGAAGGATATATTCGGCGAGGAAATACCGATAAGAGCCGTAGCCGGAGATCAGCAAGCGTCTCTTTTTGGCCATGGTTGCAACTCGATCGGGCAAGCAAAAAACACTTATGGGACAGGGTGTTTTATTTTGGCGTTTGCTGGAGATACGGTGCCCGACAATATCGATGGAATCCTCACTTCAGTTGCGGCTCGTAATTCACTCGATCCACGAAGCTATGTAATAGAAGGATCTATTTTTATGGCCGGTGCAGCGATTCAGTGGCTGCGAGACGGATTAAGCCTCATTAATTCAGCCGAGGCAACAGAACAAATATCCTTCGATCTAGCGGATAGTGGTGGGGTGGTAGTGGTCCCCGCGTTTACCGGACTTGGTTCACCATACTGGGATGAGAATGCACGAGGTGCAATTTTTGGCCTTACGCGAGGATCTAATAGATCGCATATTGTTCGTGCCACATTAGAATCTATTGCTCACCAATCGGCAGACGTAATCAATGCTATCAACGAAGCGAATTTTTCAGTTAGCGAATTACGTGTGGATGGAGGCGCCTCAGCAAATAATTGGCTCATGCAGCAGCAAGCCAATATTCTTAATTTGCCAGTTTTGAGATCGGCAGTTTTGGAGAACACAGCTCGAGGAGTCGCCGCTTTGGCTGCACTCGAATCGAGCTTGATCGATAGATGGCCAATAAGTGCTGAGGGAGTGGACCGTTTTATACCAGAATGGACTGAGGGTGAGCGACTCAAGTCTCGAGATAGGTGGCATAGAGCACTGAAATCTACTCAGGTTTACGGAAATTCGTTTTCGAATTAGGTAAGCTCTAATTTTCACGAATCATGGCACACGGTATTTGAGCAAGCTACACTGTATGCCATTATTATTAAAAATATGTAGACCAAGGAGTGTGTACGATGGATTGGAACGATAGTCCAGAGCAGTCAACTTTTCGCTCGGATGTTCAAGCTTTTCTTGTAAGTAATCTGCCAGATCGTTATCAGCGAGATGATGATGGATTCCCGTCGGACGCGTCTTGGGTCGAGGACCGAAAATCAGAGGATGGCGATGCGTCTGGGGCCGCAAAGAACTGGGCTAATGCCTTGGGTGAAAGAGGCTGGGTAGCTCCACAATGGCCAAAGGAATACGGTGGCGCGGGATTAACCACTATTGAACAATTTATCTTCAATATGGAAATGACTGATGCTGGAGCACCTAGTATTGGCGGTTCCGGTGTTGCAATGCTGGGCCCAACATTAATTGTTCATGGAACGGAAGATCAAAAGAAAGAGCATCTTCCCAAGATTCTTAATGGAGAGGTTATATGGGCTCAAGGCTATTCTGAACCTGGTTCTGGGTCAGATCTAGCATCTCTTCAGACAAGAGCTATTCGTGATGGTGACGAGTACACGCTAAACGGTCAAAAGATATGGACGTCTGGCGCTCATAATGCTGATTGGTTTTTTGCGCTTGCACGGACAGATCCGGATGCACCAAAGCACCGAGGGATTTCATTTTTACTAATGGATGGTAAAACACCTGGACTATCGGTCAGACCTCTAATTGATATGGGATGGGGTCATGTGTTTAATGAGACATTCTTTGAGGATGTTAAGGTGCCCGTTGAAAATCGAGTGGGTGAAGAAAATCGTGGATGGTATGTCGGCGCAACTTTGTTGGACTTTGAGAGATCAAATATAACGGGAGCCGTGATTGCTCGTCGAGCAATTGGACGTTTAATTGAATACGCACAGGGTGAAGGTGCAGGTAGATCTCGTCTGAACGAGTTTCCAAACATAAAGCAAGAAGTTGCAGATCGATTTATTGAAAGTGAAGTGATGTTCAACTTTTCATTTCGAATTGTATCCATGCAAGGGCGTGGTCTCATTCCAAACTATGAAGCATCTACTTCTAAATTATTTAACTCCGAGTTGAGCCAACGGCTGGCAAATACGGGGGTTAAGGCATTTGGCCTATATAGCAATTTATGGGATGAATCCGATGACCGATCTGTGTTGAAGGCTTCATTCACGAAGTCATATGTATCGAGCGTAAGTGCAACTATAGCAGCGGGCACCAGTGAGATTCAGCGAAATATTATTGCGACAAGGGGACTCGGACTCCCTAGAGGATAGGCAAAAAATAAGGTAACTTAAATTAAGAACTAAAAACCGCTGATCGGGATAAACCAAAAAAGTTTATCTCCTCAGGCCATGATGGGCGGAGGTAATATGCCTAGTTATGAACTCACCTGTATTTTTCATCCAAGTCTTTCGACTGATGAGGTATCTACTTTAGTTGAGCGAATTGAGACCGAAATTGCTGTGCACGGTGCGGTATCATCCAAGGATCTATGGGGCCGTATGCGTTTGGCCTATCCAATTCAGAAAGTGATGGAAGGGACCTATGTCCACTACATCATAGATGTCCCCGGCCAGACTATTGCGCTGATTGAGAGATGGCTACATCTTCAGGAATCTGTTATCAGACACCTGATAGTGAAGGGTGTTGTGGCATATGAGAAAGCACCCCAATCTATTGCTCAAGGTGTGCGCGAGAGAGCGACTTATACACCCCGAACTGATGCACCTCGAACTGAGGAAGTAGCAACTGAGGAAGTAGCAACTGAGGAAGTAGCAACTGAGGAAGTAGCAACTGAGGAAGTAGCAACTGAGGAAGTAGCAACTGAAGAAGTAGCAACTGAGGAAGTAGCAACTGAAGAAGTAGCAACTG
>Ga0302122_10000671_pt1 | contig 21467 bp, 15 predicted proteins | sample CB21_SCM_MG_FD_203115 | JGI IMG/M metagenome (GOLD analysis project Ga0302122, IMG submission 203115) | Marine microbial communities from Western Arctic Ocean, Canada - CB21_SCM | ecosystem: Environmental > Aquatic > Marine > Oceanic | place: Canada: Western Arctic Ocean | collected 2017-09-28
GGCGGTTTTTTGTCTTGCGGCGCGCCAGGCGGCGGCGGCGGCCATGCTGCCAGGCGTGTAACAAGTGCTGCTGTGTTGCTGAGTGCTCAGTGCGGAGGCGGCTCAAGCAGAGATCGCCAGCGCTTGACACGACGTCAAAGTATATACTATGTGTGCCTTTTATCGCAGCGCAGCGACGTCGAGACCGCTACAGCGCGAGGAAGTGCGCGAGGCCTCGATCTGAATATAGGTGCGGGTTTCTTGTACGGGTTTCAAGCCCTCAACCAGCGGACGAGCGGGGACACGCAACTGAGGGTGGGAAGAGTTTAACAATCTTGCGAGCATCGAGGCAACAGCTCAAGACGCCGTCCCGCGGCCCCAGCCAAGCAGCCGACCCAGCAGCGTTGCCCGTAGCTCCCATCCGACTCAGCACCGGAGACCATGCCCGCCGCCACGCACTCGCCCATCACGCCCGAGCGCCAGGCCGAGCTCCACGAGGCCTGGAACCTGATCGCCGAGAAAAAAGGCGGATTACGCAAGAAGGAGGTCTACCGCGTCCTGCGGGCGCTGGGCATGGCCCCGACGGACTCCGAGTGGCGCGATTTATGGATCAGGATGGAGCCCGTGCACGGCAAGGTTGAGTACCACCAGTTCTCGCACGTGCTCGAAGAAACTCTAGAAGCAAGCTTCAACGTGGACCGCATCAACGCGGCCTTCGAACTTTTTGACACGGACCGGAAGCAGTACTTCGACACGACCGATTTGGACCGGGTCATGCGCTCTCTGGGCGAGCACCTCACCCTGGAGCAGGTCAAGGACATGATCTCGGAGGTCGACTGCCAGGGCGACGCCCGCGTGAACCGGGACGAGTTCCTGGAGATGATGTGCAACTTCTAAGTTGGGGTTTTGTGTAGGGGTGCCCCGCTGCGTCGGCGTGGCTGTCGAGAGGCTCCGGGCGCGCGTTGAGTCGCGCATACCGCGACGACTCGGGGGACTCAATATTTAAGCGACTCGGGGGACTCAATATTTAAGCGGCAACGTCGGATCTTGCTACCCTAGGTCGAGCGCGAGGATATCGAGGGGGTTGGTGTGCGGCCGAGCGCGCGGCGGCGGCGGCGCGGGTTGACTCGTTTAGTTGTTCGATATATCGGCCCGCCATTCGTTGCACCTGGGGAGTACGTTCGCGTTTGGACCCCCGTCCAGGAAGCCCGCTCCAGCTTCGCAGCAGCCGCAGGTGAACGCGTTCGCGACTCCCGGGGCGAAGCAAGTGCCTGTGAAACTTAATGCGGAACACATCGCACCGGCGGCACCGCAGTTTCTCAGGCACGAAATACATCGTGCATGAATCGCCAGCGGCCAGGCAGTCGCCACCACACGCCCCCGGTAACGCGCCAGGCCCGTCATATTCGCACTCCCGGGTCTACTCCGAAGGGCACACCTTAATAGTGATCGGGACAAAGCAGTGCACAAATCAAACATAGGGATAAGCCGGCCCATAGAAATATTATTAAGTAAGTAAGTAAGATTTTCGGCCGGCGGACCCCTCCTAAAATTCCGCGCGCGCGCGTTACCCCCCCTCCGCCGCGTAACTAGGGTAACACGCGATGCTCCACATCCGCCAACTGAGTATCCCGGGCCACCAGAGACGCAACCTGGGCCCCGAAGGAACCACATTCTGCCGAGTTTCGTGGGTTTCGGCCCAATTTTTGGACTTTTTTGGTAAATAACGGGTTTTTCTAATCTTACCCTACTTCAACTTTACGTTGAACTTCAACCTGACACAGCCGAGATATCTGAGGCCTACTCCTATAATATTTTGATTTGTGCACTGGGGCAAAGGCGCTGACGCCGACGGCGAGCGCGAGCGCAAGTGGCGCGAGGCCGCGGACGCGCTGGACGACTTCTTCCCGTGGATTAAAAACTTGACCTTACGTAGGAACCACCTGGGCGATCGCCAGTGGGAGAAGGTGAGCGGGCGGGATCCGCGGCTACGGTACTTCTACCCCGCGTTGATGGCATCGACCGCGGGAACACCCGTATGGCGAGGGGAGAAACCCGGCGAGGCCGCCTGGCGCGCGGCGACGGCGCTCTGGACGGAGGTCAAGTCCACGAAGCGCGTCTCGCTCATGGTGACGTGGCAGTCCGCGATGGCGGCGAAGTGCCGGGACATCCCCGACGGCGTCGTAGAATACTTTGGTCTCACTGAACCGGACGAACGGTTCGAGGGGCACTACTTCTTCGTCGGAGAAGACAACCCGAACAAAGCGAGCGCGGCTCTGAAGCTGATCGTCCGCCTCGCGTTCCTCAATTGCTGCGCGACCGACCGGTGCGGCGGTTCGGTTGCGAACGAGATTTTCGTAAACGGCTGGGAGGGCGGCTTTTATAACGACACGGGCCGCCGCGAGTACTTCTACGAGACGCTCACGGATCAATATACGGAGCACGAGATCGACCCGGTCGTGACCAAGAGGAGGGCCCGCGCCTTGTGTCGCCCCGGGACCACGGAGGACCTGGAGGACCACACAGGGTTTTGCGCGACGCGGGCGATGCAGATCCTCCGGGGCACAGCGGACCTCCCCGAGGGCTGGAAGAACATGCACTGGCAGCTCCCGGCCTCCGACGCGGAAAGCGACTCGGGCGACTCCGGCAGCGAGTCCGCGTGGGCGTTGCCCGGCGACTCGGACTAAGTATACACCACCACTTAGAAGCGGCAGTTCCCCGGCGTCCGCGGGAAGGGAATGACGTCCCGGATGTTCTCGACGCCCGAGCAGAGCATGACGAGGCGCTCGAAGCCCAGGCCGAAGCCCGCGTGGGGCACACTCCCATACTGGCGCAGCTCGCCGTACCACTTGATGTCCTCCGGGTTCAAACCGACGCTCTTGGCCCGCGCTTCGAGAATCTCCAGGTTGTCCTCCCGCGCACTCCCCCCGATGATCTCGCCGATCCGAGGCACCAAGATATCCATGGCCGCGACCGTCTTCCCGTCGGCGTTCAACTTCATGTAGAAGGACTTGATGTCCTTCGGGTAGTTGATCAAAATCACGGGTCCCTTGTACAATTCGGTCAGGTACTTCTCGTGCTCCGAATCTAGGTCGATGCCCCACGTGACCTTTGTGTTCTCGAACGTGGCCCTCCCACTCTCCATTTCCTTGATTAACACTTCGACCGCCTCCGTGTACTCCAGCCGCTTAAAGGGCGTGTCCACGATGGCCTGCAACCGGTCCCTTAACCCGCCGCACTTGTTCCCCTCGAAGAATTCGAGGTCGTCCGCGCATCTACATAAAGCCGCGGCCACGCAATACTTCAAGTAGTCTTCTGCTAAAGCCATGTCGTCTTCTAGAGTAGCGAAGCTGACCTCGGGCTCGATCATCCAGAACTCCGCTAGGTGCCTGGAAGTGTTGGAATTTTCCGCGCGGAACGTCGGGCCGAACGTGTAGCAGTCCGCCAAAGAGACGGCGTGCGTTTCTACATTCAGTTGCCCGCTCACCGTCAAGGAGGCTTGGCGTCCGAAGAAGTCCTTGGAGTAGTCCACTTTCCCATCCACAATTGGTAGTTTCGGGGCCTTGTCGTGCTCCGGCGGGAGTAACGTGGTCACCGTGAACTGCTCGCCCGCGCCCTCGCAGTCCGCCGCGGTAATTAGAGGCGTGTGCACATACAGGAACCCCCGTTGTTGAAAGAACTCGTGCGTCGCGAACGCCAGCGCGTTCCGCAGCCGCACGACGGCGCTGCCGATCCTCGAACGCGGCCTGAGGTGCGCGTGCGTCCTCAGGTGCTCCGCCGTGTGGTACTTCTTAGCTAACGGATAGGTCTGGGCGCCCACCGTGCGGTTCGGGCCGCCCCGCGTGCAGCCTAACACCGTGATAGCTTTGCACCGGATTTCCACGGTCTGGCCCTTGCCCGGCGACTCGACGACCTCGCCCTCCACCCTAAGGGACGCGCCGGCGCCGCCGCAGGCCCTGGCCTCCGCGAAGCCCGTGGTCGAGTCGTTTCCACAGACGACTTGGATGGACGCGAGGCACGAACCGTCGTTCAACTCCACAAATAAAGTAGCGCCCTTCATGGCCTCCCGGAGCGTGCGGACCCAGCCCGCCACGACGACCGTGGACCCGATTGCTGAAGCGCCTCGATTCAACAGCTCCTTCAATCGCTCCCTACTCCGCGCAAACGTCGGCTGGAACATGGTGCGCGGGTCCTTGGGTTGTTTAGAGGACGCCGTGGTCTTCTTGGGCGTCGGCTTGGCCTTTGAAGGCGCCCGGCCTTGGGGCAGGGCCTGCAACGCGTCCTGTTTGGCGCCCTCGAGAACGTCAAAGGCCGGCGTGTGTAAGCATGTGAGGTACCACCTTAACAAAGAGGGCTTCAACTCCTTGGTCTTGACCAGGCCGGCCTTCAGCGCAGCTCGTAACACGCAGACCACGCTGACGTCGGCGCACGAGACGCGGTCGCCCGCTAAATAGGTCGTCTTCTGGAGCGACGCGTCTAATGTAACGCACGCATTTAAAACGTCCGTCGCCGCCCTTTGTACAACGTCCTTGCTCTTGGCGTGGACCTGGGCCGCGACCACGGCGACTTCTAGTTCATGCGTGCCGAATTCCAGCCACTGGTCGACGCGCCCTCGACAAAACCCGTCCGCCCCGCACAGCTCCGTGGCCGGGTTCAGGCCCGCCACGTACTTCAGGACCGCGTCGCTGCGCGTCACGGGCCCATTTTTCGTCTTCAGCACGACCGTCGCGGCGTGCGGGCACAGCGCTTTCAACGCGGGCTCGTCCTTGGCACTGATGAGTTTGAGCTCCACATGCGCCAGACTTGCAACGATGCGGATCTTCTGCGTCTTGTGCGCCGGCGCGCCGGGCGCGGCCACCAGTTCGAGCGGCGCCGGGCCTCGCCTGGCAGCCTGGCTCTTCAGCGTGAGCGGCGTCGTGTGCACCGTGCCGGCGACCATCGCTGCTGCTTTAATGGACAGCTCTCGCACCGCTCAGGCGGCGTCGTTGCACGGCTGTGCTACGCGCCCTCTTCGCTGGACTGAGGCATCTCTCATTTTTTGAGTTTTCTTTTTTAGGTTAAAAGCCGGGATGCGTACCGCGAGTGCTCTTGGGCGCAGTTGTCGAGGACTGATTGGACCGGGCTGCCGGTGCGCGTTGCGGTGCGGGTTTCGACGAGATCCAGGCTGATCGAGTTGCGATTGATGCACAACGTGTCTCGCTTGCCCTGCTGCGGCTGAGCGTCTCGCGCGGTTATAGCATCGCTGGCAACGCGCCAATAGTAGCGCTAGCGCAGCACCGCCGCTGTCCAAAGAGCAGAGCTGCAAACTTTAGATCTGTGCTCTCCTGTGCATCGCAGACCGCAGCGGTGCCGTAGACGCCGCCGACAGGCGTCAGGAACCAGCGACGCTCTCACAGAATCACCCATCGCACGGCGTGCGCGCAACAAACGACCATGCTCGCCGTCTCGCCCGACGCGCGGTACACGAACGCGCTGGGCGACGCGCTGCTGTGCGGCATGCACTGGCTCTTCGTGTTCAAGTTGGTGAGGCGAGGCAAGGTGGAGGGGAGCCGGGCCCGGGTCCTGCAAACACTTACAATGGCCTACTACCTGGCCATGATCGGCTTTCAGGGCTTTGGGTGCGCCATGCATCTGCTGGAGCCGACATACAGCGTGCCGGACAAGTTCTGGGCCTATTATTTGGTGTGCGGGTGTTTTGCACCGTCCTTATACGGCATGGTCGTTTGTTGCGATCAATTGGAGAATCCTAGACACGCGTTGATGGGGGTCTGCGGGTTCCTGGTGGCGTCTCTATCTTATTTACCATGTGCGTACTATAGGGTGGACCTGTCGGAGGTCATCCCCTTGCCCAAGACCCTGGAGCTGACCCTACCGGCGTTCCTCGTGCGCTCGATGGCTTCATTACCTTGGATGGGCTCGGCCCTCGCCCTGAACGGCGTGAGTGAAGCCACGCAAGCCCTCCGCTTGGTTTTTGATGGGCGGGGCTACGCGGCGACGCCCTTTGAAGACATCTTCTCGCCGCGGTATGCGTCTGCAACGGACCTCGTGGCGAGCTTCCCGGACTGGCGCTGCGAGTCCCTCGGGACATTGATGCTCTGCTTCGGCGTGGGCACCAACGTCGTCTTCACGGCCCTGAACGCGCACGGCGCGCGGTCCGCGGACGCCGGCCGGCGGGAGCGCGCCGCCGCGGGCAAGCTGAGCGGCCTCTACATGTTCCTGGCTCTATTGTCCATGCCGCCGTCCATGCTCCTGGGCGGCGTGCGCTGCGGCATCGACCTCATGCACGCCTGCGCCGCGCCGTCCATGTACCTGCAGGCGGCCGCGTGCGCCGGGGCCGTCGCGGCGGCCGACGCGGCCGCGCGGCGCGCGGGCGACCGGAAGGCGCGCTGAGGCGGTCGCGCGTAAGGGCTCCTCACACCTCTCTTCCCTTTATACTAGAAGCAGGGCGGCGTCGTCCCCGGTCGTCTTGCTCCGCCGTTATTTTCTTTTTAGTCCGGGAGGCTTGGTTGAGGACTCCTGCGAGTTAAGGAGGGGTTAAGCGAGGCGCCAGGGGGTAAAATTGGTCCGGGCCCGTCTGCCGACTGCATTTCGCTCTTCTCATTTATTTATTTTCCTGCGCTCGCTGAGTCCTTTAGGGCGGCCGGCACGCGCGCTACGTATCACTGTTCGCACCTGAGACTGCCTCGTGAACGCGCGCATCGCGCCGAGCGCTGTGCGCCGAGCGCTGTATTTACTTCACCTGTATCAGCGTCGGCAATCGGCAATAAGGCCCGAGCGGCGGCGACATCGGCTCCAGCCCGCGGCCGCAGCCCCGGCCACGCCTGCTCCGCGCGTGCGCTCTAGTTTGCGCACAAAAAAGCCGACGCGCGACTTCGCGTCGGACGACTCGGACCCGACGTCGGGTGCTCAGGTCATCGTGAACCCTTCGAGCCTGGGGGACCTGCAGGTCTGACCTACGACCGTAGTGGGGCCACACCACTCAGGAACCATGTCCCTGCCTCGCCTCGTCGTGGCGCTCGTCATCGCCGGCGCCGGCGCCGAGACGTCCCGGCCGACGCCCACGACGCAGTTAGGGCACTACGGGTTCTGCACGAAGCCCAGGTCCTGGTCCAACCAGTGGGGCGACGAGAACCTCGTCGAGACGGGGGCATGCCGAACCACCTGGACGTCGGGAGATCCGGGGTGCAATTCCGACCAGTACGGCTGCCCGTCGGAGGCGTGCGACGGCGCGGGCTACGACCCGTGGTGCATGACTGAGAAGGGCGGCAAGGACGACTGGTGCTACTGCCGGTCTTCGGTGACGCCGCCCCCCCCCGACCGATAATTGCAACCGCACCATCCGCCTCGCTTCCCCGCGCTTCGCCGCGCCGGGGGTGCTCGGCCTGATGAGCGTCGACCAGCTAAGCTTCGGCGACGCCTGCTTATCGTGGTACAACCAGCCGTCCGGCGTCGCCGCTTTCGAACTCGACGCGCGACGTGACGCGCGACTTGGAGTCGTCCGCCTAGCCGCTCTTCACATGGTCTCCCTTCACTTATCTCTTATCCTAATCCTATTCGAGACCGCCTAACTTTCGGTCAACGTTAGATACAGAGCCGGGCTGGGCTGGCCAGGCGCATTGGAATCTGTGAGTTGACCGAGTCGTTGGCCGCGTCGTCCTGGAGCGTGTGTGTGACGGTGTGTGTGACTACTTATCGTGACTAGCCCCACTAGTATCCGGCCCCGATGGTTGGTGCAACCCCCCCATCTTTAAAACCCGTTTTGGGAGTCAAAGGAACCGCACCCGTTTTGACGGCGCCAGTTGCTGTACGAGGCAGGACAGGAAGCTACCCACCACGGGGCATACTCATGAGCTGCATGTGTGCCTTGTCGCACCTCTAACTCGAATACTACTGTGTTGAGCGTGTGCACAAATTCTAATGCGGACCAGAGGTCCCGCAGCAGTGGCCGCATTATTCGCCTGCGCGGTCGCATTTGTGCCGCCGCGGCCGCAACAAGCCACTGTCGTCGTTTTCCGCGACGCGACCACACTTGCCGCGTCGAAGGACGCCACCACGGCGCAAGACGACGACGACGACGATTGGCGGCGCCTGGCCAATTCCAAGGACTTCGCCGCCGACGTCTTTTTGGGCTGGGCGGCCGAGGACCCCGGTTTGGGGGCGTGCTTGCGCACGCTGAACCTGCGGCGCGGCCGCTTCGGCGGCGACGTGCCGCCCGCTCTCTGGCCTTTCCAGTTGCGGCGGAAGCTCGCGCGGGGCCTCGGGCGGCGCGGTCGCGCCCGAAGCGCGCGCCGGGCGGCCTGGGCCGGCGCGAACGCGAAGCAGGCGCGGTCCGACGAGGAGCGGGACGAACTGTTACGGTACGCGGCGTACGAGCGCTTCGTGAGTGCGGAGAGAGCTGATGTCGAGGCAAGGAACATGAGCCACGACGACCGGAGCTCGACGGACGCGGCGCGGCGCCGGAGGCAACGCCAAGTCGAAACGGAAGTGGCCGCGTCCCTGGAATTGTCCTGGCGCGACCTCCGATCGGCCTACGCGGAGCGCGAGGCCGTCGTGCGGAACGTGAACGGCGCCGCCGAGGACCTGGCGGGCGCCTGGGTCTACCACCTCGGCCTCTTGCAAGCCTACGCCCAGAACCACGACAGCGCGCGGCCGCCCGCCGCGTACGTGGCCCCGTGCGGCGCGAAGCTCGGGCGGTGGCTCGCGGACCAGCGCTCCCTGGACAAGCGCGGCCGGCTCGCGCCGGCACGGCGCCAGCAGCTCGAGCTCATCGGGGGCGACGTGAGCCCCCTCGCGGCGCACGCCGAGCGGCGCTGGCGCCGCGCGTGCCTGAGCCTCTGGCGCTTCCGGCGGCACGAGGGCCACGCCAAGGTGCACCGGACCTTTGTCGACGAGGACGGTTTTGGATTGGGCGGCTGGCTCGTGGAGCAGCGCCGGCGGTACGGGGAGGGCTCGCTGCCGCCGAAGCGGGCGCGGGCCCTGGAGACGCTCGGCGTGTCCTTCGAGCGGCCGCGCGCCCGGGCCTGGCGCATTCATTTCGAGGCGCTGGAGGCGCGCGCGGACGCGACGGGACGCGCCGACGCGCCGGCGCGCCACGTCACCGAGGACGGTCTCAAGCTCGGCCAATGGGTCGCGAAGCAGCGACGCCTGAAGCGCAAGGGCACTCTCGCGCCGGCGCGCGAGCGCCGGTTATCCTCGATCCGCTTCGTGTGGGCGCCGCGCGCCGCGGTGTCGCGCGACGTCGCCTATGCCGCCGCGTTGGCGGCGTTCATCGCGCGCGAGGGGCACGACCGCGTGCCGAAGCGGCACCGGGAAGCGGGCGTGGGGCTCGGGGAGTGGCTGTACCGGCGGCGAAAGAAGGGGGTCTTGTCCGTCGAGTGTGTGGATGTGTAACATGAGCGTATAATTTTAGCAATTATTTTAGCGCGCGCTCAAAATAGACCAGGTATCAACAAGCAGTCGCGTAGCGTAAAGTTCTGTGTTGTACGTGTGTTGGCGTCAAAGACCTCCGCGACCCAACACGGGCCGCCGCGATCGCCGCGATCACCCGAAGATGGGCTATACTTGGGGCCGGGCGGTCAGCGTAATTAGGTTGCGTTGGTAGGATGTCTAACAACACATGTCCGCCAGAAATGAACATTGTTTTGAAATTCCCGCGGCCGCCCGAAGGCCCAAAAATGGGCTTCGGTACCTTCCAGGGTAGGTAGAGCAAAATAAACAACCTCCTAAATTAAGTTAGCACCATAGTCGGCCACTGCGACCAAATATATCAGAGTAGCGGCCCAGGAACATACCCTCGCGGCTCCCAGAAATTAGTGCCCCGCGGGGACATTCGCGGATGAGTCTTACGGGTTGCCAAAGTACACCAGCGATTAACGCCGCCATCCACCGTCCAGTTAGTACATTATAAGTACTCCGGCCCAGTTTTCATCCATATCCGACGGAACTGGGGCCGACAGCCCGCGCTCGGAGGGTGGGAGAAGAATTCTACGAGACACTTCCCTTCGTTAGGTGTGTTTACATCCCTTTGACGGTGGTAGAGGCCATCTAACCCACCAGAACAATTACTGAGGTGTGTCATGTACTCCGTAAGCTCCGCGCGGTTCGCCGACTTCGCGACCCCACGTTTACATATAGACGGGCCCAGAACCTAGACCTGCGAATATCAGCGACGCTACTACCCCGAGGGACCGTGCCGCCGTTGTTCTATTCACAATCGACCCACTTGCTCATTCTCCGCGGACGACGGTGCGTAGACGGACCTCCAAAAAGGCCCCAGACCCGTGAGTTATGAAATAAATTTTCGTTTAAGTCGCTTCGGTACTTGGGTGGTCCATCCGAACCGCTTGAACATTTACTACATTGGATTTATGGAACCGTAAGCTCCGCGCGGTTCGTTGACTCCGCGACCCCTCGATCTCGTCAATTCGGGCACAAGACCTGGATCTGCGACCATCAGCGCTTGTACCATCACCATGGACCTTGGCGCGATTGTTTATTTCATCATCGACCGACCTGTCCGAGGTCCAGATCAATAATATTCAGACCCGAGCACAGGCAGCCCAAAGTACCCTTCTCGTAGTGTAGATGTCATATACTTGATTTCCGCTATCGGTGGGGTAGTATGGGACCCAACGAGATCGCTAGTACGCTTCCTGGGGGCCCTCGAGTAATTAGCGTATTTGACTTTCGCGGGTGCTGTCGAGCCCAAATAAAACACTTTTTTGGGGTGCTGATCGGCTCTCGGACACCCTATGGATTAGGTCTGATGGTGGGTGGACGCCTACACCGTTTGCGCATGCACTTTGGACATCCCATAGCTCTCAAAGCTCTGGAACTCCAAACACTGGCTGGTTATGCCTGAGGGAGCTAGACTGCTGTGAGAATTGGTAGATATGATCCAGGCGCCGGCGTATGCGGTGTAAGCGACTACGAACGTCTAGTAACGACCCTAAGCGACCCTTGGGAGACCTCTGGACCACGATTCGACCGGGTTCCACTGGCGCGGCTGACCACTCAGCACCGCGAGTCAAAAATTATTTTTTTCACCCCCCAGTAATCGTCCTATTGATCTCTTTGGGCCAGTATCTAACCGAACGATACTCAAACGGTTACATGTCGCATTTCACCACCCAGCTAAAACCCAGACGGGTTTTTTTCACCATCCGTTTGCGCCTTGCAGCCACTAGCGGTGTAAATGGAGGCTTTATACTAGGTATGTATTGTCTTGAATACGCAGCGTAACAATTGCGTGCGCTGTGTTTGAAAGCTGCAGTGTGGAGCAATGCAAAAGCTCGACGCCGTGGTCATCGGTGCCGGCTGCGTCGGCCTCGCACTGACCCGAGAACTCGCAAAGCGCGGCGCGCGCGTCGCCTGCCTCGAGCAGGCGAGCCGCTGGGGCGAGGGCATCACGAGTCGGAACTCGGAGGTCGTCCACGCGGGCATTTACTATGGGGACGCGCTGCCGCGGAAGCGCCGCGCGTGCGTGCGCGGCCGCGAGCTGCTCTACGCGTACTGCGCCGAGCGGCAGATCCCGCACGCCAAGCTGGGCAAGCTCGTCGTGGCCCAAGCGGGGAACGAGGCCGGCTTGGATCTCATAGCCCGCCAGGCGGCGGCGGCCGGCGTGCTTGACTTAAGACGGCTGGACGCGACGGAGGTCGCGGACCTCGAGCCGAATGTCTGCGCCGCCGCAGCGCTGCTCTCGCCGTCGACGGGCGTCGTGGACTCGGCGGCCTTCTGCGACGCGCTGCGCGACGACTGCGTCGACCTCGGGGCAATAGTGGCGACGGGCCACCGCGTCGAGGCCGTCGATGCGGAAAAGGGCGTGCTGCAAGTGAGCGTGGACAGCGAAACGATGGCCGTGGAGGCCAAGGCCGTGGCGAACTGCGCGGGTCTCTTCGCGCCCCTCCTCGCCCGCCAGGCGGGCCTCGACGTTTCATCGCTGTTCGCCCGCGGCTCGTACTACGCATTGAAAGGGGACTCGCCCTTCTCGCGCCTCGTCTACCCTCTCCCGGAACCGGGCGGCCTCGGCGTCCACGCGACGCTCGATTTGGGTGGACGGTGCCGCTTCGGGCCCGACGTCGAGTGGCTGCCGGCGGGGACCTTACCGGACGCGCCGGGCCTCTTCGAGGTGGATCCGGCGCGCGCGGCGCCCTTCTACGCCGCGGTGCGCACGTACTGGCCGGCGCTCGCCGACGGCGCGCTGGCGCCGGACTACGTGGGCGTGCGGCCGAAGCTTTCTCGAACTGCGGCGGACTTCCAGGTCGTGCGAAGCGGACGGGTGCTCCACCTCCTCGGCATCGAGTCGCCCGGCCTGACGGCCTGCCTCGCGCTCGCGGAGGAGGCCTGCGACGCGGTGCTCAACCCGCGGCGGGGCCAGCGCCGCGTGGCGCTCGCGACGCCGCCGGACCCGACGCGCGCGCGGCCCACGTCGTCCCAGTACTACGGCGTCCGGTGGCACGCCCCGACGAAGAAGTGGATCGCGTTCCTCGACGACGCGAACGGCCGACATAAGCACCTCGGTCTCTTTGCGGATGAAGCGGCCGCGGCGTTGGCGCGCGACGACGCTATTTGTCGGCTGGGGCTCGCACGGAAGCTGAACGCGGATAAATCGGGCACCCTCGTGCCCAAGCCGCGGCCGTCGTCGCGATACCTCGGCGTCGCGTGGCACGCCCCACTGAAGCGCTGGTCGGCGAGGTACAAGCTCAATGGCAAGAATACGCACGTCGGCTACTTTGCGGACGAGGGCGCGGCCGCGCTCGCGTACAACGCGTCCATCGAAAAAGCGGGACTGAACAAAAGGCGGAACCCCGTCGACGCCGCGGGCAAGCTCGTCCCGAAGTGGCCCGTAATTCGCAGCCCGGCTCGCCGCGGGCGAGGCGCCCGCGGACGACTCGCAGCCGCAGCGACCGTGTAATGTATTGGTGTGTGTAGCTGTGGTTCTTGTCGCGAGCTGCTCTAGAGGTAGATTTCTATTACATCGTCACACAGGGAAGGGGGCACTCAGGCCTAGCCCGGGTCCGGGTCGTTTCTTGCCGCCGCCATTAACCCAAAGAAGGACGAGCGGACATCCGGCGGGAAATCGACGACCACCTGCGGTCCTGTGTCGGAGTCCGACGGCGGCGGCAACGCCACGACCGCCGGGGGTCCCGCGTCGAAGTCCGACGACGACGAGGCCGACGCCAGGTCCGGCAGGTCGTCTGCGAGCTCCCCAGGCGTCTCCTCGAGGGGATTGCCCTCGGGCGTGTCCGGATCGTCGCCCGGCACGTCAGCCGCGCCCGGCGTCCCGGCGCCGCCCGGCATCGGAATGGGATTGCCGAACATGAGCGGCCCGCCGAACTGCAGCCCTCCGGCGCCGAGCAGGTCGGCGAGGTTCGGCGGCACGGCGCCCGCGGCGCCCCCGCCCGTGGCTCCCGCGCCGAGCAGGTCGCCGAAGTTGAGCCCGTTCGGCAGGTTCCCCGCGGTGGCCCCGCCCATGGCGGCGGCGGCGAGCCAGCCCCCCGGCGGCATGACCCCCTGCGGGCCCGCCGCGTGCACCCCCCCGAACTGGATCGGGCCCTGGCCACCGAGGGGCCCTGGCTGCGGCTGCGGCCCTTGGCCGCCCATGGCGTTCGCCATCATGGTCTGGATCTGGGCGTCCACGTTCTCGCGCATCAGCGCACTTCTCAACTTCTTCAGGCCGTCCTTGTCCTTCCCGGGGAACTGGGCGCAGTAGACAGAATTAATCACTGCCTCGCTCCGCGGGCCGCGCTCGCCCCCGAAGACCATGCACTGCCGCACCACCTCCCGCTCGTCCAGGTCGCCCTCCTGTTCCTCGACCCATTTCGCAAAGGCCGTGGCCTGCGAATCTTTCAAGGGCTGGAACCCCTCGGCACAAAACTCCTGCGGGCCCTCCTGCTTGGCCACATGACTTAATGCGGGACTCGCGCTGCACGCGTGCGAGACGCCCTTCCCGAAGCACCGCCCACACAGGTCGAAGCCCGGGATGACCGAGCACCGCGTGCACCGGTAGCGCGTCCCTTTCAGCGACTTGGCCGCCGGCGAGTCCAGGCCGCGGAAGTGGCCGCAGCCGTCGCACCAAAAACCCTCGTGCAGCTCGTCGGGCTCGCCCGTCTCGCGCGGGCCCCTTTCTAATCTTACGTTGGCGCGCCGCACGCTTTTTGCTTTCACATCTCCGTCTAAGCGGACGCCTACCCTATCAGCGGCCGTCTCGCACTGGACGACCGTGCCCCTTCTCAAATTTAGCGTGTCCGCCTTGAGGCCGTGCAACAAGACGCGCGTCCCAATAACGTAGAGCGACTGCAGAATTTCCGGTCGGACCTCTTTGCCGCTACGGCACGCGCAGGCCAGCCGCGGCACGAGCGAGCCGCTGTCGCCCGCGAAGACGCAACACAGCGCCAGGACGGGCGGCGGCAGGTCCAGCAAGCCGAAGGGGACCTCTTCAATATCGGGCTCGACCGGTTCGCTATGATCGTCGACGGCGTTGACGAGCGCCACGACCTTGGCTCGGACGCCCGGCGGCAGGCTCGCGACGGCCGCGCGGCACTCGGCGACCTTCTCCCCGATGATGGACGCGCCGTAGCCGGCGTCGCGCAGCCGGTTCAGGGACTGGAACAGGCTCGCGACCCGGGCGACCGCGGCCGCGGGGTCGCTCTCGCTCGTCGTTTCATCCGCTGACATCTTTGCAGAGGCCTCTAATATGCTCCTACGGAGAAGGGGCCCAGCAGCGTACGTTGTGTGCCACCGATGTGCCACTGATGCGCACAAATGAAGCTCAGTAACCAGAGTGTCACCGCTACGCGCGAGTGTCACCGCTACGCGCCCGCAAGACAGACCCCAGAGCTTTTCTAGACCCGTTTTTTACGATTTAGCCTCTAAACATATGTACATCATGACACGGCCCCCAGCACCCACTCGTAGGCGACGAGGCGCGAACTCGCGACTAGTATCGCACGCGTTGTCGACGGGCCGAGGCCCCGGAAAAACGCGGCCGCGCCGCCACCGCGCCAGAGCGAGCGCGCGGCGTCGGCGGCGCTCCGGCGCGGGGCGCCCGGTGGGACCGCTTGTTGCGCAGTCTTGACCGTGTCGAACGGATGGTTTGCCACCCACGCGAGCGCCCCGCTCGCCGCGGAGACGGCCGCGACGGCCGGAAGCGGTGGCCGCGCCTCGCCGAAACTCGCCGCGCGTACCGCGTCGTAGGTTCCCAAGTAGACGCACGTGAACACACCTTCCCGGAGGCAATTCATGGCGTGGCCGCGGAAGAGGACCCGTCCCGCGCCGCCGGCCTGCAGCGTCGCGCCGAGAACGGCGATTGGTCGCGACCCGCGAAGCTGGGACTGGATCTTCAGGTAGTCGAATGGCGTCGACAGCGTCGCCGTCGCGATGCCGGCGACCGCACCACTCGCAAAGGACCCGAGCGCATTGTCGGGCAGCACGCGGCGACACTCCGAGAACGCAAGGAACATGCATGAATTCATGAGAGCCCCGCTCACGAGCGGCGGGCCGACGCCCCGTCCGAATGCGTGCGCGCCTTCCTCGCGCAGCATGCGTGCGGCGCGTGCCATCGTGGATGTCGTCCGGCTGCGCTCCGCATCCGCCTGCTGCCGAACCTTTAGGCAATCAAGCGGATGACCAAGCAGCGTACACAATAGACCGCTGGCGCTTCCAGCAAAAATATCTACGGCTGCCATAATCTCTTCGTGCTCTGTGTCTCCTGCTCTGTTGTTCTTCTCTTCTTTTGTTCTTTTGTCTCCGTGACTGGACAGCAGCTCAGCGCTTCCGGACGGCTCTGTTTGTGGTCAGCATACATACACAATGTCTCTTTCGCGAGTGTATGCCCTGGCAGTCTGCAAGCTAGCCAAAAGACAAGCTGGCTGAAACTGTAAAATATATATAAAAATCAAATGATGGGCGCACGGGTTTTCGTGGGAGCTTTCGTGCGGGTATTCTTAAATCTGATTTGCATGTTGCCCAGCGCTCATGAGTTCAGGAGAGTAGAAGACACGCACGCGACGAGTCGCTCTCTCTACGACGCTGCGACGCGTGGGAGCAGCGTTCGGGCTGCCCCGATACGTGATCAACCCATGGGCCTCCTCCCTACATGCCTAGCACTCCTGGCCGCCGCCCAAAAAACGCGGGCCGCCCACCACACCTACGAGGCGCTCGCCTGCGCTTCAAACGCGCCCTGGTGCGTCATAGCGGACGCGAAGAGGGGCCAGGTGCTCGTGGTGGACCTCGAGAGCCGGGCGCTGGCGGCGGTTTGGGGCCGGGACACCGCAAGCGCGGGCTCCGTGTGGGCCGCCGGGCTCAATGAACCGCGGAGCCTCGCGGTCGTCGAGCGGGATTCGATCATATTGGTCGGGTGTAGAGGGGGCCTCAGGGCGCTCGCCACGGCTTCATTGGACGTCTCCGCGCTGCAGTGCGGCTGGCAGCTTGACTGGGGCGCACCTATTTCACTAGCCGTCGACGCGCGCGGTTCATCCGTGCGCGGGCGCAAGGCGGGCACGCTCGTGGTCTACGCGCTCTGGGAGGACGGGCGGGCGCGGTCCTGCGACGTGGATAAAAGTAATCGTGTCGTCGACGCCCGGGCCGCCGTGGCCTTCGCCGAAGCCGACAAGCCAAGGGTGCGGACGCTCGCGTTCGACGCCGGCCGCGGCGAACTCTACGTCGGCGCGCATGGCAAGTTGTTATTAGCGGCGCCGCGCATCCTGGGCAGCGCCGTGCCCGTCGCGGCCACGGCGGTGGACGCGCCGGGACAGCTGTTCTTCGATGCCATTGTTTGGCGCGGGCCCGACCACGGCGCGGCCTTAGATGGTGATGACGCCGCCGAGGTCCACGCCGCGAGCGGTGCCTTGGCGGCCTACGACGCCGGGCGCGGCGCCCTGTGGGCGCGGTCCGATCCCGACGGCGCCTTTGTGGAAATTTTGAGCGGATCCTTCAAGCGGGGCGCAGCCGCGAGCCTCGTTTCGCGGGACGACGGCGACTGCTCGCTGGTCGTGTTGGATGGCAGTGCGATCCACTGCGTCTCGACGGGCCGCGAGGTCTCCACCGTGGTCGACCTGCCCAGCGGGGACGTGCCGCGGTGCGACCGCGCCGCCTGCCTCCCGTGGCCGGCGACCTTCCCGCCCCGACCGACGGACGCGCCCGTGACCTACGCGCCGTCCCCGAGACCGTCGGCGCGGCCGACCTACGCGCCGTCGCCCGAGCCAACGGCCGTCACTACCGCCCCGTTCGCGGCGCCGGCTACTGCGCCATGGTGGGGCCTCGCCTACCGCGCGGCGCCGCCCGTCCTACTGGGTGGGTTATTGGGGCTGATCGTCTATCTGGTCGTGCGAGGCTGCCGCAGTGGCAGGAAGCCCGTCGGCAAGGGCGGCTACGCCCGCGCGAAGAACGACGACTCCCTGGAGGACGAGGACCTGTCGGACGCGGACTTTGAAAACGTGGTGCGGTCTACCGAGCTTCGCGCTTTTGTCTAATGTGATATGTTTGTTCACAATGAGTCTTACACAGCACACTTTTGTTGACGGGCACGATGGTTCCTACAATCACTCGCTAGGTACCAGCTCGCTCTCGTCGATGGTGCGGAGCCGGTCCGCCTCCTGCTGGGCGACGGCCGACCTTGCGTAGAAGTTGCACTTCTGCGACGCGTCGCCGCCGGCCATGCAGCAAGTGTAATAATACTTTCCCTTGGCGCACTTCAACGCGGCCGGTTTCCCGCAGCCGCAGTTCCGCGTCGCGGCTTGAGAGAACTCGGGGCGGTTTCGACGCAGCGTCAGGCTGAACCGCGTTTCGCCCGCGATGGCGTGAAATGGAACGGACGACGTTTTCGCGACGGCATGCTTCCATTCTTCCTGACAATCGCGGCTCATGACGATGAGCGAATTATGTTCGGCCGGCATGCAAACGACTCGCGAGGAAGCATAGTCCGTCGCCTCTCTTCGCAGTCGGAACTCTCTTGTCGCTCCTATCGATAAACCAGCAATGACCGGGCGCGGACCCATCGTCATAAGGAAGTCCGAATGGTAGCCCACGCTTTCCTGGCCGCCGTCGTAGCGGTTCCCGAACGCAACCGTGGGGTCCCAATCCCGCCAGCATCGCGGGGCGACTTCGCGCACCGCGGCCGTAACTAACCGAGCTGCCTCCAAGAGCTCGGGGCACGCTGCGAATCCTCGTGCAGTCGGGGAGTTGTTCTCTTCGCGCGCCTGGGCCTGGGCCCCGCCGCCCAATGCTTCGAACTCGCCGCCGCCCGTCATGCGGATACGGAACGAGCGCGTCCGCCTGGCGTTCACCGACGTCTTGCCGCCCACCGTCCACGTGCCGCGGTGCCAGTCCCCATCGGCGAGCAACTTCCTCAGCAGCGCGTCGGCCAGCGCCGGCGGTAGGACGCGTCGCACGATGTGCGCCGGCGCGAGGCTTGGGACGTCGGCATCGGCAACGGCGCGAACGGACGCGTCGCCGTCTCTAACAGTACATGGCCGCGCAGGAAGCTGCCGCAAGCGGCCGAGATCAAAGCCGGGGCGCGACTGTGCCGGTGCTCGTGGCGACACTGTTGCCTGTACTGGCGCCGGCGCCGGCACCGGTCGTTTTCCGAGCTGTGCGAGGTCGAAAGTCCGCCGTCGCGCAGTTGGCGCCGGTGCTGGTGCGGGTGACCTCTCGCGCTTGCGTGAGTCGTCCGCAGGTGTCTCATCTCCTGCGGGTGCGCGAGTCGTTCCGCACGCAGAGCAGGCGAGGAAGGCCTCGTGTTCGTTTTGCAATGTGCAGGCAGCACACACCCACATAGTGTCCCAAAATGGTCCGGCAGCGCCAAAGAGGTGCGCGATTGAAAGGGCCACAGCAAATATAGCGCTATATTACGCGGAGCATCTTCAAGTCCAGCTGTGAAAACTCAGTGTGAGCAGCTTCAGCTGTGAGGCTCAGTGTCCGTGCAAATCGACCTTGCCAACATCTTGGGACATGTGAAACCCGCGAGATAAAACCCGCACAGAGATTTTGTACAAACAGCGGCCACAGTGGCATAGCCGTTCAGTTTGCAAGTCTCTTCCAACGGGTTTGACCGCCCGCGACCGCTGCGAAAATTTTGCAGCTGCATCGATCGACGCCTGGGGCAGCACAGGTGCCAAAAGCATGAGCACAGTGAAAGTAGCATTGCTGCTGCTAGCTTACGCATCCGCGCTGCACGCACCATCCATCATACGGCATCGCTGCGCGGCGCTGCGCACGAGTCCTCGAGAACTCGTCGACGCATTCGTGCGGGACGCACCGCCAAGCGGCGCCGCGGCGACGGCCGTGTTCTGTCCGCGCGACAATTGGGCGGAGGACGTGACGCTGCGGAGTGCCTGTGGCGTCTCCGTCAAGGGAGCCGACGAGCTGGCGCGAGCCGCGGACAATTGGTCGCGCGCGGCCGCGGACGAGCTGCCGGATTTTCAAGCCGCCGCGAGCGCCGCGGCGAGCGTCGCGGCGCGCGAGGTGATCGTTAAATATAACGCCTCGTGGACGCCGCCGTCCGCCGCCTGGCTTGTGGCGGTAGCGAGGCTCTGGCCTGGCGTCGAGCCGGCGCCGACGCCGTACGCTGACCGCTACGGCGAGGTCTCGAAGTTCTCATGGAAAGGGGTCGTCAAGATCTTCCAGGACGCGGCACGGACGGGGCGCCTCCGCGTGCCCCTGGCCCTGATCGAGGGCCGTGCGACGCTGAAATTCGACGACGCCGGTGCTTTGACCGCTGTCGTCGATGACATTTTTTTCGCGGACACGTGTCGCCGCGGCCAGCTCCGGAACCGGCGGTGCGCCCAGGACCTGCGCTTATTTCTTGAAGTGTGCCGACGACCGCCGGGCCGCGACGTCGTTGAGTGGACCGACGCCGTCGAGGACGCGCTGCCCTGGGGAGGAATCCCCGGGAGCGCCCCGCGCGACGTCGACGACAACGAGGACGACCCGATCCTATTCGCCGTGGCGTTCGTCGGCATCGCGGCCCTTGCGTCCTACGCGCTGACGGCCGCGCTGCTTGGCGGGGGCGAGGACATGCTGCCGGACGTGTCCTACGACCTCGAGTTGAAGCGCATCGACGCCGCGCTCGCGGAGCGCGACCGTCTCATGTAATATATTGTGTTGATCACGCCATCGCCAGCGAACATACATGTTACGCGAACAGGGCGGCGGGGGAAGGGGGGCCTCGTTCATTCCAACGACAGGAGCTTGTCCATGAGGAAGGACATGAGGAACCCGAGGAAGAAGAACATGTCCACCCACCATATGTGCTCCTCGCCCGCGGAGTGCTCCTGGGCCTCGTGCGCCTCGAGCAGCAACTCCTCCGTGACGAGGAACAACAACGCCGCGATGCCGAAGGAGATCAGCCCCACGTGGATCGCGGGGGAGGCGTCCACGGCGGCGGCCGTCGTCGCCCCGAGGAAGCCGCCTAGCCACAGCGCGAGCGGGGGCAGGAGGATGGACACGAGGAACACGCTGGTCTTCTGCTGCTTGAGCGAGGCGGCGAAGGTGAGGGACAGGAAGCCCATCTCGATCGTCAACGCGATGGCCATGATCATGCCGGCGTTCGTGCCCGAGGCGGCGTCTGCGGAAACGACCAGTGAGTATTGCGACGATGGCGTGGCGCCTCGACGCCATCGCGGTGACGGGGACGCCGCGTCGATGGCGTGGAACCTCGACGCTATTGCGCAGACGCCGGGCCGCGCTGATGCCGATGAAGAAGCCGTCGACGGCCGCGTCCACCAGGACCGCGAGGACCATGGTCGTCGGGTACGAGGGCGGCCCCGCGGAGATGGTGGCGGTCCCGGTTTCGGCCACGGCCTGGTAACTCTTGCCGGCGCTCGCGTCCATGCCGCTCAGCTGCTTCATCATGCCAATCTTGCTCCGGGACTGGCCCAGCGACTTGCGGCGCGAGAGCTGGCGCTGCGGCGGCGCGTGCTCGTTCCGCGAGTGGTCGTGCCCGTGGTCGTCGTCGTCATCATCATCACCTTCGCAGAACTTGCCGACCATCAGAAAGAGCACGACGCCCAGGGTGAACCCGACGGTGATGCCCATGATGTTGCTGAACGTGGACTCGGCCTCCGTGATCACCGGGACGAGCTCCACGGCCACGGCGCTGAGCACGATGCCCGCCGCCAGGTGCTGCATCGACGCCACGAACAAAACGGGCGGCTCCGCGACTCTTACCGCAAACCCGAGAATGATCATGGCGATGCAGGGGCCGCTCACCAGGGCCATGTCGTAGCCGAGGCCCTGGTGCATGGCGGGTTCCTCGACGTCCATGTTAGTTGCTCACGAGAGTTGCGCGGCGTTTAGGGGTTTGTGAGACGACTTTCCGGCGGCTCAGGGCGCCGCTGTGCAGCAAGCGGTCCGATAGCACGAGCACGTGTGTCTGAAAATGGTTTTCGACGAAAAACCCGTCCCGACTTGCACGTCTGCTCGCCGCCTGGTGCTTACGCAACTCGCTGGCCATCACTCGCATTGCCGTGGGAGCGATGAGTCTCGAGTCT
>Ga0302122_10000674_pt1 | contig 21396 bp, 14 predicted proteins | sample CB21_SCM_MG_FD_203115 | JGI IMG/M metagenome (GOLD analysis project Ga0302122, IMG submission 203115) | Marine microbial communities from Western Arctic Ocean, Canada - CB21_SCM | ecosystem: Environmental > Aquatic > Marine > Oceanic | place: Canada: Western Arctic Ocean | collected 2017-09-28
GATGAAGGATGAAGAAATGCCCCCGGTCGCTCCCGATGCACGACCTCGCGGAATGGCGGCGCGCGCTAGCGCGCTTGTTCAGTCCACGCTGTCCGGTTTTCTGAAGTGACTGGGTTGTTCGTTAGCGGGCGGTCATGGCGTCGCAGTGCTGGTCGTGGTTCTGTTTGGGGGTTGGTTATAGAATCTTTTTTCCTGAGACACGTGCTTTCCGGCGAGTACAAGAATAAGACCTCCAATAAACGCACCAAAGTCTGATATCTGAAACAGCGCGCTTGTAAAAATGGTTTTTAAGGGGTTACTGTAGGCAAACGAGAGAGTAGGGGGTCCCGCTTTTGTCACTCCGGTAGGTCAGTCGACCTCCCTCGCAACAAAAGAGGCTACCCCCTGACCTAGAAGTCTCAAAATCAATCGCATTTCCCCCTTTTTTACCATTCCCCGAAATTACCAAAATGCGTAAAATAATTTATTACGGGATTTCGTCAGACGCCCCTTTCTTCCCATTCCCCCTTTCTTGCCATTCCCCCTTTCTTGCCATTCCCCCTTTCTTGCCATTCTCCCCTTTCTTGTAGTTTTCGCGTATATTAGGCATGGTTGACGCTAGTTGTGACATACGTAATGAATACTGGCGCCGTTTGGGGGCAGGTGGACAAACCATGGGGATGTTTGACCTTGGTGGTGTCTTCTGGCGTCCAGGCGGCATGGTACAGTTTTTCGTTACGTTTTATCTCAGCGTCTAGGGTTGAGGACCACCGTGAAAACTTCATGACAAAGTTGAACCCAAGTTGAACCCTCTCGCTCGGACCCTCGAGTCTGGTTGGTCCCATCGTCGACTTAACTTACGAGATGACGATCACAAAGAGGAAGAAACCCAAAAATGATAGGTTGGATGATATTTTGCTAATTTGGGATTAGCTATAGACTACGTCTCTACTAGTGTCGGCGGCAGTTTCGCGGCAGCATGGGCTCGGATAGTTTTGAAAAAGTGCTCATCGGAACGCTGGGGCCGAGAGAAACGTTTTTACGTGGGGCGAAGAGGCGAGCGGCGAAGAACAGCGTTCTGGCGAGCGGCGCAAAACACACTAGGGGCTAGTGGCGCAAAACCTACTAGGACCTGTGTGCCCCGTACCGTTAACGGTACGGGGCAGCCCGGACGGCGTGGCGCAGTTCATCTGCGACGACGCGGTCATGGCCCAGCGGCACGCGGCCGAGGCTCGGGCCTGGGGGCCTGCGCCGGTCTCGCTCGAGGACGCGGAGGCCGCGGAGGCCGAGGCCGAGAGCCACGAACACGAAGAAGACGACCTGCCGAGCGACCTCGCCGCGTCGATCTCGGCGGACGCGGCGCACCACGACCTGCCGGCCGACCTGGCCGCGTCGATCGCGGCGGACGCGGCGCACCACGATCCGCCAACCGACGACGTCCGGCGACTTGGGCATGTACAACGAAGTGCCGAACTCCCAAGCGAACGACCCGGTGTACGAGGCCGACGCCGTCTTCATGGACACGCACTACAAGATGCCGTGAGGACGACTGTCACACGCAACCCCCCACGTCTCTGTTCCCATTTCCACCCTCACCCCACGTAAAATTTTCTCACACAACTTGGAACTTAGGCACTTCACTAGCTAGTTTGCCCCTATCCTCACCACGTACTTGCCGATTTCGCAGGTGAGGAGATGCGCCGCCCAATCCTCAGCACTGCACGTCGACAACGTCGTCAATAACAACTTGAGACGCGCGGCGTTGTTCGCTTCCTCCTCGCCTGTGATGACGTCGCTTATCCGCAAAATCTAAGGCGACGCCGCGAGCGCGGCTTGCACAGACGCTAAATGGTCGGCGGCGGCGAGGGCGAACAAAGGAAGCGTCGCATCCCAAATGCCCTTCCGGAGAAGCCGGGGCGTCGCCGTCGACCCGGAGAGCTTTAGCCGCTCGAGGACACAGATCGCCGCGTCGAGGCCGCCTTGGCGAAGGACGTCGCGGCTGAGACGATACTTGGTACCGCAGAGGCGCGCCAGGATGTTCATCGCGTGCAGCCTCGTTTCGAACGTGTCTGGGCAGGGCTGCGCGCCCTCCTGGCAGGTCAACCGCAAAACACGCACGATCGGAGCGATCGCCGGACGAAGCCGCTCGCCGTCACCGAAGCCGTGGAATTCCATGACCGTGCTCAGCAGGTCCAGGGCCAAGGGCCGCGGGTCGGGCTTTGTGCGGAACTCCCCGGTAAAACCGGTGTGTGTGCGCACGTACTTCCCTTGATTTGGCTTGAGCTCCAGATAGGCGCGGGTGGTCGCGTCGTCGTAACCAATGATGTCTAGGATGGCGTCGATAACCGGCGACTCTGCGATGGCGCGGTAGAACGACGAGGTGATACCTTTTTTGTAATCACACCGCACGAGGTCCCCCAGCATCTCGCTCGCGTTTGAGATGGCGCCACACCGAATAAGATCCGCTAGGTTGGAGAGCCCGCGGGGCGTGACGAGGCCGCCCAGCGTCTGCAGCGGGAATTTGTACTCGGGCCCTTCGTGGCCTAACTCGTCTGATTTACCGTTCGTGCGGACTATTGTGTGGAGCGCAAATAACGCCTCCTCCGCGTTTGGGTCCGGAATCGACGCCGCCGCGAGCTCTAAAAGGTTGGTGACGAGCGCCGCGGGAGGCAATACATGCTGGGCCACGAGAGCAAATTCAGCTTCGAAAACGCGTAGAAGACAACGCCGCGTAAGCTCGACATCGCATCGCCTCGCGTCGCAGCCACGGTGCTGGCTACCTGAATAAATCCGGCCTGAACAAGCTGGTTCGAGATCTCGAGCCGACTCGCCTTATCACTGAAGTCAATAGCGTGTAGTAGCGCGAGAATCGCCGTGGCGAAGAGCGATGTGCGCGCGGCGTCAGACGCCTCAACGGCGCAGCGAAGCGCAAACACCAACGCCGCCGGGACACCGGCCTCGACGAGGGGTGCGGTCGTGCCCTGCAGGACACCGATTGCTACGCACGCGCGCTCGGCCGCGCGGGTGGCCCAGATCGCGGAGAAGATCTTCCTGTCACCATCGGTCGTCGCGGCGGAGCCGCCGCGTAAGCTGTCACCATCGGCCGTCGCGGCGGAGCCGCCGCGTAAGAGTGCTCTTGCGAGGCGTCGCGCGAGATTGGCGTCGACGGTAAAGGGTTGGGCACGCAGTTTGTGGTAGGCTTTCGCGTCCGCAGTGCCAGGTTGGCTGAGCGCGAAGTCCTTGCACGTGGTCTGCTGGCGCAGCCTCTCGCAGACGTCCACGAGGGAACTGTGACTCGACGCATCCTGCACTTCGAGAACTATGCGCAGCGCGCGTGCAGAGGCGCTGCTGCTGGTCCTTTGGCGCGTGATGGCGCTCATCGTTAAGAGCAATAGCGTGCGTGCTTGTTCGTCCGGGAGAGTGCTAAACCCGTCAAGCTAGCATGCGCAAACACTGGAGAGTGCGATGCGACCTCTGCGAAACCCGTGCGTCAAGGGTGTGATCGCAGCCCTGCGGGCCGCCGCGCGAATCATGATATTCCAAGTTTTACTAGTACATATTACAAAAACTCCTCCACTCGTCCCCGCACCCGTACATCGCACCCCGGATGGCACAAAATCGCAACTGCCAACGCCAGGCGTTGCACCTCGAACACTCCGCTCAAACACCCACCCGCAAGTGGTGCGCCGTCACGGCGCCGGTCCTCGGCCAACTGACGCAGCCCACCGAGCGTCGAAGCACATTTCGCTCCGAGCCCGCGCACGCAGAATCTAGGGTTCAGGGGCTTCTGGGCCGCCGCATCGCCGCGTAAAGCGTCGAGGCGCTCGACTAGCGCGCCGCCGCAGGGCCGCGTCGAGCTCTCGGGCACGAGTGCGCGACAGATTGGACACCGCTTGTTCCGGCTCAGCGCTTTCTGCACGCAGGCTCGGCAAAAAACGTGCAGGCACGGCGTGTGGACGGGGGAAGTGAGGAACGACAAACAGATGCTACACTCGAGGTCATTGTCGTCTCCGGGCGGCTTCTTGACTTCTGGAACGGGGGGCGCGAGGGCATGCGTCGTCGAGGTCACGAGCCTACCCAAGCCGCGTTTTGCTAGCGCATCGGCGACCGCCGGGGGTACCGGTGGCGCTCGCCGCCTCTGCCGCCGCAGCATCTGCATGACGCGCGACCGCGGACTTGTCGCGACCCGCGGGGAGTCCGGCGATTCCTGAGCAGCATCACCGAGCAGTAATCGCGCGCGCTCGTGGCCCTCGACAGGTTCCGCTGGCTTGAGCGCCACACCGTCCACAGCCGGACCCTTAAAAAGCAAAGTGCCACCAGCCGCGCGCCTCCGGAGCCACTCGATGTACGCGAGCAACCGCCGGCGCCGCGCGACTGCCGCGCTACGGACTCCCACAATTCCCTTCGCCAGGTACGTCACCAGGTCGGCCGGATGGGATCCAGGCCGCAGGCTCCGGCGGGCGGCCGCCTCGTAGCGCCGCCAGTCGTCCGCGAGCATTCGGCATCGATTGACAGACCTCGGCGACGCTAAGCGACCTTTCGGCCCTAGCGCGAGTGAAGGACCGCCCTCTTTCAGCGGCGCCACACCGCCAGCGTCCAGGTATGCCCCCAGAAAGTGGAGCCGGCCCCGCTCCAACGCCAGATCTCCAAAGGTCCGCTCGTCGCCAAACGGCCGCGACAGGTCTTCCTCGGAGAGCTCGCCCAGCAGCCGCCGCACGTGGCGCGCGTCGGCGTGCTCGTCCACGCCGTCTTTGCAGATCCAAGCTCTTATCTCGCCTCTTTGCCGCTCCGCGTCTAGGGTCGCGGCTAGCACACGTGCCCACTCCGGCTTCTCAAGCTCTGCGTCGGTCGCGAGAAGGTGCCCGTCTGCGCTGCGACGGCGTCGACGACGCCGCAGCACCAGTGCGCCGGCGGCAGTCTCAGCCTTTTGCAAAACAATCGGTGGCAGCTTCATCATGCTCACACAGCGCGCCCCCAATCCGTCACGGCGATGTCGTGACGCGCACGAGTCTACGCTTGCGGCTTTGAGCCACGGGGCTGCGTCAGGGCGTGCTCCATCGAGAGCAAGCGCTGTGGTAGCGCTCAAAAGATGCTCAAACTTGATCAGGAGAGAGTTGATTCAAATCGCCGGCGAACGATGATTCACGTCTCCCTTAGCCACAGTACCGATATATCGGCCGGGTTCATCGGCGGGTAAATAGGCACGCGGCAGCGGGCCCGCGGAGGGGAACACAGCCACCTTATCCGTGTTGGGCCGCGGAAGCTTCCTATCGGCGGCCTCCTGTGACCGGTCGGCAAGCTTCCTCGTCACGTCAAGTTTTTGCCCCAGCTGACACCAAATCGATTCTTACAGCTCTGCCAACTTGACTATTTCAGAGCGCCAGTGCGCGGCGTCTGAAAGAGCAGCAAGAAAAATGTGTTGCACTGCGGGCCAGCTGACCCAAACCAAAGCTATCACAGCCATTGTTAGCAGCAACGACGCGCCGCAGCGGCAATACCAAAATTCGGAAGACAGACTGCGGAATGTCACGAAGATATACGCCGATCAAGACACCGACGGTCCAGCGCGCACACCAGCGAATCCCAGCGCGAACCGGTCACCGCGTCCGCCAAGCAAAACCACCGCGCCGCTCAACGATATCTTCGCGGCGGTGACAGCCGGCGCCGGCTTTGAACAAGCACGGTCACACGATGATCCTGACCAAATGCGCCTCCTGCGCCGCGCCGCTCCCACCGTTGACGGCCAAGCAATGCAGCCGCTGCAAGACGCGCTACTGCGGGTCGCCCTGCCAGACGCGGCACTGGATCGAAGGCGGCCATAAAGATCTCTGCAAGAAGATCAAACGCGGCGGCGGCGCGGAGCAGTACAACGCCGACCGAATGTACAAGGAGTTCGTCGTGGTCGCGGGGAAGGAGTGCGCGGAGGACACGAAGGACGAGACGTGCTACATCTGCACGGAGGGCGCCGAGCGCCGGCACACGGCGAACGAAGGCCTCGTGCGCGGATGCTCGTGCCGCGGGTCGTCGGGCTTCGCGCACGTGGCGTGCTTGGTGCAGCAGGCGAAGGTGCTGGTCGCGTACGCCGAGGAGGACAATTTGGACTACGGACCGAGTTGGATCCGGTGGAACACGTGCGGCCTGTGCAAGCAGGACTACCACGGCATCGTGAAATGCGTGCTCGGATGGGCGTGCTGGAAGACGTACTTGGGGCGGCCCGAGGGGGACCTGCCTCGGATCCACGCGATGAACCAGCTCGGAAGCGGGCGCGGCGCGGCGTCCATCCTACGCGGCGATGGCGTTCTAGTGCGACTCCACCGTCTCCACGGCGTCCTCGCCATCGACGCGGCGCCTATCTCCGGACTATCTCCCAACTTGACGCCGTCGACGCGTCGCACGTAGGCTATTCGCCGCAAATCACTTGGAGAACGCGTTATCCGTCAGGCAGGCCGAAATGTCTACGACGCGGCGCAACGGCGCGTCGGAATATCATATACTCGCGGCGCAGAACAACCTCGCAAACAATTACGCCGCGCTCCGACGGGCCGACGAGGCCCTGCTAATTCGGAAGGACGTATATGCCGGATAATGTAGGCTCTTTGGCGAAGACCACAACACGAGCGTCCAATCGGCCAACAACTACGCGATCTCGCTGATAGTGAGTTCGCGCTTCGAAGAAGCCAAGGCGCTGTTGCGCAAGACGATGCCCGTGACGCGACGTGTGCTCGGAGATAATAACGACCTCACGCTCAGGATGAAGCAGGTCTACGCGGAGGCGCTCTTCAGGGACACCGACGGCACGCTCGATGATCTACGCGAGGCCGTGACGACGCTCGAGGACACGGCTCGGATCGCGCGGCGCGTGCTCGGAAGGTCGCACCCCATGGTAGCGGAGATTGAAGTGTCACTACGAGACTCGCAAGCGGCATGGAGCGCCCGCGACGCGCCATCCACCTACTCGCGACCGGTGTACTCGAGCCTGCCGCGATTCCCGCGGCTGAGCACGCCGTCGTCGCCGGGCAGTGCGCAAGAGGCGCCCGCGGCATCATCCGCGCCCGCCGTCGCGCCGCGCAAACGCGGCGAGTCCGAGACGAGCTCGCTTGAGTCGCTTCACGACCCGCCGCGCAAAGCCCACGACCCGCCGCGCCAACGCGGCGAGTCCGAGGCGGAGACGATCCAGAGCGATGCGAGCGGACCGCTCGACTCGGACGCGGCCGACGCGTAAACGAGGGGGACCTAGCTTAGTCGTACAAAAGGGGGGAACGCACACATGGGACCACAAAGCGCTAGACGCCCTGCTTGTACTCCTCGAGCTTCGCGACCGTGCCCCCGGCGAGGAACTCGTCGATCTTGTCCGCGCTCGACTTGCCGATGCCCGCCAGCTTCTTGGCCTCCTTGCCCGACGTGATCTGCGCGGTGTGCGCCGCGAGCGCCGCGCTGACCTTCTTGTAGGCCGTGCCCTTGATGTTGTCGCCCTTCTTGTACTCGAAGGTCGATAACTCCTTGAACACGCCCGCTAAAGCCGCGTTCTCCGCCACCACACATTCAATCGTCTCCTTGAGGCCCCACTTCGCCGCCATGCCCCGCAGGGCCGCGCCAATATCTAAAGTACCGTCCGCGAGGCACTCGCGGCAGATGGGCCCGCCCTGCTGGCGCGCCGCGTCGGCGTCCGGCACGTTGTAGCCCATGCCCCGTAACCGCTCCGAGAGCTCCTCGGCGATGCCCCGCAGATCGCTGTTCTCCACGCCGTCCCGCGTCTCGTCCGGGATGCTCACTTTCTTCGCCTTCTTGGGCGAGGGCTGCGTCGCGCCGTCGGACGAGGGCTCCTTCTTTTTCACCGGCGCCTTCTTCGCGGGCTTGGGGGGGAAGTCGATCTCCTCGTCGTGGTAGTCCGTTAGATACTTTTCTACCAACTGTTGATCTTCCGGCGTGAGCTCCCCGAAGCCGGCCAGGTCCTGTGGACCCTCGACAATCGCGGAACCCTTGCGCATGCGCTTCATCATCTGGAAGAAGGGGATCGGGAGGTACCACGCCGACATGCTGATGGTCTGGTCGCCGTGCTCGCGCTCGGTGACCTTGGCGAGCCTTAACGCGCCCTTGGGGATGAGCTCCTTCGTGCCCTTGCAGCTCGACCGGCCGCTCTTGGCGTACTCGCAGGCGAAGGTGGCCATGATCGCGTGCCTGCGGCGCGGCGCGTTGTAAGCGGTGCGCGCAGCGATGGCGTCAATTACGAGCGGCGCGCGCCGCGGCGGCGTTGCGCGGCGGTGCGAGCGTTGCTCAGCGGTGCGGGCAACGGTGCGAGCGCTGCTCAGCGGTGCGAGCACGGCTGCCGACACTATCTAGCGCTTGCGCCCCGCGACGGCGCAGGCGTGGGCGGTGGTTGGGCGGGTCTTTTGAATGATGAGCCCACCAACGCGTTGGTTAGCCACCGCGCGAGCTCCAGCCCGTAGATATCGATGGTGGGGCACTGCTGCGAGCAGGTAAGGTCTTGCGGGCGCAAGTGCGGACTGTGCTGCCTCGTATTTGGGGAGATCAGGATAAAAATCGTCTCCCTGGTTCGGGTTTTAAAAAATGTTACCGATGCGGCCCACGGACTCCCTGGGCGGCGCAGAGAGTCCCAGGACGCATCACGGAGAAGATCACCCGCAACCCGCACGCAGTTTAGCTCCCGCGCGCAAATCGCGCGATAGGCGTGCGATAGGCTTCCAAGCGCGGCCTGTAAAACTACGTGCCTGCACAAGAGACTGCTGCGGAAGCGCACCCGTCCTCCGCTTGCCGCGTGGTGCAGGGGCTGCGGATAAACGCCACGCGATGGGCAGCCGGGACGGCGCCGCGCCGGCGCTGGGCTGGTGGGCGCGGACCAAGAAGCGCTTCATCAGTTCAGAGGTCAAAGCGAGGGGCCCGCGGGACTTGCTGCGGGAGCTGGGCGATATAAAGCCGGCGGCGGCGGCGCGGACGCTGAAACGCAGAGGGGACGCGCACCGGCGACGGAGAGAATACCCAGAAGCGCGAGCGTGTTACGAGGCGGCCTACGCGGCAGCCGAGACGGAAGATTCAGCAGAAGCGGCCTACGAGCTTAGTTTGCTCCACGCCCACGGTCGCGGCACGCCCGTGGACAAGCACGCATCGCGGACCTGGCTGCGGACGGCCGCGGACGCTGGGGCTGTCCGGGCGATGATGTTCGTGGCGCAGATGGCGACGTTCGGCGGGGGCGGCTTCGTGCACGATGACGTCGTGGCGTTCGGGTTTGTATCAAGGGCGGCGGAGAAGGACTGCGTCCAGGCCGTGCAGCAGCTCGGTGTGCGGCTCTTGTACGGCGTGGGCTGCGAGCGGGACTTGGAACGCGCGTGTGTTGAGTTAAAGCGGGCCGTGGACCTCGGGTCCGTGGACGCGGAGTCGGACCTGGCCAAAGCTATTCGGAAACGGCGGGAACAGCATTCGTGTCCGAGGAAGTGCCGTAAATGCTTCGGGCGGACCTTTGGATGCAGAGGAACCTTCTCGAAGAAACTGCAGAAGCAGGACTCAGCTTTACGGGTCAAGGCGATGCCGTCGGACTCCGTGCGGCGGGTCGCGTCGCCCGCCTCCTCGGCGTCCCCCAAATCCGTTGTGCGGCCCAGGCGCTAGTTTAATGTGTTCAAGTTTTTTTTGTTATGGGTCGTATGTGGGGCTGGTTTATTGTGGTTTATTTTAAGGGTCGTAGTCGGAGTGGTCACTGTCTCCGTGCAACTTGAAATCTTTCGACTCGAGCAGCGAGGACGACGCGTCGTCGGCTTTTGACATCTCCGCGAAGGAGCTCCCTCCAGACAGCCGCAGGCTCCCGGCCGACGACGCGAGCAGGTCGTTCGAGTCGCGCGACTCGCGGGGCCACGGGCTCTCGTCTTCTCGGGATGAGGCGAGCACGTCGTCGCGGGCAAACACATCCAAATCGGAGCTGGCATCCATATCAAGTTGGCGCAGGACCGTGGCCGGCGCTGGCGGCGGTGCTACCCTTGACGACGTCGAGGCTGCCGGCGCCGACGCCGAGGCGCCCGGCTCCGGCGCGGCCACATCGTCGTCGTCATTTTCCAGGACGTCTGCCAGCGCCTCGACCTGCTGCACCTCGGTCGGTTCGCGGCTGTCCCAGAGGCTGCTGGCCTGCTGTTCGCGGCTCCGGCGCAGGAGCGACCCCTCCGTCGACGCGGCCGGCTGCTCGCTCCGGAGCCGCGCAAGGATGTCCGGCGACGCCGCTACTGCGTCGTCATCGTCCAGCGTGTCCGCCAGTTCCTCGACCTGGGCGTCGACGCTCGGCTCCTCGCGGTTCGGCGGTTCGTCGCGGCGAAGGACCGCCTTGTCCGCCGCGGACGCCACCGGGGCGGAGCGCGCCGGGCGGCCGCCGAGAACCGCGCCGGCGGGGAGCGCGTCGCGGCTCGACGACCGGAGGAGCGAGCCCTCGGTCGACGCCGTGGCGGACTGCTCCTGGCGCAGGCGCGCGAGGAACTCGCGCGGCGACGGGTCGTCGGCCGGCGGCGCGGGCGGCGGCGTGGGGGGCATGCGGGCGGGCGGCGGCGCGGGCGGCGGCCGCGTCGGCGGCCGGTGCGGCGAGTCCGGCATGGGGCTCCGAAAACCGGGCGTCCGCACCCGCTGTCCCGAGCGGGGCGAGCGGGGCGCCTTCGAGGGCTTCGGCGCCTCGGGCGGCGACACCGGCGCGGCCCCGGCCTTGACCGCGACCGCGGCCTCGCTCGCGTCTAGGGCGGGGACCTTGGCGCGCCGCCGTAACATGGCGCGCGTCGCCCGCACTTGCACCTGCAGACGATCTTTCCGTTGCTGCACGCACCGCGGGTCCGTCCGCGTGAACGCCCGCACCGCGGACCAGGCCTTGCGCCAGCCCGCGGCCGCCGCGGCGATCTTGCGCGGCGGCCGCGCCGGCGCCGCCAGCGCCGCCACCGCGTCGCGGAACGCCTTCTTGGAGTCCGCCGGCGGCGCCCCGAAGAGCCGCGTCCGCGCCATGGACGTCTTTTGCGGGTTGGCGTAGGGGCCCGGCCGCCAGGCGCCGTGGGGCTTCCAGTTCAGCGCCTTCTCGTGCTTGGGCGGGACCTTGACGAGCACCGTGCTCCCATTTTCGAACGTGCCCTGCCGATCCCGGCGTCGCTGGAGGATGGTCCGCTGCACGCGCTCCAGCCGCGCCTCGACGGTCTCACGTTGTTTCTGTTCGACCTCTTTTTGTTTCGAGCGAGCTGCTCGTTCTTCCCGCGCGCGCCGCGTCGCCAGCTTCCGGGCCCGGTCCTGCGAGTACCAGGGCAGCTTCGCGGGCGCCTCGTCCTCGAAGTCGAAGCTGTCGTCGTCGTAGGTCTGCGGCGCCGCTATCATGGGAGTGGGTTGCTGCCGCCGCCGGTACGCCGCGACCCGCGCTCGCGCCTTATCCGCTGCGCTCCGGATGGCCGCCGCGTCGGTGACCCTCGGCGGCGTCGGGGGCCCGCGCTGCGCTTGCGTGCGCCGCTTCGACAGCTGGCTCGCGTCGAACGCGCGGTTGTGGGCTTTGAGTTCGCTCTTGCCCCTCCAAGTGGTGTGGCGCTTTTGTTCCCAGCGCGGCACGACGTCTAGGGGTGCGGGCGGCTTGGGCGGGCCGAGCAGGCCCATCGTACTCTTTTGTTGTCGGCCGGACGGCAGCCCAAACGCGTCGGCTCAGGTACCAATTGACGTCGACGCGCCAGCAACCACGTATGTCACCCTTGCCTTGCCGCGACGACACGACGTTTGTTTGTAATCCGAATGGCAGCAAATGCTACCGTGCGGGGCGGCCTGGTGATTTTGCGCAGCATACCCTTCGGCCGCCGACTGTGGGCCTATTTGTGCGACGGGTGTGGACGCGAGAGATCACTAAAAAAACGTGCGGGGCGCCTCAAGGTGCCGTGGCAAGGGCTCAGATCCGGAAACTAAAGTTGTGCTGCTGCGTCAAATCCACAACTATAGCTTGTATTGTTGCGGCCTACCGCAATTCAATCTTCTTGTACGTCAGCACCACTGCAGTTTTGTAGCGACGCGGCCGATTACACAGAGTTTGGCTGATCTGCTTTGGCAGCTGTGGAGGGCTAGAGGGCCGGACGCGCGCCGCCGACGCGACCAGGCTCACAGTAGTGCTTATTCGACTACTGCTGCCACCATGCGCGTCATCTTGCTCGCAATAACAGCCCACGCGCTGGTCGCGCCGCCATCGCGCCGCCGGCACACCTCGCTGAGCACGACGACGACGACGGAGGTCGAGGCCGAGACGATCGACCTCCTGGAAACGCCGGACGTCAACTGCGCGCGCGGCGTCTGCGTCGTCGACGAGACGGAGCCCGCGTTTTGTGTCATCGAGGACGAGGGCCCCCCGCCGGTGCTCAACTGCGCGCCCGCCGAGGCCCCCCTCTGGCCCAAGGCGCTCCTGCTGGGATCGTCCGTGCTGTACGGGACGAACTTCGCGCTGGGGCGGCTCATGAACGACGCCCTGCCGGCCGCCGCGTCCACCTCGGCGCGCTTCGTGCTCGCCGGCGTGGCGCTCTTCCCTTTCCTACTGAAGTTGGCGCCTAATTTACGGAAGGACGCGTTGATCTGCGGCTGTTTTACTGCATTAGGTTATGTGTCGCAGTCCCAAGCCTTGGTGGACACGCCGGCGGCGACGGTGGCCTTCCTCGGCGCGCTGACGGTCGTCGTGTGCCCCCTCTGTTCTTATTTTGTGGAGAAGCGCACGGACCTGGGCTTCCGGGACGCGCCGCAGATCTGGCTCGCGGCTATTTTGGCGTTGATTGGCGTGGGCTTCCTCGAGCTGCCCGCGGTGTTGAGCGGGGGCGGCGACTTGTTGAGCGCGGGCGACGCCTTCAGCGTCTTGCAGGCCATCGGCTTCGGGACCTCCTTCTACCTGACGGAGCGCATGATGGCCAAGGAGCCGACGCAAGCTTTAAGTATCACGGCGGCCCAGGTCTGGGTCACGGCCCTCATCAGCGCGGCCTGGGCCCTTTGTGATGGCTTCGCGTTGGGCCCCTTCTCTGGCGGGGGCTGGTTGTTAGACGAGGCGACGCGGGTCACGCACACGATCCCCGGACTATTTCTGGACCCGTCCCTGCAGATGGTCGCGGCGGCGGCGGCGTGGACCGGGCTGGTGACGACGGCCGGGAACCGGGTGGCCGAAACCACGGCGCTGGGCCAGGTCACGTCCTCGGAGGCCTCCGTGCTGCTGGCCACAGAACCGCTCTGGGCCGCGGTCTTTGGCGCGTTACTGATCAACGAGGCGCTGGAGCCGGAGGACGTGGCGGGCGGCTTCTTCATCATCGCCGCGTGTTTAACCGCGTCGCAGGACCGGACCACGGTGCGGCGGTTCCTGCGCTTCGACGAGGCCGCACCACAGAGTAACACGGATTAAGCGAACCCCCCCACGCCGTCGACGTGGAAGGGTTTGTAGTAGCACGATGAGCATTACCCCTAGTCCCAGAGCTTGATGAGGTTGTCCCAGCCAGCCGTGAAGACCCAGGACGGCTCGAGCGGGTGCCAGGCGCAGTCGATGCAGGGCCCGTTGTCGTGCGCCTGGAGCTTGCGGTACGTCCGCGTGCTCTTGAAGTCCCAAAAGAACAGCTTGCCCTCGCCGTCACCAGAAGCGATATACTTGCCGTCCGGGGAGAAGGTGATGCCGCACGCGTACCCCGAATTGAGGTGGCCCCGGAACGTTCGCTTTCGCTGTTGCTTGACCCGTTCGCCCGCACTATACGTCACAATACTATTGTCCATGCTCTGGCCGCACCAGAAGCTCTGCGTAGGGTGCTTGGCCACGACCGGCACCGAATGCATGTGCGGCTCAGAAATATATTTGGTAGGCACCGGTATGCTATACTCCCACACAAACACCTTCTTGTCGTCGCCCGTGGAGATAAAGGACTTGCCCTCGTCGATGAACGTTATAGAGTTGCACGGTGCCAGGTGGTGGTTGTACTCTAACGTAGGCTCGCCCTTTTCTCGTAAGTCCCACTGGTAAATTCGTCCGGAAGTAGCATCACCAGCACCGGCTAACAAAATGTTGTTGTCCTTGGGATAAAAACGCACGCAGTTCATCATTTGTCTATTGGCGGTCAGCGTATGTAATACTTTTCCTGTTTCTACATCCCACACCCGAGCGAAGCGGTCGAAGCCACAGCTGACGAACTGGCTCTGGTCCGCGCTTAGCGAGACGTCTTTGATGGCCTCGGAATGGCCGGCGTACGTGCGCATGCACCTTCGATCGTTGAGCACGTCCCAGATCTTGCAGGAGCCGTCTAATGAGGCGCTGAGCATCAAGTGACCAAAGCCCGGGAAGGGTACCACTCTCTGAACACCTTTGCTATGACCCGTGAAGCGGTGGATACACCGCTTGGGAATGAAGCAGTCGTGGCCGTCGTCCACTCGTGAGCGAATCCCACCTCTAGGCGGCAGGCACCAGCTCCGCCCCTGGTAGTCCCGCTCGGCTTCCCCGTGGAAGGCGGTGCGCGCGGCCATCGCTTGGGTATCCCGGTCGTGCCGCGCCGGGAGGAGGTGGGAGATCTTGCGCTCGTCCCGCCGATCGAAGTCCTCGTTCTGGTCGTACTCTTTTCGAGCCTTCTGCTTCTCCGATTCGAGGGCCGTGGCGATTTCGACGAGCTGGTCCTGGCTCAGTTTTTCGTTATTGTCGTCTTCATCGACTTCGGGCGCCCAGACGCCGTGCTCGTCCTCATCGCCTAAATCTTCGTGGAGCGTGGGCCGCCGCCGCTTCCGGGGCTTCGACGACGCGGCCGCCGCCTCGGCGTCGCCGATGACGCCCGACCCGCGCGCGGCCTGGGCGAAGCCCTTGCCCTGGAAGCTGTGGAACTGCTCGTCGAAGGACCAGGCCTCGACGGCCGCGCGCTCCGCCGTGCCGCCGGCGTGCACGTTCGGCGCGGCGCGGTCGACGCCGGGGGCCGCATTATCAAAAGGCCGCGAGGGGCCGGCCACCGGCGCCTTCACGATGGAGGCCGGCAGGTTCGTCTTCATGACCTTGCAGAGGCGGCCGTCCGCGCCCGGCTGGAGCGCCCGCGCCGGATTGAGGGCGAGCGTGGACGCGCCGACGACCGTGGGCGTGGTTACCACGCGCCGTTCTAGTAAAGTGGTGGGCGGCGGGGCCGCGGGCTCGTCGTCGTCACTACTGGAGCTCCCGCCGTAGCCTCCCAGGGCGGCCAGGGCCGAGGACATGGTGTAACGGAGCGATGAGGACGTCCGTGGGCACGGCGCAGCGGAGCGTTCTACCGAGCGCCTGCAGCTTGGCGCTCACGCAGCGATGGGGTCCTTCTGTGACGTCTTCTGTGATGTCTCCCGCGGGTAGGGCCCACTGGCTCGTGTTTTTTAGGACGTCCCACAAAACCCGCACGCTAATTCGTACAAAACGGGTTTTACTTGCTGGGTTTTGACCTTTTTAAATTTCACCACACCAAATCAAACGGATACACACCAAGTCATTTGGGATCAGGCGTCATAGAAGAGCACAATTGGAGCGCTTCGGCTCGTGGCGTCGCGCACAATTGGAGCGCTTCGGCTCGTGGCCAGTGCACAAATCAAACATAGGGATAGGCCGGCCCATAGAAATATTATTTATTGATTAATGAAGTTTTTCGGCCGGCGGACCCCTCCTAAAATTCCGCGCGCGCGCGTTGCCCCCCCTCCGCCGCGTAACTAGGGTAACACGCGATGCTCCACATCCGCCAACTGAGTATCCCGGGCCACCAGAGACGCAGCCTGGGCCCCGAAGGAACCATATTCTGCCGAGTTTCGTGGGTTTCGGCCCAATCTTTGGACTTTTTTGGGTAAATAACGGGTTTTTCTAATCTTACCCTACTTCAACTTTACGTTGAACTTCAATCTGACACAGCCGAGATATTCGAGGCCTACTCCTATAATATTTTGATTTGTGCACTGCTCGTGGCGTCGCGCGCAGAGGCCAATTGATAACTAGGCTGTGGCGCGGGCGGTGCAGAGTCGCTACTGGTCCTCGAGGCGCCCAGCCACGAGACGATACGCGACCCCCACCTCTCTGCGCGCGCCCGGCGGCCCCTCGAGGAACGTCGTTCGGCCCGGTTCGGGCGAGTCCTCGGACGTCGACGTACGCGTCGTCATACACAATTACAGTTGCGTCATTCGTGTGGCGCTCAATGTAACAGCAGCTCCTGAGATCGATTTTTTCGTGCGCGAGCGCGCGACACCGAAAGGAGAAAGCACGCGGTCTCGCAGTACTCCATAAGAAGAGGACAACCTGAATTCCCAGTGCTACGCGCACTGCCGCTTTACTTCGACAAGAACACGACTCCGCCTGTCGACATGGCGTACACGCTCGTGCCGATTGCGAAGCCGAAGCAGGAGGGGCGAGGGGCCTGAGGGCGGACCTCACTCGCCGCTGGTCGAAACAGCAGATACAAGAGGGCTGGAACGCGAACTGAGTAAGTTGCAGCTACTTAAGACGCGCGGGCCGTCCCGTTCGCGACGCACTCCCGCCACGCCCGCGTCAACGCGGGCAGCGCGCGGGCGATTGACGCCGCCGACGCGTCGACGGGTCGGCCGCGGTAGCCGCGCCGCGCGGGGCCGCGTTGGCTGTAGCCTGCATAAGCAAGAGACCCACTGTCCGCGACGAGCGGGAGGTAGAGGCCCGGCAGATAAAACTGCTTCGGGTAGAGCTCCACCACGACGGTGCACGGCCGCGCGAACACGGCGTTCGCCAGCGCGGCGCCGTGGGGCGCGACGATGATGTCGTGGGCGTGAACCCAGAGCGCTTGTTCTGGTGGTGATTTTTGTTCAAAAAGCGCCTCGTCCCCACCGACTAAAGACGCGAAGGCCGCGGCGTGGAGCCACTTCCGGTTCCGCGCCGAGGGCCGGTTGATGACGCCGATCCGCGGTTTTTGCGACGCGTCCGCGTAGATGGACCGGTCGTGGCTCCACATGGCCCCGCTGCGCTTCGACTCCGCGGCCATGACTGGGGCGGACCAGGCCGCGGCGCGGCGCAGGTCGCCGGCGTCCGTTGTATTGGTGAACCAGAGCGCGGGGGCCTTGGCCTCGCCGTTGCCCGGCTTTCTCCGTAAACCGCCGAGGACCTCGCAGTGTTCCCTTCGATAGTCTTTGGGGACGTTGGCGCAGCCCAGAAAGTCGCAGTCCGTTGTTGTGTTCGTCGTTCTAATGTCGGCGCCGAAGAGCTCGAGCATGAACTTCGTATAGGCGTGGTGCGTTGACAGGGGCACGCCGTTTCTGAGTTCTAATGTGGGCTTCAAATCGGGGAAGCGCCTAAACAGGGAGAAGCACGGCAGCAATAACTGCTGCGCGTGCTGCCAGTGCCGGCCCGTCAACCGGGTGTTCGTGTTGTGCGGCGTCGCCACGCACACGACGTGCTCCGCCCGGCACGTTGGCTCCTGGACCGCGAGCCAGCCGCGCTGCCGGCGCCGCGCCGCGAGCGTCCGCGGCCGCGTCCAGGGCTTGACGACAAAATCTGTCCCGTTGGGCTGGTCGTCCCAGGCGCGCGCGCCCACGATCGCTAGTAGGGCGGCGAGGGCGTGCATCTTGGTGTCTTTGCTTTGGTCTAGGCTGCCTGGGGGGTCTAGGCTGCCCTAGCTAGACGTCTTTAGCTGTCCAAGAGCCGCAGCAATGCAGCAGCCTGGGCAGCCCTCGCGCGCAGCGCTCGAAATGCGATAGACCCTTGCAATTCGCAGCGATGACTGGTGTCCATCGCTCGATGCCGATCGCGATCGAAAAATTTGGCCAAGAAAACCCGTTTTGACGATGACCTCCGTCTACCGTCTCGCGGTCCGGTCGCGGTCTCGCGGTCCGGTCGCGGTCTCGCGGCCACGCAGCTAGTCCTAGCACCGTAACAAAAACGACAGTGTGTAATGTTACTACTGAAAGCGCCGCCGCGGCGCGAGCCCCTCGAAGTAGCCGCTCGCGTCCAATTGCGCCGCGTGCCGGTACCCGTCGGCCCAGAGCTCCGCCACCCACCGCCGCGAGACGAGCAGGATGCGCTCGAGGCGGATATTGCCGCCCGCCGTCGGCGTCACGAAGTAGCGGCGCCCCCGCGTCCGCCGGAGCACGTGGTCGAGCACCGGCCAGTTCCACATGGCGTAGATGTGGGCCCAGGGCAGGAATTTGCGACCGTTCACCGTCTCGCACGGCGCGGCGGCGGCGGCGCCCCGCATAAGTGCGCAGAGGTACGGCACGGCGCACCACAGGGAAAAGGCGTTCACGCCGTCCGCGCACCAGGCGTCGGCGTAGCGGACCGCGGGCCGGATGGACGCGAGCGGCAGCGCGTTGGCCGACGCGAGCGCCGCCCGCGTGAAGTCCGCCCGCCCACTGAACCGCTGCGACACGGCGGGCGCCAGCGCCGGCAGCGGCGTCCAGGTCCAGCACCGCAGGCCGATCAGGATGCGGTCCGTCCGGAACGCCGCGTCGTCCCGCGGCAGCGCCTCGTGGAGCAACGCCGCCATGACGCCGTCGAGGCGCCCGACGTACGCGAGCGGGTGCCGCGTGATGCGCTCCAATTTGTTATCGAGCGACGCGTGGAGCTCCTGCGCGCGCCGGCGCACCTCGGCCGCCGACGCGTCGCCGTGCTCCAGCAACAGAATCGCCGCCGCGGCGACGGCGCCCGACGACGTGCCGATGACCCGCACTCGACGCAAATCGTAGCGCTCGACCAAATACTGCGCCATGCCCAGTTGCCAGAAGACCCAGGTACACGTGCCGGGGAAGACGAGCTCCGGGCGCGCGTCGGTATGGCGCGGCGCTGGCGGTGCCGTCGGGCCGACCACCGCCGCGACGGCGTCGAGGGTCGTGTTCACGATCGTGTAGATCGTCAGTGCGGGCAGCAAGACTGCCGCGTAGAGGCAGCACCAGAGCGCGCCCACCGCGCAGGCGCACCAGGTCCACGGTTTGGCCGTAGTCCTGATGCCGGCGCCGCGCCATTGATGAGCCACTTGTTTGACCTGCAGCGTTTGCACGGCAGCAGCGGCCATTTGTTTGCGCTGCACAACAGCAGCCGTTTGTTTGCGTTTGAAATGCAACCCTGGCCAGCTCTTCTGTCCTGCAAAGTAGAGCGAGGCAGCCTTTGGCAAAAACTGAATTCAATCACATGCAAAAACCCGATTTTGCAACTTTAGCCCTGCACACCGCGAGGCTGTTCGGGGACACGTGGGACCAAGAAGTGTAGGCTATGCGAGCAAACCCGTGGCGTGCGGGTTTCGTGTAGACGAAAAAGTGTGCTTCGCACAGTTGCTCGCACAGCGTGAGTCGTCGTCGAGACGCAGCCCCGCACGCGGTACGGTTGCCCCATAGAAACGGCGGCACAACGCATGCGCTAGGATGCGGCGGCGGCAGCAGTTGTGGCTGACGCTCGCAGCGGCCGCTTCGGCGGAGATTGTGCGCCTCGGCTACTTCGGGGAGGCACAGCCGTTCCAAGTCGCCTGCGCCCGCGGCTGGTTCGACGTGTCCGGCTTCGACGTCGTTTGCTTGCCGCAGTCCAGCGGCGGCTACGCCGTGGCGAAACTAGATGATGGCGACCTGGACGTCGCGCTGCTCGGCTCGACGCCGGCGGCGACCGGCCTGGCGCGCGGCGTGGCCATGCAGACGTTCTACGTGGCCCACATGAAGGGTACCAGTCAGGGGCTCCTGGTGCGCCCCGACATCGGCTCGCCCCTGGACCTGCACGACAAAACGATTGGCACGCCCTTCGGCTCGACGGCGCACTACCACATGCTGTACATTCAAACGCTGTTCCCGGACGTCAGTTTTGAGCTCGTCAACTGCAATTCTGACTGCCCGGGTCTGTACGACGCTGGTGACATAGACGGCGCCTTCGTCTGGGGCGGGACCATGGAGAACATGAAACTGCTTGGCGCGAACATGCTCGTCCCCGCGCAAATGCTCAGCGACTGGGAGAAGACGACCTTCAACACGATCAGCGTCCGCGACGCCTTCGCGCTGGCGCATGCCGACGTCGTCGCGCACATCGCGGGGGTCGTTTCGCGCCTCGACGCGGACTACCTCAACGAAAAATTGGGCCTCAAGGGCGACGACGAGACCCGGCGTTGGGACCCGGACAGTAGCGTAAGTTCCGACGGCGACGAGGACGAGGACGGCGCGACGGGCTTCCTGGCGTCGGTCGCCGCCGCGTACGGCGACTCGGCGGCGCCGGCGCTGGCCGAGCGCGAGGCGGCGGAAAATGGCCTCGCACTGTTCGAATTCGTCGCTGCGGACGACATGCTAAGCTGCGGCTTCCTCGGCGCCGCGCAGGCGGCGTGCACCGGCACCGCCGCGGCGCTGTGCGCGACCGCGGACTTTCTCTACGACATCGGCAACATCGCGTCCGTCGCGCCGACCGGCACCGCCGACGTCGACGCGTTTTACGTGGCCACGACGACGGCCCAGTTCCTTGCAGACGGCCTGGACGCCGTGGACGTCGACATCCTCGACGCTGACGATGACCGGGACATCGACTCAATCTTAACGAGCGGCGACTCGACATGTGCTGGCCTGGTGGACCTGACGGCCACAACCGGAACGTTGACCGACGGTGCCACGACCTCGTACTCCGACGACCTCGCGTGCGAGTGGCGCATCGCGTCCGGCGGCGTCGTCGAGCTGAGCTTCGACACGTTCCGCGTTTGGGCAGGGGACGCCGTCGAGGTCTTCGATGGCACTACTCTCGTCGCGAAGCTCCACGGCTTCGACCGCGACTGGCCACCGCTGCGCACGACCGGCGCCATGACGGTAAAGTTCACGACGGATTCTGTTACGGAGAAGGCGTTCGACTACCCGTTGGTCGACGGCTGGAGCGCGACATACGACGCGGCTGCGTCCAGCTGCGATGCGGCGTTCTGCGGTGCCCACGGAACGTGCGATACTGCCTCGGGCTTGTGCGCCTGCGAGGCCGGCTACGGCGGCGCCGACTGCTCGCTCGCGAGCTGCCTCGGCACGACCACGCGGACAGCATCGACGGGCGAGTTCCGATCGTCGCCGACGGCGCCCGACCGCGGCGCTCCGTACGGGAACGGGGTCGAGTGCCACTTTGTCGCGGACGTCGGTACGAGCTTTGGGTACGTCTCCTTCACCATCACGTACGATGTCGAGCCGACTTTCGACTTTGTTGATGTGAAGAGCGGTGACGGCGATGGCGAGAAGTGGGCGCGCCTCTCCGGCGACACCTCGGACACCGCGACGATCACGGTGCCGACGACGGACGGGAAGGCCAGCCTGGTCTTTACGTCAGATGACAAGGGCCGGCGCGGCGGCTTTCAAGCGACCTACGTCGCAAAGGATGCAGCCTGCGCGAGCGACGCGGACTGTATGTACGGGACGTGCGAAGGGGGGCAGTGCGCCTGCGCCGAGGGCTACGGCGGGCTCCAGTGCTCGGTCGCCCACTGCCTCGACCGGGCGCCGGTGGTGACCGACGCACGGTCC
>Ga0302122_10000675_pt1 | contig 21380 bp, 24 predicted proteins | sample CB21_SCM_MG_FD_203115 | JGI IMG/M metagenome (GOLD analysis project Ga0302122, IMG submission 203115) | Marine microbial communities from Western Arctic Ocean, Canada - CB21_SCM | ecosystem: Environmental > Aquatic > Marine > Oceanic | place: Canada: Western Arctic Ocean | collected 2017-09-28
CTTCTGCCGCAGCCTCTGGCTCAGCTTCCGCTACAGGTGCTTCAACAGTTTCTTCTTCTGCCGGAGCCTCTGGCTCAGCTTCCGCTACAGGTGCTTCAACAGTTTCTTCTTCTGCCGGAGCCTCTGACTCAGCTTCCGCTACAGGTGCTTCAACAGTTTCTTCTTCTGCCGCAGCAGCTTCTTCAGCCACTTTAGTTATTTTAGCCGCCTGAACTACCGCAGCTGCAGCAGCCGCTTCCGCACCAGCCGCAAGAGTGGCCTCAGCCATTGCTAGTTCAGCAGCGGCCACCTCTTCGGGCTGAAGCACTTCTTGTCGTTGCAGAACCTGCTGCAACCGGAAGCGTTTTGTCTTGGAAACCGGACGACTTTCAATCACCTGGACCAAGTCACCGTACTGAGATTCTCCCAGTGGATCATGGACATACAATATCGTCTTGCGGCGAAGAGCCTTGCCATACAACTCATGGTGTTTGACGCGGTCTACCGCAACCACCAAGGTGTTTTGCATCTTGTCGCTGATAACTCGCCCTACATAACTTCGGCGGTTCACTGGCATTTAACGAATCCCCATCTCTCGTTCCCGCAACACAGTCTGGATGCGGGCAATAGTCTTTTTAACTACCTTCATCTCATGGACGTTGGTTAATTGATGCGTGGCCCATCGGAATCGAAGATTCATCAACTCCCGATAGGATTCATCCATCTCTTGCTGGAGTTCCTCGTTATTCTTCTCTCGAACTTCTTCAACTCGCATGTTTACTCAATATCTATTCTATGCCGCTGTGTGCATGAAGAAATCTGCTCTAGTCACTATCTTGGTAGGTATTGGCAGTTTTGCTGCCGCCAACCGTAGACCTTCTCTTGCAAGCTCTTCCGGTACGCCACCAAGCTCAAATAGCATTCTGCCGCGCTTGGCAACTGCCACATAATGATCCACCGCGCCCTTGCCCTTACCCATACGAGTCTCAAGGGGCTTCTTGGTCACAGGCTTGTCGGCATAGACCCTAATCCACACCTGACCACCACGGCGTATGTACCGCACCATCGCTCGCCGGGCAGCCTCAATCTGCCGCGCCGTGAGCCATGCCGTCTCCATTGCCTTTAGTCCGTATTCGCCAAAGTGGAGTATTGCGCCGGTAGTCGCTGCTCCCTTGCGTCTTCCACGATGTACCTTGCGATACTTAACCCTTTTGGGTTGTTGCATCACTATCTCCCTCAGCTATCGCTTCAGCTGCTTCGTTCGCCGAAACATCCGTCCCTTCATCTTCCGCACGCATTGTCACCTCAATTGGCGCCAAATCCTCTTCGGCTGCTGCCCGTTCTCGTTCAGGAATTACGTCGCCCTTATAGAGCCAAACCTTTACACCAATGCGACCCATAGCTGTGCGGGCTTCGCTGATTGCGAAGTCAATGTCAGCACGAATCGTGTGGAGGGGCACCCTGCCCATCATCACCTTCTCCGTTCGAGCAATCTCCGCGCCGCCTAATCGGCCGCCAACAATAATCTTCACGCCTTGAACCCCGGCCTGCATAGAACGCTGGGCCGTCTGCTGCATTGCCCGCCGATGGGCAACGCGACGCTCCAACTGCTCAGCGCAGTTACGTGCCACCAGCGCCGCCACCATCTCTGGCTGACGAACCTCCTGCACGGAAATCCGAACGCGGCGTTCCGTTAGTGTCTCCAAAGCCTGGCGCATTTCTTCTACCCGCTGGCCTTGGCGTCCAATGACAATTCCTGGTCTGGCAGTCCAAATCACCACGGAGACATCTTGGGGGCTCCGCTCAATCTCTACCTTGGGGATTCCAGCCTCAGGGTACTTTGTTAGGATCGCGTTACGCAGCCGCAAATCCTCCTGCAAAGTATTACGGTAGTCCTTATGCTTTGCAGCAAACCACCGGCTATCCCACTCTTTAATGATTCCTAGACGGAATCCTATTGGATGTGTCTTATGACCCAAAGCCTTACCCCTCCTGGTCTACGACGATAGTGATGTGACACGAGCGACGTATGATTGGACTGATTCGCCCTCTGGACTGGGGCCGAAAACGCTTCAGCCGTGGGGCGTCGTTCGCAAATGCCTCCACCACTTTCAGTGATTCAGGCTGCATAAACCGATTATTCTCAGCGTTCGCCACTGCTGACCGGATGACTTTGGAAACGGCGATTGCCGTAGGACTGGGCACATATAGGAGCGCAGCTAACGCCAAATCTACACGTTTGCCGCGCACCAAACCCAAGACCCGTCGCACCTTCTGGGGCGACATACCGAAATTTCTATGAATAGCCCGTACTGCCACGGTATTCCTCTTTCCCCTTAGCCTTGGGGCCTGGTAGTTCGTTCACTTCTACCTGCGTGACCGCGGAAGGTCCTAGTTGGAGCAAATTCGCCCAACCGGTGGCCAACCATGTTCTCTGACAGATACACAGGGACGTGGCGTCTGCCATCATGCACGGCAATGGTCAATCCGACCATGTCCGGCATAATCATAGATGCCCTAGACCACGTCTTAATGATCATTTTTTCACTTGTTCGTTGGGCCACATCCACTCGCTTTTGCAGCTTTGGGTGAACGAAAGGCCCCTTTTTAACGGAGCGTCCCATAACCTATCCTTCGTCGTCGTATGATAAACCGGTTTGTATCCTTGTTTCGCCGGGTCTTCACGCCCAAGGCGTGCTTCCCCCACTTAGTCTTGGGGTACTTCAGACCAATGGAGTTCCTTGCCTCGCCGCCGCCGTGCGGATGATCCCTGGGGTTCATGACCTTCCCGCGCACTTCCGGTCGCTTTCCAAGCCAGCGGTTTCGACCAGCCTTGCCAATGGTGGTAGCCTGATGCTCAGAGTTACCTACCTGCCCAATAGTTGCGTAGCACTCACTCAGCACTCGACGAATCTCACCAGAAGGAAGCCGAATTTGGGTATATTTCTCTTCTCGTGCCATGACCTGGGCGCTACCGCCTGCGGTACGTACCATTTGCGCGCCTCGGCTCGGCTTAAGCTCAATGTTATGAACAACCGAACCTAGAGGCATCGCCCGCAATGGCATCGCAGTGCCCGGACGAATCTCAGCCTCTTCGCCTGACATGATAGGATCGCCCACCTTCACGTTCACTGGCCAGAGAATATACCGCTTGTCGCCGTCCCTGTAATGAATCAGTGCAATTCGGGCTGAACGGTTAGGATCATATTCAATGCTAGCTACAACCCCGGGTACTCCGGCTTTGTCCCTGCGCTTGAAGTCAATAATCCGATACATCCGTTTATGACCACCACCACGATGGCGAACAGTCATCTTACCTTGTCGATTACGACCACCCCGTTGGCGCAAAGCCCTTAGCAGTGAACGTTCCGGCTTGCTCTTCGTAATCTCAGCAAAGTCGGGTCGCACCAATTGGCGCAAGCCTGGCGTGACGGGCTTGAATGTCTTAAGGCCCATCCTTACACTCCCTCAAACACGGTAATCTTTTCTCCGGCCCGGAGGGTCACAATTGCCTTTTTCTTGTCTGGACCCTTCACCATACGAGGGCCAAACCGCTTCCTTTTACCAGGAAGATGAATGATTGTCACTTTCAACACCTTAACACCAAACAGTGTCTGCACCGCTTGCTTTACTAACGTCTTGTTAGCAGTCAACGCTACCTGGAAGGTGAATTTGTCCTCTTCCTGGAGGCGTGTGCTCTTCTCGGTCACTACAGGGCCAATAAGTACACTGGTCAATTGCGCCATTGTCATCGTTTGTTACTCCCCACCCTGCACAGCTGACGCTTCGATGGCCCGGCGCATTGGCAACCTAGGGCGTTCCTCCGCCCAAAGCTCCTCAATACGCCTGATTGCCTCAACGCTCAACACCAGGTGGTCATAGTTCAGCAGGTCCACAGTATTCAGTGTAGCTGCTGGGATGGACTTCACTCGCTGGAGGTTGTGGCAAACCTGCCACAAATCCTTCTGAGTATTCGCATTATTGACTACCAAGCACTTAGTGCTCGTAGCGATCGACAACCCCGCCAAAGCCTTTAATACCTCTTGGGTCTTTAACGCTGGCAGGACAAACTCTTGGACAACAGTAATCTCACCATCACGAACCTTCTGAGACAGCAACGACTTGATGGCCGCACGCCGCATCTTCTTCGGTGTTGCCTGACTGTAGTCCCGTGGCTTCGGGCCAAAGGTAACACCACCACCGCGCCATTGCGGGGAACGGATGCTCCCCTGCCGCGCTCGGCCTGTACCCTTCTGACGCCAAGGCTTTCGACCGCCACCACGAACCTCTGAGCGAGTCTTGGTGCTGTGCGTTCCTGCCCGCTTATTGGCAAGTTGCGCCACCATAACCTGGTGAATCAGGGCCTTGTTCAGCGGCGCATCGAAGACAGCATCACTAACTTCGATGCTACCCACCGTCGCGCCAAGCATGTCCTTTAATGAAAGTTCCATGTCTTACTTTTTCCCTTTGGAGCGTCGCAGCAACAGAAGACTCTTTGAAGTCCCCGGTACGGCGCCTTTAATGAACAACAGATTCCGGTCCTTGTCTATCTGAACGATCTCCAGGTTGCGAACCGTCACGCGCTCCGCACCCATGTGCCCTGACATCTTTGTACCCCTCCAGACACGGCCTGGAAAAGTACCTGAACCAATGGAACCCGGAGCTCGGTGCCTATCTGATTGACCGTGGGTCTTGGGACCTCCAGCAAACCCGTGCCGCTTCACAGTACCTGCGAAACCACGGCCCTTGGAGATGCCTATCGCATCAATCAAATCGCCCTCAGCAAAAATATCAACCTCAACAGGGTCGCCAACTTCAATACCCGCAATATCAGCAGCAGGCACTTCTCGCAGATGACGGAAGAGCTTACCCACAGACTTCAAGTGCCCACGTTCCGGACTCTTCAAGTTACGCGTCTCGCTAAACCCAATCTGCACAGCGCTGTAGTTGTCCTTTTCAAGAACCCTAATCTGAGTCACTGCGCAAGGGCCTGCCTGCACAGCGGTAACCCCCACAAGTTTCCCGTTTTCGCGGAAGATCTGGGTCATTCCTATTTTTGTGCCCAAAATGCCGTCTACAGCCATCGTCGATACTTTCCTATCACCAGAAGACGGAACCACCCAATGGCTCCGTCCTCAGAGATTATAATCACTCTATGTCTTGATTGTTATGTCTACACCAGCGGCTACGTTAAGCCGCGACAACGCTTCCAACGTGCGTCCAGTTGACTCCAAAATGTCCACCAAACGCTTATGTGTACGCAGCTCAAAGTGCTCACGTGAGTCCTTATCAATGTGCGGGGACCGAATCACGCAGAACCGCTGCCTATGCGTTGGTAGCGGCACAGGCCCAGCAACCACTGCACCCGTTCGCTCTGCCGTCTCAACAATCTGCTGAGCTGACAAATCAAGGGCCCGGTGATCAAAGGCTTTCAAAATGATTCTTATTTTCTGACCGGCCATGTTGTTATCCTACCTCGCTACACACAATAAACTAGACCCGAACAATTACTTGCTGCGCCACAGAGTCAGGCACCTCTTCGTAGTGGTGGAATTCCATGGAATGACTCGCTCGCCCTTGGGACATGGATCGGACTGTGGTAGCGTAGCCAAACATCTCTGCTAGGGGCACCAGCGCCTTAATGGTCTGGAGATCCCCTTCGCCTTCAATATTCTGAACTCGTCCACGTTTCCCGGAGAGATCTCCCAGGATTTCACCTAGGAACTCCCCCGGGGTAACTACTTCAACTTCAATGTACGGTTCCATGAGTACAGGCCTCGCCTTGCGGAGGCCTTCCTTCACAGCCATAGAACCAGCTATTTTAAAAGCGATTTCTGAAGAGTCCACGGGGTGGAAGCTACCATCAACTAAGGACACTTTTACGTCTACAACAGGATAGCCTGCCATAGCCCCATTGTCTAGAGCTTCCATCACTCCGGCCTTAACCGGGTTGATGTATTCTCTGGGAACAGAGCCCCCAACAATCTTGTTCTCAAAGACCTGCCCGCCGCCGGTATCCATTGGCTCCAGCTCCAGCCACACATGGCCAAACTGACCATGTCCACCGGTCTGCCGGACAAACCTACCTTCCACTCGCACATGATCCCTGATAGCTTCTCGGTAGGAGACCCTGGGCCTCCCCACCTGGGCCTGCACATTGAACTCGCGCTTCATCCTATCAACTAGGACGTCCAAATGAAGCTCGCCCATGCCAGCAATAATCGTCTGAGCAGACTCTGCATCATACCGAACCACAAACGTAGGATCCTCTTCCGCCAACTTGCGGAGAGCCTCTTCCAATCGCTCCTGGTCGGCCTGCGTCTTGGGCTCCACAGACACGGAAATAACCGGTTCCGGGAAACTCGGTGGCTCCAAGATTATCGGTGAACCTGAATCACAAATGGTCTCGCCAGTGAAGGTGGTCTTCAAGCCCACCACGGCGCCAATCTGCCCCGCTTTAAGCTCTTGGACTTCCTCACGGTGGTTGGCATGCATCAACACCAATCGGGCAATGCGTTCGTCAACTTCTTTGATGGAGTTGTACACGTACGTACCTGACTTCAACGTACCGGAATAGACGCGGACAAACACCAGTCGCCCAAACGGATCTGAAGCAACCTTGAACGCCAACGCGGAAAGCGGCTCATTTGCCAGCGTCTTCCGTACGATTGTCTCACCAGATTTAGGGTCTGTACCTTCAATCGCCGGAATATCATCAGGAGCCGGCAAGTAGTCAATCACAGCATCCAGCATTGGCTGGACACCCTTATGCTTCAGAGCGGTGCCACACAGCACAGGGACAAGGGTGTTGCTGATAGTTGCCTTGCGCAAAGCGATTTTCAGTTCTTCGTTGGTAATGGGCTTGCCCTCTAGATATTTCTCCATGAGAGCATCGTCCGTCTCTGCCACCTTCTCAAACAAATAGTCTCGGCATTTCGCCACCTGATCTAGTAGCTCAGCGGGAATCGGCATTATCTCAGGAGCAGTTGCCTCTTCACCGTAAATCTGCGCCACCTGTTCAATCAGATCAACCGCGCCACGAAATTCGCTCTCAGCCCCTATGGGCATCTGCACCGGCACTGGCCGTGCCCCCAACCGACTGGCAATCATAGCTACCGTGCGATTGAAGTCCGCTCCAGAGCGGTCCATCTTGTTTACAAATGCAATACGGGGAACCCCATACTTGTCAGCCTGACGCCATACCGTCTCTGATTGTGGCTGCACACCGGAAACAGCGTCAAAAATCACCACGCCGCCATCCAACACCCTTAAGCTACGTTCCACTTCCGCGGTGAAGTCCACGTGGCCTGGGGTGTCAATAATGTTGACAGCGTACCCGTCCCACTCACAAGCGGTTGCCGCAGCAGAAATCGTAATACCCCGTTCTTTCTCCTGGGGCATCCAATCCATGACCGTGTTGCCATCATCCACATTGCCAATCTTATGTGTTCGGCCAGTGAAAAAGAGAACACGCTCGGTAACCGTTGTTTTACCGGCGTCAATATGTGCAATAAATCCTATGTTTCGTACCCGTTCCAAGGGACCCTTCCTATTCCGCTTCTCTACTTACGATGAAGTGTGTTGCGAGGCCTTTACCAGCGATAGTGCGCAAAGGCCTTGTTAGCGTCAGCCATACGATGAAGATCTTCTCTCCGCTTCACTGCTGCCCCATCCCCGCGCGCTGCATCAAGGAATTCCTGGGCCAGCTTCTCGTGCATCGGGCGACCCTTGCGTGCCCGTGAACTGGTTATGAGCCAACGCATTGCCATGGCAGTACCACGTCGCGGGGCCACTTCAATTGGTATCTGGTATGTAGCTCCGCCAACTCGGCGGGCCTTGACCTGAAGAAGCGGAGTTGTGTTGCGAAGCGCTTCCTGAAATACCTCCAGCGGAGGCCTGCTAGCCTGCTTCTCTACAATTTCCATTGCAGAGTAGACAATCCGCTGTGCAATGGTCTTCTTACCCTTCAGCATAATCCGGTTAATGAACCTTGCAAGGTCCACATTGCCATACTGAGGATCAGGAGGAATTATTCGTATTTCTGCTTTATGCCTTCGCATTACTCTTGTCCGCCCAGCCTGTCTTCAAATTATTTTTAGCCGCGGGCTAGCCGCGCGCCATACTTGCTTCGTCCCTGCTGCCGTCCACTGACACCGCCAGTGTCCAAGACACCACGAACAATGTGATAACGCACACCGGGTAGGTCAGGGACACGCCCGCCCCGCACTAGCACCACAGAGTGCTCCTGCAGGTTGTGGCCTTCACCAGGAATATAGGCCGTCACCTCTAAACCGTTGGTCAGGCGCACACGAGCCACCTTCCGCAATGCGGAGTTAGGCTTCTTCGGCGTAACGGTCCGCACCTGAATGCAGACCCCCCGACGCTGTGGCGAACCAACATTGTCCCACGCTACTCGGTTCTTCAATGAGTTCTGACGCCAGTGCATCGCCGGGGCTCGGCTTTTCGCCTTAACCCGTTTCCGCCCTTGCTTGATTAACTGATTTATCGTCGGCAACGATGTGCTCCAATCACAAAAAGTCCACCGCCAATTAGGCGCAAAAGTGAATTGTACGTGGGTGGCCGTTGGCTGTCAATAGATACGCCAGCTTTATCCACCATCTGATGCCTAGCCCTTGACCATAGCTACCAAACAATGGTAAAAAACAGCCCCCAGGGGTGGCCGTGCCGCTCCTTGTCCTAGCGGCAGGAGGTAGACCATGGTCAACTACGATTCAGCATACCCAGGCCAACCTGTAGGAGCAACCCAACATGGGCAATGGACGCAAGCGCGTCTAAGGAGCGGCGCTCGCGAGCTTTTCGTCGATGCCCCCCTAGTGGTCGTCTCCAACCGTGAGCCCTACCTCCACCACCTTGACGAGGAAAACCAAAACGAGCTTACGTGGCGTCGCCCCCCCGGTGGGCTGGTCTCTGCGTTGGATCCGGTGATGCAGGCCATTGAAGGAGGCCTCTGGGTGGCCCAGGGTACAGGGGAGGGGGATCGCCTTTCCGTTGATGCCTCCGGGCGTGTCCCTGTCCCACCAGACAACCCTGCCTACACCCTTAAACGGATATGGTTGGAGCAGGCGGAGATAGAAGGCTACTACGATGGTTTTGCCAACGAGGGGCTCTGGCCCCTGTGCCACGTGGTGTTCCATCGCCCTAGGTTCAAAGCATCGGACTGGGAACACTACCAAAAGGTCAACCGGCGCTTTGCTGACGCAATTCTTGAAGAGATTGATGGAAAATCCGCTTTCGTATGGGTGCAGGACTATCATCTGTGCCTAGTGCCCCACTACCTCCGCCAAGCCCGTCCGGATTTGACCATTGGCATCTCCTGGCACATTCCCTGGCCAAACCCTGAGATTTTCCGAACGTGCCCCTACGGCGTGCAACTTCTGGAAGGGCTACTGGCAGCGGATGTCATCAGCTTTCACATTCGGTACCACGGCAACAACTTCCTTGCCACCGTAGAGAGGGAGCTTGAAGCACGTTTAGACCGGGAACACTCCCGGGTAGTGCGCCTGGGTCATGAGACGAGGATTATCGACATCCCCATCAGCGTGGATGTCGAAGAAGAAGAAGAGGTAGCCCGATCCCAGGAAGCTGCCGACCAGATGGAATATTTCCAAGTACTCTTCTCCCTTGAACGCTATGACCACGTCCTCTTGGGTCTTGATCGGTTTGATTACACCAAAGGGATTCCAGAGCGCCTCATAGCCGTAGACCGCCTACTCCAGGATCACCCAGAGTACAAGGAGAAACTCGTCTTCCTCCAAGTAGGAGAGGTCAGCAGAATGCAGATATCCCACTATCAGGAACTGAACCTAGAAGTGGAGCAACTCACCCAGCAGATCAATGACCGCCACGGTACAGCGGATTGGGTGCCAATCATTCTTTGGCGGGATCCTATTGAACGAGCAGACCTCATGGCTTTGTACCAGCTTGCAGATGTCTGTGTTGTCAGCTCACTGCATGACGGCATGAACTTGGTAGCCAAAGAGTACATAGCCAGCAGGGTTGATGAGAGCGGGGTTCTGGTGTTGAGTAGATTCACCGGTGCCGCAAGAGAGCTTCCTGATGCTTTGTTGATTAACCCTTACGATGCCGACGATTTCGCCAAGAAATTGGATCAGGCAATCCAGATGCCGGAAGCCCAAAAGACAGACCGGATGCGACGAATGCGGCGCGTTGTGCGCCAGAACAACATCTACGCCTGGGCAGGAAGGTTCCTACAGGAGATGGCTCGCACCGGCGGGGTGGATGTCCAGTGATTCACCTTCTGAAGCATATGGAAAAAATCTTTGAAGGCATAGCTAGCACCGGCCAGATTCTGGTGGCACTAGACTTTGATGGCACCCTGGCAGACATAGTCCCTGACCCGGCAGACGCCCAAATTACCAATTCTCGTCTAAAGCTGCTGAAGGATCTCAACAACCAACCCCGGTTTGCCGTAGCAGTGGTGAGTGGGAGATCAATGGAAGACCTGAAGGGGCGCATCAACCTGCCGGACATCGCGTACGCCGGAGACCACGGACTAGAGATTGCCGGGCCTGGTTTCCATCACATTCCTCCAGAAGCAGAGGAATTCCGTGCCACAGTGGCAGAGATTGGCAAAGTCTTGGAAACTGTCCTGAAAACCACGCCCGGAGTCATCTTTGAGCACAAAGGCCTGTCCATGAGCATCCACTATCGATTGGCTCCATCAGACCAGCGTGCCTCCGTCCTTCGTACCATACGTATAATCACCAAGCCCTATCTAAATGAGGGCAAGCTGCGCATGGTAAAGGGTAAAGAGGTGCTGAACTTCCTACCGCCACTGGACTGGCACAAGGGTGCTGCTCTCAAGTGGTTGCTCAACCTGCTGGATTCGCTTCCGCGTAGGGTTGGAGGCATCCTGCCAATCTACATCGGCGACGATGTAACAGATGAAGACGCCTTTAAAGCAATTGGGGAAGAAGGGTTTGCCGTGCGGGTTGGGCGGCCCAAGCCCTCAAGCGCCGCACCGTACTACGTTAATTCCACCAATGAGGTTGAAGAGGTGTTGCGAGCAATGCTGGACAACTCGCGCACTTTAGGTATCCCTGCCCACCAGCACTAATTATCACCGTTTTTAGCCCTAAACCTTGCTCTGCGTCTAGACCCTAGCATGTACTACAAGCTAGACTGGTCTATAGGCTCACGCCAATGCCCGGTGGTGCAGCGGTAGCACAGGGGACTTTGAATCCCCTGACCCTGGTTCGAATCCAGGCCGGGCAGCCACATACGAACATATAGCTAGAGCCCCGGCTTTTGCCGAGGCTCTTTTTGCTAAGGAATGTGACACTTAGTGTGCCAATTGGGGGAGTTGTCTCCCCTTTCAGGCCTGGACAGCCATCATCCTCTGGACACAAAGATATGCTTCGTAAGTCCGGCAACGAAGATTGTAGTTCTATAGTGTTTAGTTATTTCTCTTCTGCGTACTTTTAAACTGCTATATTTCTCTTCGTGAATACCTTCGCCAGGCGATTAACGCGAGAATTGGACTCGATACTATGCAGCTAATGAGTGCATTGCGCCGAAAATGGGCATCGAGTTCAAAGGACTGTCCAAGCAAATTAACCATTCCGCTCCCAATATCTGACTGAGTTACACTAAAGAACGCTTGGGTATCAGAAAGAGATGCCGGCCACCATGATAAGGCTTTTGCTACGTAGGAGATTCTTTCCCATTCCATTGGTGGTGTCTCGATTAGCCCACGCATGAGTAATTCAACGGTGACAAGGGTCAATCCTATTAACGGTATACCTATGAACACCGCCAAGGTCAATAAAACGGAAGCGACCGCTCCCCTGAAGACTGAGGAAATGAACAACATTAGAGCGCAATAAAACAAACCTGCAATTAATTGCAACAATAAACCCCACAAGAACCAATTGAAACTAATTGTATCGGAAGAATCGAAGAGCAGTTGGCCTACTATTAGAGTCGCAACAAATCCACCGAAGAATAAAATCTCGAACAGAGAGAAATAAACAAGGAACTTAGTGAGAAGAATTTGCTTCATCGAGAATCGAGTTCTCAGAAATATCGAAGAATCTCTATTCCCGTCAAACGAAAGGGCTGAGACAGTAATTCCAATGAATAATAATGTGCCGACAATGGAGCACGTCGTGTAAAGTTCGAGTGCATCGGTATACGAAAAACCGGACGTTGCTCGTTCTATGAATATACCAACGATTATCGAAAGTAAGCTTGCTAAAAAGAATGCCGCCAGGAGGGCCCAACCCCGCCAACTGCGAAGCAGGTAGAATAATTCCATTTTCCATAAATTCATTCGATGTTTCTTCCTGGTTGAAGCAGTTCCAAGACAGCGTCTTCAAAGGATTGATCTTCAAATTTCCTGATGCCCTTCACACTCCCTCCATAGAGAGTACTTCCATGATCTACGACCGTTACCGAATCACAAATATCTTCGACGTCGCTAAGGATGTGAGTTGAAAACAAAACAGTGGCCTTTCCCCTCAGAAGGGAAATCGTATCTAACATTTCCCTTCTGCCGACAGGGTCCAGCGCTGAGCAAGGTTCGTCGAGGAGGACTAGCTGAGGCCCACCAATCAAAGTAGTTGCTAAGCCGAGGCGTTGTTTCATACCTCTGGAAAAACCTCCAACTCGACGATCGATTGATTCTGCCAATCCAACCTCTCCAATTATTCGTGCAACAGCCTGCTCATCCACATTCTTTCGAAAGGGATACCGTGCGAGGTCTACCACTTCCCTAGTAGTTAAAAATGAAAAAAAGTCTGGAGTATCTGGCATTAGCATCATTTGATGCTCAGGTATACCGAAGGTTATTTCCCCAGAAGTCTTTCGCTTGAGCCCAGCTACGATAGACAGCATGGTAGTTTTCCCAGCTCCATTCGGTCCCACAAACCCATGGATAGATCCCAATTCAAGGGTCAAATCCAATGCATCAAGTGCCCGAAATTTCCCAAAAACCTTGGTTAAGCCAACAAGTATTAGGGCTGGGGGCATAGAACCCTCGATTCGAAAATAATATTTACGCCTCACTATTTGAAAACGTTAATGAATCGGAATCATTTGAAATCAGTTACTACTGATAATCTATTATGCCATGAATGGCGTCACCGCCAAAAAGATATTCGCATGATTATTGGCCATTGACTAGATTGGTATCCCTGTTGAAAAATCCTACCCCGTTCGATAGTGGAGATCCGTTTACGGCCGGTCGCACTGAGTACGATCCCTTGTTCATGATCTACTCTTTTCACTATGCCCGGCTATTACCAGGTACATCTCCAGCGCCTTCCGCACCTTCCTGAACATGAACTCCCAAAGGTGGCGCGCCTCCCCGCAGGAAGATACAAGTCTAACCAAAGCCAGTCTCTATCTACCCGCTATCCCCCACTGCTAAGCCTGACTTACTAAACAGCCCCCGCTTCAATATTGGAGCGGGGGCTGTTTTCATATATCTAAGGGTTTATCTAAAGCAAAATCCAGGAACCTCTAGTAGCGGTACTGGTCTGACTTGTAAGGCCCCTCTTTGGGAAGCCCCAGGTAGTTCGACTGCTTGTCCGACAACACGGTGAGCTTGGCACCGAACTTGTCCAGGTGCAACCGGGCAACCTTCTCGTCCAGATGCTTTGGTAGTGTCACTACGCTCTTGCCGTAGGACTCAGCTCGCTCTTGCAAATCCAACTGTGCCAGCGTCTGATTGGTGAAGGAGTTGCTCATCACAAAGCTGGGGTGGCCTGTGGCATTGGAGAGGTTCACCAAGCGACCCTCGCCCAGCACAATGATGCTGCGACCGGTCTCCTTGAACTTCCATTCATGCACCTGCGGCTTGATTTCAATCTTCTCTACTTCTTCGTTCTGCCGCATCCGTTCTAAGCCCGCCATATCAATCTCATCGTCAAAGTGTCCAATGTTGCACACAATGGCATTGTGCTTCATCCGCTTCATGTGGTCAGCCATGATGATGGACGTGCAACCGGTGGCGGTCACATACAAGTCAAACTGTTGCTCTATGGCGTCATCAAGGGTGATGACGTCATGGCCCGTCATACAGGCCTGGAGCGAACAGATGGGATCAATCTCCGTGATGGCAACTCGTGCCTGCTGGCCTCGCAGCGCCTGAGCGCTTCCTTTGCCAACGTCGCCAAAGCCACACACTAGGGCCTTCTTGCCAGATAGGAGCACGTCTGTCGCACGCATAATAGCGTCCACCAGGGAGTGCCGTGTACCGTACAAATTATCAAACTTGCTCTTGGTCACGGAATCATTCACGTTGATGGCCGGAAACAGCAGCGTCCCTGCCTTCTGCATATCGTAGAGCCGGTGCACGCCTGTGGTCGTTTCCTCAGACACACCGCGAATCTCAGAAACAACATTCTCCCAGAACTTCGGCTTTGCCCCTTGAATCAACTCCAGAAGAACATGGGCCGCCTTCTCGTCAGGAGAGGCTTCTGAGCCCAGGGCGTCTACCTTCCCGGCCTTGTCGTAGCCGTACCCAAGGTGAATCATCATCGTGGCGTCACAGCCGTCATCAACGATGAGCGTCGGGCCCTTGCCGTCGGGGAACTGGACGGTCTGGAGCAAGCACCACCAGTACTCTTCCAGGTTTTCGCCCTTCCAGGCGAAGACCGGAACACCAGCGGGCTTGTCCGCGGTTCCATTGGGGCCAACTACCACCGCTGCGGCTGCATGGTCCTGTGTTGAGAAGATGTTACAGGAAGCCCAGCGCACTTCAGCGCCAAGCTGCACCAGAGTCTCAATCAGCACAGCCGTTTGAATGGTCATGTGCAATGAACCGGTGATGCGGGCGCCCTTGAGAGGCAGCTTTCCCTTGAATTCCTCTCTAAGTGCTACCAAGCCGGGCATTTCATACTCGGCTAGCTCAATTTCCTTACGGCCAAAAGCCACGGTTTCCGGAGACATGTCCGCAACTTTATACGGCAGGTCTGAAAAGACCTTTTCCCCAGCAAATGTTGTTGATTCAGCAGACTGCGTCATACGATCCCCTTTTTTATTGATTGCCATTAGGATACAACATGTTATCGGAATTGACGAAGGAAAGTCGAGCATTACCGAGGGCTCAGCGAATCTTGTCGACATGGTGATTTAGCGAAAAATCCCTGGCTCTAAAGACTGTCCTCTAATTCCGTGACCACACCTTCTAGCGAGTCCACCAGATGGTCAATTTCATCTTTGGTAATACTTAGCGGCGGCGCAAGATGCAGGGCATCTCCCATGAACCTGCCCAGCAGTCCGCGCTTGTGCATACTCTCCGTAGCTTTTTGCACCAGTCCCGCTTCTGCGGGGAATTTCTCCCGAGTGTCCCTGTTCTTCACCAGTTCAACCGCAGCCAGAAGCCCCATCCCGCCCCGAACCTCGCCGACGATGGGATGCTTATAGAACGATTGGAGCCGTTCATACATATAAGTGCCCATGGTGGCTGAGTTGGTCACCATATCCTCTTGCTCCATGATTTCCAAGTTGGCCAGCGCAGCTGCGCATGCAGCCGGGTTCCCACCAAAGGTGATGAGGTGCTTAAAGGTGGAGGATGGTTCACCAATAAATGCGTCTGCCACGGCTTTGCTGGTTATTGTAGCGCCAATGGGCTGATACCCACTGGTGAGGGCCTTCGCCACGGTGAAGATGTCCGGCTTGATGCCCCAGTGCTCCGTAGCAAACCACTTCCCCGTGCGACCAAATCCGGTGATGACCTCGTCGCAGATGAGGAGGACGCCATACTTGTCGCAAATTTCCCGAATAGTAGGCCAGTAGTCCGGGTGGGGCACATGCACGCCGCTGGCCACGGAGATTGGCTCTGCAATAAACGCGGCTACCGTGTCCGGCCCCAATTCCAGGATGGTGCGTTCCAAGTCCCGGGCGCAATCAAGGTCGCAGCCGCTACGGTCCCGACACAGGTTGCACTTGAACTCGCCCGGCTGAGCAATGTTGTACGTGTACGGCATCAGCGGCCCAAAGTCTGAGGGTGATGCCACGCTGCCACCACCCAGGCTCATATTCATGAAGGTTGTCCCGTGGTAGGAGCCCCTGCGAGCGATGAACTTGAACCGAGATGCTTCGCCGTTGTTCGTGTGGAACTTCCGGGCCATCTTCAGCGCAGTCTCCACAGCCTCTGAGCCTCCACTGACGAAGAACACCCGGGAGTCTTTGTCCGGCGATATGCTTGCCAGTTTGGCGGCCAGCCTGGCCGTTACCGGCGCTACCGTTCCCCCGGGCGTGTAGCTGATGTCTAGCATCTGCTCATAGACCGCATCGGCAATTTCTTTCCGCCCGTGGCCTATGTTCTTCAGCCACATGCCGGAAATCACATCAAACCACTGCTGGCCCTGAGCGTCCTCCACCCATACGCCTTTGCCTCTAACCACCAGCTTGATGCCCGTCTCATCGGTCATGTCACCGGCCTGGCGAGCGTGCGGCCAGAAGTGCGCCGCTGCCATAGTCTTCAGCTCTTCTATTTCAGCTCCGCTCAAGGTCTCTTTAGTCACTCCTAGCCCCCTTGTAATGTAACGAGATTACACATAATAGCGAACAGAGAAATACAGCTATCTGTCGCCGTTTGGACGCATAATCATACCATTCTTGGATGGTATTTGTGGGGTACTAGCTACACGGAGAAGCCAGGAAGGCCCCCTTATTCATTAACCAGCAAGCTAGCATCAGATAGCACCACGGTCAACGTTGGTGAAGGCATTTTGACTAGCCAAACAAAAAGGGGTGAGATTTCGCTCCCGCCCTTACAAAGGAACCTAAGGTTCACTGAGGCGCGATAGGTGGGCTTCCTCCACTGGCTACAAGCAAAGGCCCGGGCACAACCTGAAACATCATACGGGTACTTGTCTGCCCGTTCACATTGCCCATAATAAAGTATCGCCCGGGGCCATCCAGATTCAAATCAAGGTCTACAGCCAGTTTCATAAGCTGATCCTGCCCAGTACGAATACCTGGAGGCCGGCCTACCTCAAAGTGCCCGGTAATCTTACCCAGGGTCTGCCCAAACTCCGTAGCTACTTCCACTTCCAGCGTGCTCTGCTGGTTGGTCTCCTGCCAGGGAACCCGTACAGCAATAGCTACAGCACAGTGTCGCGCCACCGGGAACGGCGTGTTCACCGTCAGCACTTCCCAGCCACCACCCATGATATACAGCTTGTTTGCAACAACCTCTGCGGCGTCCGCCAACATGAGCCACTGGATTTCCACTTGTGTATCTCCTACCCCATAAGCTACAATACACTACAAATGTAGTATTTCCACTGTAATCTGTCAAGGACACATAGGAGAACAAAGCTGTGGTACAAGAATCGTTTAAGACCCCAGAACAAGGTCAGCCCACAACAGATGAGCAGTCCTCACCAGGGGATCGTGCAATCGTTTCGGTAGCGTTTCCCCGTGCGGACTTCAACCGAGTGACCGAGCACGCTGCCCAAGCCAACAAGAAGACATCGGAGTTTATTCGTGAGGCAGCTTTGAATGCTACCTCCGTACATGGTAGTGGAGTTAAATTCTCCGTTGCTACCGGAAGTGCCGCTACTATCATCATGTCCAGCACAGTACCGGCAAGCAGTTATGCCCCGGGTTCATGGAGCCACACCTTTGACGACCAACGCATGATCACGTACTAGCGCCTGGGTTCCTCCCACCCCCAAAGACCTCCTTCCGTTCTACTGTGCCCCTCTGTATAATGGCCGAGGTTTCCAATGTTGGCCGTTGCGTTGTGGTTTTATCCTTTGCACTCAGCGCCCAGGCCAAAAGAGGGGTACCAAATGAAGGCTGCACACAACTTCTTCGGCAAAGTCATGCTGTTCTCTGGCCTGTTGGTATTGGGGTTCATCTTTGCTGACAAGGTTGGCACTAGCTTCCCTCTCTGGGTTAAAAATTACACGTTCGCCATCTTTGGCGTCGCACTTACGATATTTGCCTTCACGTTCAAACGCTGGCGTGATGACGACACCCAGTAGCTACAATTATTTCAACATTACATATTTAAGGGGAGAGCATGCTGACCAAGGAAGAGAACAATCTCATCACTCGGACTGACCGGGGTACGCCCTTGGGTGAAATGATGCGTCGGTTCTGGATACCGGCCTTCATAGCAAGCGAAATCCGCGAACACGACGGCACTCCCATACGCCTCAAACTCCTGGGCGAGGATTTGATTGCCTTCCGCGATACCAATGGGAAGGTAGGCGTTATGGAAGAGTACTGCCCCCATCGCGGCGCATCCCTGGCCTTGGGTCGCAACGAGGACTGCGGCCTAACGTGTATCTACCACGGCTGGAAATTCGATGTTGACGGCAACTGCCTGGACATGCCCTCAGAACCCTCCGCCAGCAACTTCAAAGATAAGGTGCAGGCCCGGGCCTATCCGGTTCAGGAAGTGGCAGGCATTGTGTGGGCGTATATGGGGCCGGCAGATAAACTCCCCCCGTTCCCAGCCTTCCAGTGGACAAAGGTGACGGATGATCACCTTGTGCTCATCAAGACCATTCAAGAAAGCAACTACCTCCAAGGATTAGAGGGTGGCATAGACTCTTCCCACGCCTCGTTCCTGCACCGCTCTTTCAGCGGGGTACGCACCGGGTGGGGAAATCCGGTAAACGCCCTTGTGATGAAGGACACTGCCCCACGCCTGGAGGTTGAGTACACGTCTTACGGTTACAGGTACGCCGCCGTCAGGCGAGCCAGCGACAGCGAGGAGTACGTGCGCATGACGCCCTATATCCTTCCGTTCTATGCCTACATTCCCGGGGCTCCTGGCCGCACCACCGGCTTTTCCATCTGGGTGCCTCGCGATGATTTCAGTTGTTGGCAGTGGGAGATCGGCTTCAACGAGGAGCGTCCTTTCACAGCCCAGGAGCGCGCAGACCGCATTGAGCAGTTCGGCTTCCATGACCTGCAACCCGGGTTTCGGAAGGCGAGAAACTTCGATAATTGGTATCTGCAAGACCGGGAGGCAATGAAGTCCCGGGGCTTCTCAGGCATCTTCGGCACACGCACCCAGGACCACGCCGTCCAGGAGACCATGGGAGCCATCTATGACCGCACGCGGGAGCACCTTGGCACCAGCGACCGCGCCATCATCGCGATGCGGCGACTGCTGGCAGACTCTGTCCGCGGCTACACTGACGGCATAGATCCGCCCGGGTTGGCTGCGTCCATCACCTATGAACTCATCCGCGGTGATGACTTTACGAAGCCCGCAAACATCACCTGGCAGGAGGCTCGTCCCTTGGACCCAGGGCACGCTCTGGTCTAGCAAGTTGGTACTACCCTGTTACGGAGGATGTCATGGCGAAGAACGGCTTCAAGGTCATCGATAGTGAGCCCCATCTGCTGGAGCCCCTGGAACTCTGGATGGAGAAGCTGCCGGAGCCTTTCAGGTCTCGGACAAAGATTGTGAGGCCAGAAAACGGCGGCATTGCAGAGGGCAGCGGCGCTCGCATTGAGATTGAGGGCGTGGTGAAGCCACCAATAGCTTCTAACCCCATGGTGCGGCAGCGCAGCCTCCGGCGTATCCCCGCAGTGCCGGAGCTATTGAAGGTCACGCAGAACCCTGAGCCTGACGTTTTCCTGGAAGGGTTCGACATCGAAGGCATAGACATCGGCGTGTTCATGCCCACAGCGGCTATGGGCATCGTCCGGTACGATGGATTGGATCCGGAACACGCCTTGGCCCTTTGCCAGGTCTACAACGATTACGCCGCAGAGTTTGTCAGCCATCACCCAGACCGCTTCAAGTTCTGGGCATGGGTACCGCCTCAGGATGCAAAGCTGGCAGCGGGTGAGGCCAAGCGTGCTGTAGAAGAGCTTGGAGCGGTGGCCGTGGCCATGACCGGTGGCGCAGTGAACGGCAACCTGCTCTGTGATGAGTTCTTTGACCCGCTATGGGAAGAGATGAACCGACTCGGCACTGCTTTCGGGATGCACGGGCCGCCCGCTAACTACAACCTGAAGGACAACTACAACCATCGCTACTTCGGGCACAAGGGCATGGGTGTCGTCGGAAACACCATGACAGGCCCGGTCCACGCCCAAGCCCAACTGGCGGAGCTCATCATCGGCGGCGTGCTGGAGCGGTTCCCCAACCTGAAGCCAGCCTTCCTAGAGGTCAATGCGAGTTGGCTGCCCTGGTTCCTCTGGAGGCTGGACGACAAGTGGGAGACCAATGCGCCTGACCTAGAAATCAAGCTGTCCATGCTCCCCAGCGAGTACTTCAAGCGACAGTGCTACTCGGTCATCGAGCCTGAGGAGTCACCCATCAAGTACACCATCGATTACATGGGGGCTGACAAACTCTTGTTCTCCACGGACTACCCCCATAGCGATTCCATCTTCCCGGAGGCAGTGAACACCTTCCTGGCATTGGAGGGCGTGTCCGACGACAACAAACGGAAGATCCTCTGGGACAACGCCGCAAACCTCTTTGGCCTGGAAGCACTTACGGAAGTCGCTACGTCTGGTTAGAGAACGTTCTTGTCATTAAGAAGAGGCCCGGGAATAAACCCGAGCCTCTTCCTTTTTATATCCCAAATCAGACTGACACGTCTTACCCTGCAGGCACTACCTCTACCAGTGGATTCACCGTAGTCCACTCATCAACGTCCACATGGGCCATGCTCGGTTCCTCTGCCAGCATCAGATAAAACACAGGCCGCCGCGTCCGTTGTCTATTATCGGCACAGCCTTAGATGGCACGTCACGCTTCAGCTCCTGATTCAGGTGCAGCGTAAACTCTGGCGTGGCCACACTCCTCATACATTCGTCGAGCCGCAGCATAGAAAGCCGCAGCTCCAACGTCAAGAGTATGCAGTCCAAGACGGCAGGGTATCCCTTCCACAGTTCGTAGCTGAGTAGGTAATAAAACTACAATTGTAGTTTTATTACCTACAAATTACAGTATAGCTGTAGAATGAGGAATGCCCGGGTCGTTTATATCTGAGACCGGCTTACTCTGTCATGTTCACCCCATTTGGGCGAGTGAATGGTATACCATCGCTGAAACACAGCCTTATGACCCTTTGGTTTTAACCGAGAGGAGAGCATCAACATCTCATGACAAGCCTGCCAGATTTTGTGGAGCGAAAAGTCCGTATTGGCGCTCGCGCTGAGACAATCTTCCCGTTCCTGACAGATTCAGAGAAGATGACACACTGGATGGGCATCTCTGCCGAGGCCGACCCCACGCCCGGCGGTATCTATCGCGTCAATGTCACTGGCAATGACATCGCCAGTGGGTCCTTTGTGGAGATTTCACCCTTCACCAAGGTAGTGTTCACCTGGGGATGGGAGTCTGAGGACACATTGGTGACTCCAGGCACCTCCACGGTGGAGATTACGCTCACCGAAGATGGCGGGGCCATCGTGGTACGCCTCAG
>Ga0302122_10000676_pt1 | contig 21372 bp, 17 predicted proteins | sample CB21_SCM_MG_FD_203115 | JGI IMG/M metagenome (GOLD analysis project Ga0302122, IMG submission 203115) | Marine microbial communities from Western Arctic Ocean, Canada - CB21_SCM | ecosystem: Environmental > Aquatic > Marine > Oceanic | place: Canada: Western Arctic Ocean | collected 2017-09-28
AATCATCCATGAGGCTTGGTTCATTAGATGCGAAGATTCAGAGAACAATCATGGGCAAGAAAATGCGAAACTGAATAAAGAATTCAATCAATTCGTGTTAAAGATTCTCAGTGAAATCAGACCAAAATTGGCTTTGAACAAGATTCAGATACAGATTCCATCTCTCAACTTTCCCCCTCAACCACCTTCTGATTCTGAGCCAATGCTCTTGATTAGGAAAATGATGGATAAACTGAGCGAACAAGGCGGCCCAAATAACGCTGATATTTCTTGGATATCTCCTTCACACGGATATTCTTTCGGCTAAAATCATTCGATACTACGCCTCTAGCAAACTTCACCGCATTGCAAAGATGTTTGCACAGTCATCGGCAACGATTGACCATTAAAAGACACAATTTTACTGCTTCAGAGAGTTTGTTTGCCCCCAGTTGGCATGCTGTTAAGGGCTCCGAATTCGCCTCTCAAGGATGGGCCATCTGAGATGGTAGCAAAGATGCCCTTGTCCTCGAGATTATGTGATAATCCGAACCAAGGACGCCCATATTGGTCGACCGACATATCTAGAAAATCACCTAATCCGCCGCAGCGGTTGTAGCCACAATCAGGCTCAACGTCGATTGGGTCATCGATATCATTGATTCTTATCGTTGTCATCAGCGGATTTTCAGAAAATACATCGGTAATAACCGTCATGTAAGCATGCCATTGATTCAAGCCTTCTTCCCCCACATAACCCATAGCAATCTTCCCTTCTCCTCCTGCTGTGATTACTGGAAAACCTGTCCCACTAATGTTGGTTGGCGGAGCAATCATCATCTCTTCTGACCAACTATCTCCCGCATCCCTGGAATATGAAATATATGGCATGTTGTCATAACCCATCCACATAGCATAGACATTTCCTTCATCATCAACGGCGACCTGTGCTTCTTCACCATTCCAAGTATCTGCCGTTCCACTTTCTGAGGTTGGCAGAGGATGCTCGCTCCAAGTAAATCCACCATTCGTGCTGCGATAAATGGAATATCCTTCGCCATTACAGCCGATGTTTCCTCGGTAGAAATTACCGTTTACCCCTCCTTCTAAGTGGGCCGTAAGTCCACCACTTTGACAATCAATAGGGGCGCCGCTAACCTCTGGACTCCATGTGCTCCCTCCATCGAATGATGATGAACAAAGTGGATGAGGGGCGTTTCCATTGATGCAGTAAACCCAGGTCGTTTCGTGGAGCGCTGCTGGGTATTTTGCAGATGTAATAGTCTGATGGTCTTGGACCGAGTAGACAGATGTGGCTACAGTTGGAGGGCTGAAAGTACCACCTTCGTTATCCGACCATTCCACCGTCATTCCCAATAAGGCATGCATGTCAAATTTCATGATGCGGTCGGTCCATTTGTCGACATAGATGTAAGGGTCGTTTGAATTTGCAACTGGCAGTAACGGATCATAGACGTTGATACATGAATAGTCGAGAGTTTCTGTCATTTCGATAAGGCTACTACATTGGACGACTGCTGTTGAGCCTGCAGGCCCATTTCCATAAGAGGCCATGTAGAGGTTGTCTGCTGAGGTTATTCCTATTGTCGGCTCAAATGTTGACATGCCAATGCTATAGTATGAGCCATTGCTAAAGATTGGAGTATTATTTCCGCTTAGGTTTGCTGTAATATTAGCCTCTGCTACAGCAGTTGAGTTTAGGGCATCGATAGCTCCAGAATAATGATACCAAACACCATCAGGAATTGCTTGTTCAAAGTTGAATGGAGATTCTATTATCTCTTCTTCTTCAATAACATCGCTGCCAAAACACCCAGAAAGCATGCTCATGATGAGCATCGAGATGAGCAGCAATGCCCTGTAGTTCATGCTCTTGGGTCAACCTGTGTGGTTTCAAGTTGTCTAAGTAAAGTTGCGTCAACTTTTCTGGCAACAAATAGGCCAAATATTCCAAAAAGTCCCATCGGGCCAATTAATGGAGTACTGAAGAGGAGTGCACTTCCCCCAAGGAAGCCAATACTGATAGTTGCCCGTTGGATGAATGTGGCCTTTGATTTCCCAAGTAGATACCATCTGATACCTCTACTAAAGAGACCTTTGAGAAGCATCCATGAGACCATTGGTAAGAAAGTGATAATTTTGATACCTGATGTTTGGCCACCATAAACTGCCTTCACTGCTACCTCTTTGATTGTGATATCATTTTCAACGCATTGAAGTAGCCACCAATTTGGGTAGCCATAGCCATTCCAATTATCACTAAAGTCCCAATTCTGAAGCATTCTATAGTTACAGACAGTGTATCCGCATTGTGGGTCGTGAATGGATAATCCTGTAGCCATATTAGTCAGGTGCTTTAGCCACCAAGTCCCCAGCCTTCTTCTGATTGGCATCGCAGAAAGGCCATCTTCATGGGCGCCTCTATCGCCTTTGACGAAATCTGCTTCTCCATTGATAATTTGTGCCAGTAAAATAGGTAAATCGGATGGGTCCATTTGGCCATCACCAGCCATGACTACAGCACACCATCGCTTCACGCCCTCACTTTTGACAAGGTGTTGATAACCTGCTGCTATGGCTCCACCGACGCCGATTCCGCCTGTTGAGATGACTTCTACATTTTTGACAAGGGATGCAGTTCCATCTGTTGAGCCATCATCTACAACGAGAATACGGTCAATCCATTCAGGGAGTGAGGTTGTTGCTTGAAGGATATGCGCCGCTTCATTACGGGCAGGCATGACCACACAGACCCGCCAATCTTGATACACGAGTTGGGCCAGATGTATTCAGTCCATCAATTCAACGTCTGATGCGGCGAAGCATTGACACGTCGCTCGATGCCGCAAGAGGTCGGGAATACCAATGCGCATCGTCTTTTTGGCTCGCGATAAGGAACTGCGAATCGTTTCTGCGATTACTCGAGCAGAAACCTTTGCAGAAGAGGTTGTGGTCATCGATGTTGGAAGTAAAGATACCACATTGGACTTGGCAGAGAAGTCCGGTTCCAAAACGATTCCAATGGATAAGAACTGTACGATTCCAGATATTGCTCGTGAATTGATGAAGTTGGATGAGTCTGAAATGACTCTTGTTATTCACCTATCTGATACATGGCGACTGCGTGATTTGCCAGTGAATGTCAACCGTACTTATGAAGGAAGAGCAGTCAATTTGGCTCTTGCCCACGATACTGATGTGGAGTCAGGTGATGTCGAGAATCTCCATTTCAGTGATGCAGAATTGGATTTTTTAGCAGCAACTCCGGAAGGCTTGATGGCTCTTTCAAAGTGTAAAGATGATGATTGCTGTATAGATTTGCCCTCATCTCTTAATGTCAGAGTCCATTTGGCAAGTCGGCCAATTCATCCCGCCAAGAGAGAATCTTTGGCAACAGCATCCCGCTTTGCACAACTTTTCCACTGGATGCTCTCTAGTCGACACCCGTTGATATTATTCGGCTTACCTGGATTGATTTTCTTCATCATTGGATTCAGATTAACGGGCAATGTAGTTGGTGAGTTTGAGAAAATGGATTCCATCAGTCTAGGAGTGACATTGGCAACTTCGGCGGTTACCCTGATTGGATTATTTGCTATGATGACAAGTCTGATGCTCTACATTCTAGGTAAGCAGGTTCGACAAATTCAGCGCCAGTATGATGATTGGCCAAGCAATGATTGAGGTGAGATAGTGGGGTTAGTCTGTTTCGATATGGACAGGGTGCTCGTTGACCATCTGTCAACTTGGCAATGGGTGTACGACAAGTTAGGGATTTCAAATGAAGAATCATTCAACCTATATAACCAAGGAAAGTTGAATGAATGGGAATGGATTATTCTTGATATCGCTTTAATTCGTTCTGCTGTTGAAGGAGACTTGAAAGATGAATATCTCCGTTCCTTGTTAACTGATTGTCCAAGGATGAAGGGCTGGAAGGAATGTCTACAGAGCCTTTTGAATGATGGCCATCAAGTTGCGATTATTAGTGGAGGAATGCAAGAAAGTGCCCGCCGAATCGCTTCAGCATTCCCTTCCTCTCAAAGATGGAGAAGAAGGTGGGGAGGAGTCGACCGCTTCACTGCTAGTGAAATGAATGGATTTGACACACGATTACACGTTTTCTGTAATGGCTGGTTGACAAATGCAGATGGTACGATACCTGATACGGGGCGTTATCAAGTTCAGATGCAGGGCAAGGGGAACATCGTACGGATGTTACAACGCCGTCTTGGAATCTTGCAAAGCGATACGGCCTCAGTAGGTGACTCTGCAGGAGATATCGACATGTTCCATAAATCGGGATTTTCAATAGCCTTCAATCCCTGGGATGATAGGCCAGTGAAAGAGGCAACAATAACTATTGAAGAAAAAGACCTAAAACTTGCTTTGAAAGCAATTCAAGAATACTTCAAGGAGTGACTCGGCGCGAGTCCCTTGGGAAGGGAATGACTTCGCGAATATGATCGGCACCGGCCAACCAAGCGATGACTCTGTCAACTCCAAGTCCGAATCCTCCATGGGGTACACCACCATAGCGACGGACATCGATATAGAATTCGTAGGCTTCTCGCGAAGTACCTTCTTCGTCAATCCGTTCAAGGATTTCTTGTTCGGACCAAGTTCGTTCTCCGCCGCCGATGATTTCTCCGTATCCTTCAGGAGCAAGTAAGTCGTGACATAGCACATATTTGTCGTCCTCTGGGTCTGGGCGATGGTAAAATGGCTTGGCAACCTTAGGGTAGTGAGTTAGGAAATGGGGGAGGTCGAAATCCGCAGTCAGTATTTTTTCCTTGGAGTAGTCGAGGTCATCCCCCCATTCAATCTCAACGCCTAGGGCTTGCAAGCGCTCAACAGCCTCATCATAGCGGATGCGAGGGAATGGGTTTTCAGCAAAGCGCCTAATCATCTCCAAATCTCTACCCAAGGATTCTAACTCAGCGCTTCTTTCTTCCAATAATGTTGCACAGATATGGCGGACTAATGCTTCTCCGTGAGCCATGACATCATCGTTACCGGCCCAAGCGATTTCCATTTCTGCATGCCAGAACTCGGTTAAATGACGGCGGGTACGGCTCTTTTCAGCACGGAATGAGGGGGCGATTGTATACAATCTCTCTAGTGCTGGCATTGCTGCTTCAGCATATAATTGCCAAGACTGGGTCAAGTATGCTTTGCGTCCGAAGTATGGAACTTCGAACAATGTACTTCCACCCTCGACGGCACCTGCTACGAAACAAGGTGCTTGGTATTCAATAAAGTCGAGGCCACGAAAGTAGGAATGAATCGCACCAAATACGCTGGAACGAATTTTCAGCATGGTTGTCATTCGGCTAGTTCGTAAGTAGAGATGGCGGTTGTCGAGCAAGAACTCAGTTTCACCACCATCTGCAGCAGCCATTGCACTTTCGGTAATTGGAAATGGCGCTTCAGGATTAACCGGACCGATGATTTCAACATCAGATACAGATATTTCATTGCCCCCAGAGCGTTGGTCTTCTTTCACAGTCCCAGTAATGACAAGCGAGGACTCGATTAATGCGGATTTCAGATCAGCAAATTTCTGTTCATCCAAAGAGTCCTTTTTTGCCACACATTGAATGTCCCCAGTAGAATCGCGTAGGCTCAAAAAGATGATTTTTCCACTTGAGCGGCTGCGTTTAACCCAGCCTTTGATACTAATCTCCTGCTCAACCATATCTCCACTCTGCAAATCCGAAATCCACAAGTCCTTGGCCATCAGAATCAACTCAACAGACACTTCCAAACGGCGATTATACTTCAATGGGATGTATGGCATTGTTGCTAATACAATCTTGCTTAACATTGAAGCACTCATAGCCCTCCCAAAATTTGTGATTTCACAACCAACTGCTGTCTCGAGGCGGCAAGCGAGGGTTGCAGTATATGCAATTGGAGGCAATGCACTCAGCGACCCAACTTCAAGAAGCTCCTCAAAAGAAGTCTTGGAAAAGGTCATGGAGGATATCATAAATCTACTTGAAGCAGGCTATCGTCTACTGATTACCCACGGAAACGGCCCACAAGTTGGAGACTTGTTAATGTTGGAAGAAACCTGTTTAATCGAGCGTACACGAGTCGGATTGGATGAATGGGTAGCGGCAACTCAGGGGATGATTGGGCACACATTATCATTGAACTTAGAGAGGCACTTATCGAAAAAGCATCGGCCTGAAAGAACTGCGGTTGTGCTAACAAGAGTGGAAGTCGATGAAAACGACAGTGCCTTTGCAGTCCCAACAAAACCGGTTGGTCCTGTTTTAGATGAGGATACAATCTCGGAGATGGACTGGGATGTTGCAACAACTGCATATGGTGCGCGAAGGGTTGTGGCATCTCCTAAGCCTTTGAGAATACTTGATTTGGAAGTGATCAATAGTTTACTCGAATTAAATGCGGTAGTAATTTGTGCTGGCGGAGGTGGGATTCCGGTGGTTATGGATGAAGGTCTAAGAGGCGTTGCTGCTGTTATCGACAAGGATAGAGTTAGTGCATTATTGGCTTGTGATTTAGAAGCAGATTTGTTGGTCTTTTCTACAGGTGTTGATGCTATTCGAAGAGATTTTGGTTTGGATAGTGAAGAAGTTATTCTTGAGATGGATGTTAATTTGGCCCGTGGATTATTGAATGAAGGGCAGTTCCCTGCTGGCTCGATGGGGCCTAAGGTTGAGGCGATGATTGAGGCGAGGGCTAATTCTGAAACTGTGAATATTGTCCTTTGTCAGCCAGGGGATGTGCTTGGCGCTGTGCGTGGAGATTGTGGGACGCGGTTGCTTTAGGATTGCTAGTATAATAGTCAATTTGTGGTGATTTTAGCGGGCCTGACGGGGTTCGAACCCGCGGCCACCTGGTTAAGAGCCAGGTGCTCTACCTGACTAAGCTACAGGCCCAATCCGGCCGGAGCGAATCCCCTTCAAAACATTGGCGGAACCTAATGGTCAAGAGGAGAGCCTGCCATCAGGCTTCGTTAGAGTCTTGATACCATCATTTCCTGCAAGGATAACCATGTCGCAGATATTGTTGAAAAGTCCAACCTCGCACACACCTGCTAGACCTTGAAGAGTTTTTTCCGTAGCGACTGGATTGTTGATTGTGGCGCCACATTGGGCATCTAAGATTAGGTTTCCATTGTCGGTGGCAAAGGCGCCACCTTCGATGTTGACATCTCCTAATGTTTCAATACCGCCACTTCGCAAAATGACTTGACAATCCAGAATCTTCTCAATTTGTCTCCTCGTTTCTTGCCAGGAGAATGGAGTGACCTCGATTGGTATAGAAAAGGCTCCTAAAGTTTGAACTTGTTTTCTTTCATCCGCCACTACGACCATGGCATTGGATGCTTGGGCCACTATTTTTTCTCGAAGTAATGCTCCACCTCCACCTTTGATAAGTTGGAAGTCGGGGTCAAATTCGTCGGCGCCGTCGATAACGATGTCAAGTCCTTCTACTTCTGAGAGTTCAATCAGCGTTATTCCAACCTCTAATGCTAAGTCTCTGGTGGCGATTGAAGTTGGTACGCCTACAATGTTGAGTCCTTCGGACACCCTTCTACCCAATTCAATGACCGTGTATTTGACGGTGGAGCCAGTTCCTAGGCCAACTTTCATGCCTTCTTTGACAAATGCAGCAGCAGCAATTCCTGCTTCGGCCTTTAGTTGCTCAACATCCTTCGCCATCAGGTCAACCGGCCCTATGGGCCGTTATTCATTCTGATGGTTGAGAAGGCTGATTTTAGAACCGGCCGAGGACAGAAGTCTCTTAGAAGGTTGACGGTATGAACAAACAGCCATGCACCGGAGTAGCATAACAGCCCGGCCAGCACTGCTGGTTGGATTATTGATGATGATGAGCATGGCACCCCTGATTGCAACTTTTAGCGAGGTTAATTCACCACCAAGCGAATTGCAAGATGACTTTGGCTATGATGCAGGAACGAACGAAAAACTGGTTAACATACCAGTATGGCCAAACGGCACCAGCGACAGTTATCGAATCTCTGTACCTGATGGTCATGCAGTTGATGCGTTGACTTTAGGGATGGTAGGACATATTCTACCTAGGGCCGAGGAATTATCTTGGGAATATCCTGCGGACTTCAATGATAGCCGTGCTGATTTCAGCAATGTCGGCTTCAATCAAACTGGGCTAACTGTATTACCAATTGGTTATGACTTTGACTTTGAGAACAATACTGGCTCCCAATGGACCTTGGGTGGTGGCGGTTGGGCAATCGGTCAGGATTCAAGTTTGAGTGGCAATCGTGTAAGTGGCGGCTCTAATGCTCTTTACACCTATAATGGGAATTACCCTAACAGCCTGGGTACAACATACTGGGCTACAAGTCCGTCAATAAATTGTGGACATTGCAGCGGTTCTTGGGACTTGTCTTTCATGCGCCGCCTTGGAGTTGAGTCTTCTTGGTATGACCATGTCTACGTACAAGCGAAGGATGCTAATGGAAACTGGCAGTCTGTTTGGTCTCATTCAAGTTCTACCATAAATGAAGGTTCATTCACTAAGCAAAGCTATACGATAACCAATCATGTCAATGGAAATTCAGATTTACAAATTCGTTTTGGCATTGGTACAACAGATGGCTCGGTTTCTTACACTGGTTGGAATATCGATGATATCCATATTCTGCCAACTTCAGGAGTTCAGAATAACCTTGCAACATGGACTTCGCCCTCTCTTGGATACTCAGATGATGCAGATGTGATTCTGTCACCTGGGCCATATGGATTGATGAGTCTAGTAGGAGTTTTCCCAACGGGTTCAAGTATTTCGTGGAGTATTCTTGATGCAGACTATGATACTCCAATCGCTGGTTTTTCGGCTCGTAATGATTTGATTGCTGACCTTGGAACAATTGATTGGACAGAGCATAAGCACATTCGCTTCCATGTTGAAATGAGTGAAGGAAGTGGAGGTTCTCCTTGGATTAAGTCGATCAACATGAATGGCCGCTGGCGCAGTGAGATGATTCAATACGTAGTTGATGATAATTGGGAATTAACAAATTGTTCTTGGTTTGAAAATGGCGGAGAAGGAATCATTCGCGGCAGCGTTGAGGGCAAGGTGGCACCGCCACAGTTCAATTTGGCACGCCCAACTTCAAGGATAATCACCGATATCAATTCAACGGGACCTGTTGCTTTGGGATTCTATGATTTCGAGGGAGTGTGGAAGGCCCTTCCAGACAAAGGGGTAGTTAATTTGCCCACTCCGATGTCTGAAATCCAATTTGAGTTTAGAGCTGAATCTGATTTCTGGTCTCTAAGCGACTTTATCGTCGACTTGAATGGCGGAGGAATGGTTCAAGATTTGTCAATAGATATGGCTCATGATGGAGTTGAAGAATGGGCGCTTGAAGACATTACTCTTGGCTGGCTTGGACATCAGAACCGCTTTGCAAATGGAGAGGTATCTCACCAGATGATAATGCAACCTTCAGTTTCTCAACAGATTGAAATTGTTCTACCTCAGGTTGAAGTTGAATCATTCAGTATGGACTTGACTCCAGTTGCCACAGAGGTCAAGAATTTGGAAGTGGATGTCCTTGTTGACGGCCAAGTAATCTTCGAGAGAGATTTTGGAACAACTGATAAATCGGTTATGCTCAACCTTAGTCAGGAAGAACTAACAAACTTGACTATGGCTTTGGAAGTCGCACCATCTACAGTATTATCTGATGCTTTGGCGACTGCAAGAATGACTTTGTCAATCAGTGGAACGACTGGAACATTATTGGCTCGTGGCTTGTCAATCATTCAGCAACCAGAGTTAACCTTGGACTTTGATTCGCAATCTGCTTTACTAACCGCTTTGAATGATGAAGTTGCTGACAAACTCGGCAGTGGCGGTATTATTGAAGTTCCGTTGACCTTGAAAATGGCTCTTCCTGGAGCAGTCATGGTATCGATTGTTAATATCAGCACTTCACATGCAAGTATGACTAGCAACCTTAACTGGATTAACGACTCAATAACCCTAACTCCATCAGCAGTTAATTACCAAGTCGAGGCTAAACATTTGGTCTTTAATGGCAGCATGAGTGCAGTACAACTGGATTTCATTTCTCCCGGCTACCGCGTCAGTCTTTTGCAGCATATGGATGGAACTGTAACTCAGTTATCAGGCCAGCAAGGTTTGGTTTTCTTAAGCAGTGATGGTGGGTTATCAAATGTTTCAGGCAGTGAAGTTTTCACCGAGCACGCCTTCCAGATTTCACGCGATTGGGATGACGAGCCATGGCTTGACTTCAGAATCCGCCCAGTTATGGACTCCGGAATCCGTGGATTATCAAAGGTTGAGAAGTTTGGCCAAGGTCCTATGCAAGGCATAGAGAATGATATCGAGGTTATTTCATGGTCCGTCATCAACGATGCTGGCAAGCAAGTGCCATTCTCTTCACCATACCTTCGCTCTAATACTTGGGTCGATGTAAATGTGGATATGCACTTTGAGGATTTACCACAACAGACCCCACGCTCTGGAGAAGTTGATGTCAATTTGTATTTGGATGGGGTGCAAAAGGCCAACGGAACAGTTGATATCAATGGTACAGCAACACTCTCAGTCTTGGTTCCTTCAAGTGCAGAAGCAACCGTCTTTACGATTATGGTTGAAGCAGGAGAATCACAGGAGATTTTCTTCCGAGTAAAGGATAATCATTCCTTTAACACCGATTCATTAGCCCCAGTTTTACTTGCAAGCAATATCCGGTTTTATGATCACAGGCCTTCTTCACAGGCTCAACTATTGGAGTTCAACATTGGGGATGTGCCTGTTTTACCTCATGCGGGTACACTGATGTTTTGGCGCTCTTGGATTGATGATACTGATTCCAACGGCATCCCTGATGCCGGAGAGCACCATACAATGGCAATGCAAGTTCCAACCCAATTAAATACAACTGAGGGTATTTACAGCGCTCATGTTAATGACTTATCTGGCGCACAAGGAGACTTAGTTTCAGGCTACATTATGATGACTGATGCGGCCGGTAATGCCTTGGTTGGTGGTGGAGGTCCCGGATGGGATAATCACCTATTCATGTATCAAATCAAGGAGGATGCTGCGCCATTAGTTCGCGCAACTTCTGCTGGACATGTTGGTGGCAATATCGCTTGGATGCATCCTGGGGAAGAGCAGCACATGCAATTCCCATTCGATGAAGCAAATGGCCGCAGTGATGTTGCCTCTATAAGAGTAGAATTGGCCAGTACAGTACCAAGTTCCCCAATGGCAGTTATTTGGAGTGCATCAACAGGTGCTTGTAGCACTAGCGATCTATATCTTGAGATTCTATCTTGTGGTGTGCTTTCGCGTAGTGGTGATGAAAGCCCATATGCAAGCGATTTGGTATTCGATTTACAATTCAAGATAGATTGGATAATGCCAGCCGATACATCAACCCAGAGAGAGCCTACGATTGAGGTATTAGATAGAGCCGGACAAGGCTCATATTCCATCCTACCTCACTTGAGGTGGAAGTATAGTACTGACCTGATGATAGATGCTTCATCAATCAGCATAACAGTTGATGGCATCATCCAAGATGCAACTGGAGCTTGGGTTAAGCCTGGTCAAACTGCATCTGTATCAGCATCTATTCGCTGGCAAGATTCTGCAACTATAGCCGAGCAATTATTTGATATTTCAGGACGCTTCAATGGCAATAATATTCGCAGCATCTCAGAAAATGGCTCTTTCACAATCGATGTTGCCATGCCCTCTGTTTCTGGTGAGCATGCCTTAGTTATGACTCTGGATAACCTACCAAAAAATGCAAATGATATGACCGACCCAGATGGTGCAACCGTATGGTTCGTTGTCGATGCAACTTCACCAAGTATTAGCGAAGTTGTAGCACCACGTTCAGGAGCCACACTTTCTCTTGATTCATTATCTGATGTTATGGTTGAATTCCGAATTCAGGAAGAGATAAGCATGCAGCAAGAAGGCTTGTTTCTTAACTGGCAAGTTCGCAGAATAGATTCCAATATGCCCCTCGCCGAAGGAATGGTAGAGGCTGAGTTTAGTGATTCCCGCAGTAGCGGTATTGCAATCCCTGCTCATGGTCTAATCAATTTGTCCAATATTCTACCAATAGAGACTTATGAAGACCAGTTAGTTCTGGATGTCTGGGTTAGTGGTCAGGATTCTGCTGGCAATGCCTTCTCTACCTTTGGAAACTCTGCCACCCAGGCGATGGCTTCTTGGAATATCCAGATGGTGGAGGCAATGTTCAAGTTGAGCGGAAAAATCTCAACTTCAGCGGATGGTATGGCTTTTGTTGGAGACGATATCATCATTGATGTGCAAGTCATCAACTATGGCCTCAAAGAAGGAAGTGTCGATGTACTGATCGAAGTTGTCGATATTGATGGAAGCCGTTTAGTCATCCTCGATTCAACAGTGGTAATAAACTCCGACCAGAGTGAATTATTGAGAGCCGATTGGCAGGTTAAAAAGACTGGCGAATACCATTTCATAGTTTTACTAGATGATGTAGAAGTTGGCTCAACCGACTCGATCATTATCAGTCAAAGCGTCGAGGAAGGCTGGTTATCTGGTTCAATCGTTGGCGTCGACCCAATTTTTATCTGGGTATTCTTCATGCTACTTCTAGCGCTAATGATAGTTCTAGGATTATTCATGAAAGGAGATGGAGACTCAGGTGGTTCTGTATTTGATGAGGAAGAATCAGAAGAATATGTTGATCAAACAAAGGAGCATGTACCGCTCCCTGAGAGCCAACCTTGGAATGCTACAGGAGACCAAGCACAGGAACAACCTGCATATGTCGAAGGAATGAGGCCAGCAGTTGCCTCTGCAGTAATGCCATATGGGGCAATTCCAGGCCAGCATTATGACCCCTACTCTGGACAGACCAATCCACACATGATTGGTGTGCAGGCTAGCCCCTATGTGGCCCCACCTGGAGCAGGTTTAGAGTACCATCAGTGAGCATCACAGTCGATGCAAGACTTGATGGCAAATGCCGATACAAGAATAGAACGTGGAGGGAGCAGGAGGACCGCTGACAGGGTTAGACCCTGAGGAAAGTCCCCTCTCCGAAGTGCAAACGGTCCGGGGCAATCCGGATGCCCGGGAGGGCAGGCTCTGTAGCAGAAACGAACAGTGTGGGGGTAGTACGATGATGCCGAGAGGCGGAGGTTTCCCGACTACTGATGAGACGAACATCCCCGTTGGAGCAAGTCCAAACAGACCCGTCGACGCGGCACGCAGAGGGTCGGGTAGGACGCATAGTTGAATGCGGTTAACCGTAAATGGCGAACAGAAAGGGGCTTATTCCCTGCACCCTCCACACCTAAGCACTGTTATGAGCAGTGCTTAGACGTGGGGATTCGTATTAACTTAGATTTTGAATGATAGTAAGTTCATGCTCACACTTCACATCTTGTCGCTCCTCGCCCTATCTGGGGATTCTGCAAGCCCTTCTTTTTTTACCTAGATAAACTGAAGTAAGCATCCTCTGTCTGGAGAATCATGGGCAATAGGAAACTAGTGATGATTAGCATCTCAGGAATCACAATGATTCTCAGCCTGGTTTCCATGCTCTATTTTGGTAACGAACTTGACAATATAGGGACTTACGAATCGATTGAACTTCTCTACATGTTGGCATCTCAAGCCGTATGTGGCGTAGGGCTAGTGGGATTGATTTTGGCATTGAAGATTTCAATTCCAGAGGAACAATCTGCTTAGACAACAGTAATTTTCGGGCATAGGGCACGGTGTGTCCAAATTGAGGGCTTTATTTCCACCAGACTCTAACTAGTCCAAAAGAGACGCTTCTATCACTTTCTCTTCAAGAATCGGCGTATCTCCAAAGTCTTGCCAAGAAGGCTGGCCTCTGATTTTGGCTGAAGCAGTCTTGGATGCAGAAAGGATGGATGGCAAAAGGAATACCGAAGTCAGGAATGCGAAGCAGATGAGTAACATCATCATGATGAAGAAATTCTCCAACCCAGGGAAGGAAACGAAAAATCCAGCCGCTAGGCCACCCACCGTGGTTACCGTGGTCTCAAAGATAGTTTGACCTGTGTGTTCGATGGAGGATTGAATGCCACTCGGCGTTTCTCCTTCTTCTTTGATTCTGTGCATCACGTGGATTGCATCATCAACTCCTATCCCAAATACGATTGTACCGATCATGGCAGTGAATATGTTAACATTTACATCTCCTGATTGCATTAGAAGTGGTTGCCAAAGGATTACTACAGCAACTGGAATCATTGTTATTATTCCAAGTCTTGGTGAGCGGAATACTGCCATTAGAACGAGTGTCAGAATTAGCATCGTCCAAAGTGTGGTGCTAGTTTGGGTCTCATGAATTCCTTTGTTGATGTCCAAAGAGACTGGGAGGCCGCCGGTTAATTTGCTCGTACTTGTTCCTACTAAGGTATTGTTTTCTAATAATATGTCATCGATTTGGTCTCTTAATCCACCAGCATAGACGAGGTTGAGATAAGGTTGAACAACGTAGACTAAACCTTTACCTTCGTTTGAATTTAACAGCATTGAGCGGACTTCTTCCGATAATGAATCAAAGATGATATCAACCATATCAGCCCTCCAACCAGCTCTACCATTAGGGTCAGCATCCATGGCATAAAAGAGGGTGCAGCGGGGCTTTGCTTCGGTAATTTCACTGGTCCAACATTCGTCGTGAAGGAATACCCACATACTATCATTGTAGAGTGTTATGCCGGTATTTTCCTCCTCAATTACTATGGGGATTGAGCGCAAAAAGGTGATTAAACTAGTTGTTGTGGTATTATTGACATTATCAATGATTTCACCTTCAAGCCGATCCATTTCATCGAGCACTGGCAAATCTCTAATTTGAGTGGTGCCATTACTACTTGCTCGCTGTGTGGCATCAAAGATGAACATCGAAGTTTGTCCGCCGCCAAATTGTTCGGAATAAGTTGCTAAAGTATTGAGTGAGTCGATTCCATCTGGGGCATCGCTGGTGCCAGTTATTGGCTTATCTAATTGGTCCATATTGATGATTCCATAACTTGTAATCGCTCCAGTTATCAGTATGATGATGAGGAAATGCTTTACTGGAACGCGCCCTACTTTTCCCCACATAGATGGATTTTCACGCTTATGATAACGCAGAAGCCAAGCCAATGTTGGAACTAATATTATTGAGAAAATCAGAGTACACATGATTCCAATAACCAGAGTCATTCCTACTGTTCTAATCGGAATAACTGGAACGATTGCAGGCATAATCATGACCGAGAAACCAACCATTGTTGTGAAGGCTGAAATAAATACTGCAACGCCAGTTGTTTTTGACATTTCGAGAGTTGCTGCCTTGTAAATACCTATATCCCAGAGGTCTGGGATTGGCTCTTCAGCTAATCCTTGGCGCCTCCTATTGTGGTTAAGTTCCGCTAGTTGGTCGAGTATTTTCCCTCTACATTCTTCGATCCGATTCAACATATGCAGGGAGTAGTCTACTCCTAAACCAATTAATATCGGACCACAAGCAACGATCATCGGCGTCAGGGTAATATCTAGCAACACAGTTGTACCAAAGGTTACTGCCAAAGCCATGCCGATTGGCAAACCACTGATGACAACCACTTTCAGACTGCGGTGAAGGGCTGTAATTACCAGTACAACAATGACAATTGAAATTGGCATCATAGCCTTAAGGTCTTCAAATATCGCGGATGAAACATCTTGCAATACTTTGGTTAATCCAGTTTGCTTAAAACTTGTACCACTTGGCTCATCCAACATCCATATAGGGCGATTTTCAGAGTCAATCATACTGTCTATATGAGTAAAAAAATCTTCGAAGTCATCCCATTCTCCCGTAATATTCATTTCGTGATGAAGTCCAATAACGATTACAGCAGTGTCCCATATTCCGTCTTCATTGGTATCTTGAGCAAGGCTTGCTAAAGAACCACTTAATCTCTCGACGATTTCATCGACTCGATCTTGGTCGTCTGGAATGTTATATGCTCCTCCTGTACCCGATTGAGCAACTCTTTCAGCACAGCCAATATTTAGGCTGATTCTCTCCTGCAGAACTTGCTCACAAAAGGCAGTGTTAAATCGAGAATCTGTGCTATTGGCTTCTTTGATAATTTGGGAGGGGGAGATGACCCAAAGAATCCCATCGTTTATTCCACGGTCGGATTTATCCCAATCCAAACCACGTTGATATGTTCCATTTTCAATATTCCCATCATCTCCTTCTAACCAAGAAATTTCTTTCAAGACTCTAACATCAGTTACATTGTAACCTTGTTCTCCTCCCAAGCGGGCATTACTAGTTTGAATGTAAATCAGGCCAATATCAGTCGACCATTCTTCTCTAACCTCTAAGAGTAAGTCAGTAGAATCCGCCCCATCAGGAAGAAACACTTCGAGGTCATCTTCTATTTGGTCTTGAAATGATGCTCCTGCATTGGCAAACCAAGCGGTCATCAAGAGCATCAATATCAAGGTTATTTTAGGAGCCTCAAGCAGACCTGAGTATAGCCGTTCTAATCCATCCTCGAGTGATTCACCAACTTTCTTACTGAAATTCTCAACTCTTGCCTTTGCTGATTCAATAGATTGTTTGAGCGAAGATGCGCCAGATGGTGCGGCTGCGCTCATGGGTCTTCGTGCTCAATTGGCGTCATGAACCTACCTTCAACATCAGCACCCAACATTGAGATTCCGACTTGTCAAGGCTTGCCCGAAGTATTTCGGACTTGGAGGAACAGAAAAACTGCAACTTGTCAGATAACTTAGTCCATGCCAAATTCACGCACGATTAGTAGTCGCATGAAAGTACGTGCACTCTGAAGTACGACTCCAGTTGCTATCAGAGCCAAACCAAGTACACCTACCCAAATAGCCGAGAGCCCTGCTCCTACGGTAAATTGTGTATATTCACTCACTTGATTGACAGCTTGCATTCCCATGGCTGCACCAGCTAGTAAGAGAGAAAGCCCAGGGACTCCTAGAACTAGTAATGGTTTCTTTTGAGAGAGGGTAATGAGTGCGTAAATTAAAACTACAAATCCATGAGAAACTGGTGTGTAAGATGAACCCTTAGGTACATCATAGCGAATAATAGTTGGAACTTCTTTGACAGTGAGGTTCTTTTCTTTGGCATCTTCGAGTAATTCTAATGACAATTCCATTCCCTCGCTATCAAATCGAAGCCGTTGTAGAGCCAGGCGTGAAAAAGCCCTGAAACCAGATTGAGTATCATTAATTCCTAAATCACTGGAAAGATTCGAAGCAGCGGTTATTACTTTGATTCCTAGTTTACGGTAGGCAGGCATCGATATACCATCACCACCTTCCACGAACCTTGAACCAATAACCACATCTGCATCACCATCACGGATTGGTTGAACCAAACGATGTATGTCTTCTGGGGCATGTTGTCCATCAGCGTCGAGAACGATTAGCACGTCAACATCTAATTCGATAGCTCGATGGAAAATAGATTTTAATGCCCCACCGTAGCCTCTGTTGAAACGATGACGGATGACTTCTGCACCCAAGCGGGTGGCGATCGAGGCACAACTGTCAGAGGAACCATCATCGACGCAGATTACCTTGTCGACGTGGTCACTAACCTGTAGGACGATGGTGCCGATTGTCTCCTCCTCATTGTACATAGGGAGGCCGGCAAGAATGGTGAAACTGTCACCAGAGGTCTTCTCCATCAATTTCCTCCCGCGCCGCGCCCTGTTTAATGCTTTTTCCGACATCACAGTCCGCACACGGGTTTGAGTCTCGACCGCCGTTTCGTGTTACTGCTTAGTTATTCACTCAGGCAGTAGGTGGCTGATGGTGGTTACAGAGCGCTCTCCGTCCATTACGCGGCGCAGTGCTGCCATGCTGATGACCAGAGGGACGTATGATTGTCCGTCACTGGTAGTGTAGGTATTGCAGTCGCTAAAGGCACTGGTGTTTACTGAAACTTTCAAGGCTCCACCGGCGTTACTCTTGCGGACGTATCCTACTAGCAAGGAAGGGCTCTTCCCTGCGTGTTGTCCATCTTGTTCGTTCTTAGGCTTGTTTTGTTGTTTTGGTTCTGTCATTTTCTTCACATCCATTGGTGCATTTTGCTTTACCAACGCTGCACCACTTCGCCGGCAATCTTGTTCCTTTCCGTCTAAGTAATAATAGAACACGGTAAGAATTTGCAAAAAATGAATTGAAAGTAGTCATGTCGCAGTGTCGCAAATGTCAAATCACTAGCGAGATTGGCTGCCAATGAGTAGGATGCGTTCATTGGTTACAGGCGGCGCGGGGTTCATCGGCTCCCATCTTGCAGATAAGTTGCTCTCAAAGGGTCATAAAGTTCGAATTTATGATAATCTATCTAGTGGAAAGGAAGAGTTTCTCCACCACCACGGTGAGAATATCGAATTGGTAGTTGGAGATTTACTAGACCTTGAAAGCCTAACTACGGCAATGCAAGATATCGACATGGTCTGGCATTTGGCTGCTAACCCAGACATCCGCTTAGGTACAAGTGTAACTGATACCGACCTTAAGCAAGGTACAGTAGCAACTTACAATGTTGTAGAAGCAATGCGCTTGAGTGGGGTAAAAAACATTGCTTTTGCCTCTTCATCAGTCGTTTATGGGGAAGCCAAAGTAATGCCTACTCCTGAAGACTATGGGCCATTATTCCCGATTTCCCTATATGGGGCCAGTAAATTGGCGGGTGAAGCATTACTAACATCCTGGGTTGGCACTTTTGGCCTCAAGTGTTGGATATTCCGATTCGCAAATATTGTTGGAGCAAGAGGAACACATGGAGTAATATTTGACTTCATTCACAAATTAAAAGCAGATCCTAAGCGCCTAGAAGTACTCGGAAATGGCCGGCAAGAGAAATCATACATGGAGGTCGAGGACTGTGCTATGGCGATGATTCATATTGTTGAAGGCCAAGATGAAGATATCAATTATTTCAATCTCGGCTCTGGAGATACTTGCTCAGTTCGCCGAATCGCTGAAATCGTCGTCGCAGAAAGCGGCTTACAAAATGTCAGCATAGAATATACTGGAGGCGACAGAGGTTGGGCGGGAGATGTTCCTAAGGCCATGCTTGCAGTTGACAAGTTATTAGCAACAGGATTTAATCCATCATTTGATAGCGAGGCTTCAATCCGCCATACAGTACGCCGTCTTATAGAAGAAATTGGACTCTAAGGAAGTGAGAAAATGAAGATTAATGAATTAGCGAAAACAACGAGAGCAGAAAGTGATAGCAGGATGGGTAGCATACTACTTGTCTGTGGGGTATTTTTCATTGCCGTTATTTTGGTATTTTCCACAACAGATGCAATTCCAATCGGTGTCGATGAAGGGGAAATGCCACCCAATATTAAGGGCGAATCTCATGTAGCAGGGACTGGTGATGTATGGAACAATTTCGACCTTTATTCCCAATTCCAATCAAATTGGACTGAAGGGGACTACAATTCTACCTGGTTTGTTATAGAATTCATGTCAACTGATTGCCCAGTTTGCATGTCATATGGTGACGAAATAGAGGAATTATCAGAATATTGGTCTGGAAGAGTCCAGTTTATCGCCGTTGCAGTAGATTTCCAATTTAATGAGGAATTCACCTCAAGCCCTGAGGAAATTATCGCCTTCCAAGAAAAGAGTGACTTTGAGGGTTGCAACCATGGTAAGGGGAATTGCAATACCAGAGATGGAGGACCTCACGACAAAGTTCTCTATGTTGACGATAGAGATGCATCTTCGATGACTGATTGGGGAGTGCAGGGAACGCCAACTTCCTATATTCTCTCTCCAAATGGGCTAGTTGTTTGGAATCAGCGTAATAACCAAGGTCAAGATTTGATTGATGGTTTGGTTGAACTTGTTCCAACAGATGGTATGGGCGGTGGTGCTTGATGGTTGACAGTAATTTGCTACTGGCTGGCCATGTACTGATAATTTTAAGCGGAATCGTCATCGCTTTTTCAAATAAATTTCTTTCAAGCCAAAGAGATAGGCTACTCGCAGGACTCTCTTTGGTCCTCTTAGGTGGATTCACAGTTAGTACTCACACTTGGTGGTTCCACAATAAATACCATGAGTTAGGAGGGAATATCGGTTGTTCTGCATTTGGCTCCTTTAGTTGTGGAGATGTTTTGGCTAATTCTGAGTGGAATACAGTGCCAATGATTGGAATCCCGTGGGGTTTGATGGGAATGCTTGCATTCTCCCTACTCGCATTTTTTGCTCTAAGTATTCGTAAAGAACATAATGCAAAATGGGTAAAGACATACCTCGATATTGGTTATGTTGTATCTGGATTTGGAATACTAATCGCACTATACCTACTTTACGTCGAAGTAGTACCTTTGGAGATGACCTTCTGCCAATTTTGTAGTGTTGCACACCTTGCAGACATTACCGCTTTCGTCATGTTCATGAAACTAAGGAAACTGCAAAAGACGGACCAATGGGACCTTGAGGCATCACAGGATGCAAAGGATGTCAAAGCCAAGGATATCAAGAGGTCGCAGCGCAAAAAGAATAGCGGCTTTGTCAAACCAACTGCACGAGATGAGGAAGAATGAGTCAAAAGTTGCTCGGTGGAGTTTTGTTAATTATTGGTGCTGTATTAATCGGTGCAATCATTTCTAAAACTCTTAGTTCTGATAAACAAGTATTTGTCGAAAGTGAGAAAGATGGTAAATATTCGGGATTGGATCATGATTTAGCCCACCAATGCCTCGATGACCATAGTCAAGTTGGTGCGCATTTCCATCCTTCTTTGACTATAAAGATAGATGGCAATGAAGTTTTGATTCCGGAAAGCACGGGAATCGCTACCGCTACATGCGATGGAATGCACTTCGTTCATACCCATGATGATTCAGGGAAGTTGCATGTCGAAACTACTGAGTCCACTGAGGTAAAACTCGGTGTTTTCTTTCAGATTTGGGATGTTTACTTTGCAGAAGATGGAATCAGCACTTACCGAGTTAACGATACTCATGAGATGGTGATGTCAGTTGATGGAGTCGTCGTAGATTCATATGGCGAGCATGTATTATCAGATGGCCAACAAATCCTCATCGAATATGTCAAGAAGTCTTAGGGCTGAAACATTGTACTCATGTCGAACTCTAGGTCTCTAGAATGAGTTTCAACCGGTTCAAGTCTGATGACGGTTACATCGATTCTCTCGACATGGCTATATTCTGTGCGTAATTCTTCGAACAATGTCGCCTGAACGGATTTGGAATCCTTTCCCTTTAACATTGAAAGGTGGTGATATGAGGCATTCTCGATATCTACGCGGTATTCAACTAT
>Ga0302122_10000678_pt1 | contig 21344 bp, 18 predicted proteins | sample CB21_SCM_MG_FD_203115 | JGI IMG/M metagenome (GOLD analysis project Ga0302122, IMG submission 203115) | Marine microbial communities from Western Arctic Ocean, Canada - CB21_SCM | ecosystem: Environmental > Aquatic > Marine > Oceanic | place: Canada: Western Arctic Ocean | collected 2017-09-28
GATCGACGCCTACGTGCCGCCGCCGCCGGTGCTGGCGCCGCTGCCGCCCCAAAGCTACTTTGTTCCCGGGACGTACCCGCCGCCGCCGTACCTCGCGATGCCGCCGGTCCCCGGGGCGTATCTCATGCCGCCGGCACCACCCGGCTACGGCTCGCCGCCGCCTGCGTACGGCCCGATGGCGCTGCCGGCGTACCCGATGCCCTTTGTGCCGCTCAGCGCCACCGCCGCCCGTTCCTCGCCCCCGGCGCCGGCGCCGGCCCGCCGCGGCCTCGTCCCGGACCATGACCCGAACGCTGAGGACGCGCCCGAGGCGAAGGAAGACCAATTAGATGAAGACCAACCGCCACCACCGTCTACCCCCTGAACATATCGACCCAGGCGCCGCCTCAGGCGGCCCTCTCACATTCCAGATTCCCAGTCCGGTCTATGCCATCCCACCCCCCCCCCGCGCTCGAAACCCGCGCACCTAATAATCTAGCAAAAATTCGGTTGTTTCGTCGGCGCCACGGCGGGTCTTTCCGCAATAAGGCGCGTGTGAGGCCTACCGTGCGGGGCCTTGGGGAAAAAAAAACCCGTACCAGCGGATTTTATGAGACGCGTTCGCGTAGAAGGGCTGCCCAACAGCAATTGCATGAAAGAGGAGGGCTGCCCATATATACCGCTGGCGACGCGTGCGCATGCAAAAATTGCAGCCACGGATGCGGGTCCTCCTCCTCGCGGCGGCCCATGCGGTGACGGACCGTTTACTGGAGACGGCCCTCGCCGGCGGCCAGGCCCACGTGAACCTGGACATCAGTTTTGGGGCGGACGTCTACCGCATCCCCGTGGGCGTCAACGCGACGTGCGCGGAGAAGCATGAGCACCTGCGGGCCGCGCTGCCGGCGGGCATGATGGGCCAGGGCTGCGCCGACCGGGCGTGCGCGGCGCTCGTGACGCTGGCGGAGCTGTTGCCGAGCTGTTCGCGCTACTGCGAAGCGGCCATGGGTATTGCGAAATTAGAACGGACCCACGCCATTGCAGCGGGCGCGCTGTGGCGCGGGTCGCCGGGCGGGCGCGTGACGTCCCGGAAGGGCCAAAAGTTGGCGGACGTGGCCCAAATGTTCCTGGGGGCGCACGGCCACGCGAGCGCGGGCGGCGCCGCGGCGCCGTTGGTGGCGATTCTGGAGGCGCAGAACCGCCATGACCCCAAGTACGCCGATCTCGGGGACGTGGTCTTGTACGAGTTGGCGCACGCCGAGGCGCGCCAGAGGCCGCCCGCGAGCTGGTTCGACGACCTGCGGGACCACGGCTGGCACCGCATGCCCGGGGCGGACCGCCTTTCCTTGTTCCCGGAGAGCCGGGTCACGCAATCTATGCGGGCGCTGGAAGGTGTGGAAACGCACATCCGGTTCAACTTTTTAGGTGGTCGGGGCACGGACGCGTCGACGCGCCTCGCGCGCGGCTGGGTCGAGCGCTTCGCTCTAAAGCACTTTGATGAGAATGATGTCCTCGTGTTCACGGACTCGTGGCAGGCGCATTCAATACTGGGGCCCTGGGACCGCACGCGGGACACTAATCAGAACAAGTGGAACCCGAAACTGGCCAACGACGTCCTGTTCATCCGGGACACCATGAACAGTCAAGGGAGGGAGGAGTGGGTCGCGCACCTCCGGGTCCTGGGCCGCGGCCAGTCCGTGGGACCCTCAACGTTCCGCGAGGTCGCGGAGCAGCGGTTGTTGCGGGTGGACGTAGGTTATGTGCAAATGCTCTGCGCGTCCGGCGCGACGCTGGCCCCGGCCGGCGACAACGCGTGGTCGCGGCGCTTCTACGAGGCCATCCTCTGCTGCTCGATCCCCGTCGTCGAGCGCTGGGAGCACGCCGGTCGGACGGACGCGGATTTGGAGCTGGGCTACCGGTTCCACGTCTACGACAAGGCCAAGCCGGCGGCCGCCTATAGTTATGACCAAGCCTGGGCCACGGCGAACTGGCACCTCCTCGCGAACCACTCGACTTTACTGTCGCCGGCGAGCGTGGCGGGCTTCGAGTGCCCCGATCGCCCAGTGTTGTAGTAAGATTAGTAAGAGTAGTAGTAAGAAGAAGAAGAAGAAGATAACTTGAACTTGAACAATTTACTTTACAACAGGTCCGGCCGCGCCCCGCCGCTCCGCCGCCCACGCGTCGAGGAGCGACGCCTGGTTGGCCGGCACGGTCTGCGCCTCGAGGCCGAGGCTTTCCACGACGTCCTCGGGCAGCGCGAAGACGGCGTTAATCCGCGGCCGGTCCTCGGGCAGCGCGCCCAGCAGACTGAGGCCGCCGACGCCGAAGAACGTGTGGAAGACGTCCGGCTCGTTGCCCGGCCGGTCCGAGATGCCGCCGCCCGGCAGGTCCTGGCACTTGAGGATGAAGCGTTGTAGCCTCGTTCCGTCGACCCAGTGGTCCGCGCCGAGCATGACCAGCACTGAGAGGATCCACCACGAGTAGCACACGTCGGCCTGCTTCTCGGGCCGGCCGTTCAGGCCCCCCGAGTCGCACTGGCGCTCCGCGAGCCACCAACATAATAACGGGCGGTCGACCAGGTCCAGCCTCTTCGCGATCGCCAGCGCGCCAACGCAGCAGAAGACCTGGCCCGCGTGCGACTCGGCGCCCGGCGCGCAGCCGTAGCCCCCGTCGAAGTTTTTGCATGCATGCACGAAGGCCGCCGCTTTCCCAACGTCGGCGGCCTGTAACCGCCCCAAGATCGCCAGCGCATATAGGGCGCAGTACGAGAACCGCGTGTCGACCTCGCCCCACCGGTCCCCGAAGAAGGAGCCGTCCGGCTGCTGGAGCGAACAGACGTACGCCTCGGCCTTGCGCCGGTCGCACCGGTCCAGCGCCCCGAGCGGTGCCAGGACCTGCAGCGCGCTGAGCGTGTACAGCATGTGCGAGTCGTGGCCCGGCGCGCCGCCGAAGCCGCCGTCCTCGTTCTGGCAGCTCAGGGCCAGCGCGACGAGGGCCGGCCCGTCGAGGGCGTCCTTCTGCCCCAGCAGCCGCAGGGCCGTCAGCCCCCAGTAGACGCCGCTCAGGCGCATGTACTCCGTGAGGGCGTACTCCGGGGAGCCGGTGTCCGTGGCCACCTTCTGCACGTAGGCGGCGTGGGCCGCGGGGGCGAAGGGAGGAGGGGGTTGCGCGGGGTCGTTGAGCGCCGCGTAGGCGAGCGCCGCGGCGGCGCCGTCGACGTCCGCGTCGGCCGCGGTCGCCGTGACGTTTGCGCTCATCGTGGTACCGTCCACGCAAATTCCTCTTGCTGCGACGCTCGGTGGCGTCACTCAGAGAGGCAGGAGATGTTTTGAGATGTTATTGGTTGGTGTGCAGCAATATTGGTTGCGTGCACCTTGAGTACTGCTTTTCTAAACGCGTCAAGCTAGTAGCTACCGGCGCAGGGGCACTGGAGCGCGATGTCCGCTTGTGCAGCTGTGTTGAAACCCGTCCAAATCAAAATGAAACCCGCACGATGAATCTCATTTTTTCTCAGCCCGGGAGGGGTGTGCAGGGCAGCCCGAATAGGATCGCGCACTTCGGAAGCCATCTAAAAAAACCGCGTGCATACTGAGATACACCGGCGTGAACCGATATACACCGGTGAGTTCCCCGGCAGCCCCTGGAGGCCCAGCCCGCCGCCGCGCGCAAGCGGCGCCCGACGATGGCCTTCACGTGCTGCGGCCGAAAACTAAAATGCTACAGCCGGCGCCTCTGCGGCGAGTGGGAGCCCGAGTACGAAAGTCTGCGCAACACGAGCGTTTTGCTGTTCACGGCCGGCGGCGTCGGGCTCTTCTGCGCGACGTGCGCCATCGCCATGTTCCCCTTCCAGCCCGCGGTCAACTCGGGCTCGCTGTGCATGTTCGGCGGCGCGCTGAGCTGCACTACGTCGCTGGTGACGCTGTGCTGCTGCCGCGGGACGCAGCGCGGGGCCTACCACGCGTCCCTACTGTGCATGGTGATCCAACTGCTGTGCACGGCGTCGCTCGTGTACGCGGGCGCGGGCGCGTCCTTCGACTTTTGTAGCAGCACGGTGGACTGCTACGGGCTTAGGTTTGCGAACCCGGACCTCGCGTCGTGCTGGACGTGTGTGCGGGAGGACTGGGACTCGTGCGACCTGGAGTGCTTCGACGCGGAGGCCGTACAAGCGGGCGTGTTGGACCAGTGCCGGAAGGCGGACACCGGTCCGGGTACGGTCCTGCCCTACCGAAAGAACTGCTGGGAGACCAAGGCGTTCCAGTGCTTTGACCGGCCGCACCCCAACAAGACGTATGCTTCATTAGAGGGCCCCCTGACGTATCAGCTCCTGGGGAAGCGCAACTGCGAGCCGCGCTACTCGAAAAACGGCAAGTGCGGCGATCCTAGCGCGCGGGCGCCCCAGCCCTTCTGGGGCTTCGAGGACCGGGAGACCTGCTGGAAGTACTACAAGGGCAACGGCCCGGACGGCTGGCGGCGGAAGTACATCTCGCCGAAGGCGTCGACCGCGTTCGTCTGCGTCGGCGCGCTGACGCAGATCCTGGCGAGCTTCTTCTTCATGTTCGTCGCGGGAGCGCGGCTGGAGATGTAGTAAATAAAGTCTCTCAGAAAAATCTTTGGTACTATTTTTTAATGCAAGTAACGGAGAGGCTGGGGCGAAACCACGAAGCGGCGAGGTCGCCATTTGCGGCCGGTGGCGCCGCGGCAACAGCCTACGGCGACAGGGACTGTCCGGTCGGGCGGAGCCGTCGCCTGGTAGTCGAGAGCTCCAGCGGCAGCGACAATCGTCGCCGGCCTGGCCGCGAGGGCGACGCGTCGGCGGCGCTCTTGCGCTGTTCCTGTCGCGGCGAGCCGCGGCGGCGGGACGAGGCCCACATTAACATTCCGTGCAATCCCGAGAGCGGCGACGCCTGGGGCCTATTGCCGCGCGACCGCGCCCGCGACCGCTGCTCGGCCGCGACGTCGCGCTGCAGGCGTCGGAACCGCGCGGCCGTCGCCGCCTCGCTCCCGGCCGCCTCGCGGTTCGCCGCTTCGAGCCGTTCCTGGAGGCCGCGTGCCGCCATCATGATGGCGACCTGCCTCCGTTCTGTTCGTGACAACGCCTCCTCCAGGTGAAACGGGGCTGGTGGCGTCAGCAGGACCGACACGGGGCTGGAACGCTGCTCCCACTGCATCATCTTGTTACTGTTAAGACACTTTGTCGCCCACGAGAACCGACTGTGAACCGACTGTGAACAGCACTGTGAACAGCACTGTCTTGTTCAGGCGCCCGCGGACCAGGGGTTCTGAGACCGCAGCTCCCCGGAGCCCGACGCCACTCAAAGGATTCGACGAAGTGCCGCTGCGACGGACAGTCACGCCTTCAAGGTTCGTTCTATCGGCCCTAAGCTGCACTGCAGGCAGAGCATCAACAATCTGAGCGTCGCGGGTTTTTCGGATCTTTGGGTTTACTCCCCGCGGCATGCACCATCGCACCGCTTCTAGAGTCGTCGCCGTCCTGCTTTAATGGCTGAGGCAAATGTTCGTGAAAACCCGCCCGTAAAACAAGGGTCAGGTCACTCAATTGGACACTCGCGACGCGGAGACGACGGGGTGGGCGGGAGAACGCTCTTCTCGGCACTTATAACCACTCTCACGGCTGTACGCTATCACGTTTCAGCGCTGCAACAAGTGGGCGCAACGTCTGCGTCTTAATAAGCACCCATTCCTGCTGCAGCTAAAAAAAGCTAAGATGCGCGTCGCGCGGAACGTAAATTAAAAAGGGACCGGTCGCCGCGGGCCGAAGGACGACGCGGACGCCGCGCCGCGCAGCAGCACGCGCGCGGAGGACGCGTTCGAGCTCGTCAGCGACGGGGTCGCCGCGGCCGTCGACGCCGTCGAGCTCGCGGCCCACGCGGGCGGGCTGTTCTTCGGCGCGGGCCTGGTCGGCGCCCACGCCGCGGCCTCCCGGCTCCTGTGGGCGGCGGGCTGCGCGTGGTGCGTGTACCGCTGGACCTTCTCCTCCGAAAGGGCCGCGCGGACGGCCTTTCTCGCCGCGCTCGCCGCGGTCCTGAGCGTCGTCGAGAGCGACACGCTCGTGCTGGCCACGCCGGACGAGACGGAGGTCGTGTGGTTATTGCGCCACCTCATGGCGCCGGCGCTTCTGGGCTGCGTTTTAGCGCACAGCGTCGTCGCGCTCGGGCGCGCGGCGGGCGCGGGCCTCGCGACCAACGGCGAAAAACCGCCCGCGCGACAACCACGGAGGGCGAGGACAAAGGGGCCCCACCACGCGGTCGTGGTGGCGGCCTTCGTCTACGCCGCGGCTCTGTCCGCGTGCCGCACGACGCGCGCGCCCCAGGCCAAGGCTCTCCTGGGCCGCGGCGCCACGGCCGTCGCCGCGGCGTGCGTCGGTCTGGCCGCGGCCGTCGCGGGGCCGCCGCTCGCCGTCGCGTTCGCCAGTGGCGCGGCGGCGGCCTACGGCATACAGACGGAGGACTGCGCGTTCTGTCTGGGCGACGACGCGGGGCCGTCGGTCGTCGCGGAGCTCGACCCGGCGGACTTTGGCGAGGACGTGGCCGAGGTCTTTTTGGCCTCCCTCAAGTTATTGGGCGACAACGTGCAATTGGGCGGGGACATCGGCGCGGCCTTTGATTCCATCCCGCATCACCGGGGTGGAGGCGGGGCTCGCAGTGAGGACGCCTGGCACAAAAGGAACGCGGAAGGCGACTGGGCCGGGAAGGTCATACCGTTGCAGCAGGACCTGATCCTCGAGTTGCGGCACATCAAATTAGAATTACGGCACCACGTCACGCGCTTCGTGTGGGGCGAACAGGCCGCGCCGCCGCGGGACCCCTCCAAGGCCTGCGTGGATTTAGGAGGCGGAAGAAAGGGCTGCCCGGCGGGCGTCAGTACGGCCTGGAAGATCAAGGGCAACTTCTCCTACGAGGCCCAGGCGCGCAAGATCGCGAAACGAAACTTGAACGTCACCGACGGGCGGCGGAACGCCCTATTGTACCCGCCGGGCGCGCACGCGGCCTGACACGCGAACACCTTCGACTCCACGCCCGGCAACAACTGGCGCCTCTACCTCGCCATCACCACGGACAACGCGACGTTTCTATTTTCAGACGAGAACGGCACGACGGTGCGGTCGCGCGAGGTCGCCCAAGACGGCGCGCCCCACGCCGCCGCGCGCTTGTTTCGGGTGGGCCGCTGCGACCGGCGGTGGCACTCGATTGTGGTGGACTCGGGCCTGCGCTTCTCGTTCGGCTACCTGCTGTCTGATGCGGCGGCGGCGAGCCTCGTCGCGCGCGCGGTGCGGATTTATAAATGATGCATTTTCCTTTTTTTTAGTAGTGGCGCCTCACGCGGGACGCTCTACAACGAGGATGGCTGGGCGGCCCTGGGGGTCTAACCGATTTGAGCCGACGGCTCCGAGCACCTCCTCGAAGTCCCGCAGCGGCTGCGCGTCTAAGTCGGCGCCGAAGATGAAACGAAATGTCCGAGGCCGCCCGATGCCGCCGCCTGCGCGGGAGAAAGGTCACCCTCCACGCCATTGTCGCGTGCAATCGATGGCGGACACTGCATCGGCACCGAGGATCTGCCACGTCGGCATTTCCATTTGCTGGCGCACCGCGGACGTTGCCCGCAAGATGTCGCCCGGGAGCAGGCCCGCGGCTTCCGCGTTCGAGCCCTCGCCGACGGCACCCACGACGACGATCGGTCGGCCTTCCGGGTCGTCGGACTCCTGCAGAATGACTCCGCACGGCACAGCTACGTCGAACTGCAAGAGAGAACTGCCCTGCGTGCGTGGCTCAAAAAAGCATTCCGTGTCCTCGACAGACCAATCGGATCGCGCGATCGGGAGCACGGCCGACAGCCCTTTTGGTGGCGGCGGCGGCGGCGCCTCAGCCGTCACGGTCGGTGCTAACTCCGACTCTGACTCCGCAGCTTCCCTCTGCAGGCGCGCCGCTTCGGCGAAAAGCGACGCTGCGTCGTCGCCACCGGGTGCAGTGTGCAGCAAAGCTGTCCTCCAGCGCGCATATCCTCCAGTGTGCAGCTCTGCTATCCTCCGAGGAGCAATCCTCGGCTGCAGCGCATCGATGCCCACTGTCAGGCTCAGTGCCAGCGTGCAGAGGCATAATGCATTCATGATGTAAAGCGACGTGTGGGCGCTTCAGAGAGCACTGCTTGGGCTTGGCAGCTGCCGCACCTCTACCAACTCAGTGTTGACCTGCAGTCAGAGTCTAGGTTGACGTTGCAAACCAGTGGCCCGCAACCCCTTTTAATCCATGCCTGGACGGGTTTTACGCACGGGTTTCTGCGGTCTATAGACTCGGCTATCGTCGGCAAAGGTTATCGTCGGCAAAGTTTCGCACCGATAAACTCACACAATGCATGGCTGAAACGCTGCACGGCTCCATCAATTCATAAGGCTGATCACCTCGCAAACAACAAAGCCATGCTCGCCCCGGCCTCTTCCAAGGTGGGCACCGCCGGCATCGGCCGCGACTGGCTGCACCCCGCACTGGTCCTGATCAACACCCTGAACGGGCCGGGGTTCGTTGTGCTCGCGGAGGCGGGCCGGCAGGCCGGCGCGGGCGGCGCGGTGGTCCTCGTGGCGGCGTTCGCCGCGCTCGCCGCGTTCGCCAGCCGGCGGGCGTGCGCCATCGCGCGCGAGGCCGAGGCGCACAAGGTCGAGGGCGGCGGCGGCGACCTGGCGGGGCCCTGCCGCGCGCTCTACGGCGAGCGCGGGGCCCAGGTCGCGGCCGCGGCCTGCGCGACGGCTTTATTAACCTGCGCCGTGGCCCAGATCATCTTGTGCGTCCAGCTCGCCGACGCGCTCGAGGAGGCGCTCACGGGGAAGCGGTGCGGATTCGTGGTGCGGGCGCCGAGCCTCGAGCATGGTGGAACGTACTTGTACGCGGGGTGCCGGCCGGCCAGCGAACCGTTGCCAACGCCGGCTTTGGAGGCCAGCCTCGGCGTGGTGGTGACCTTATGCTTCGCGCGGCTGGCCCGGAGGATGGAGCGCACGGGCTCATCGAAACCGCAAATCGTGGGCTTCGCCTGCTTTTGTTTGGGCGCCTGGCGGTGGGCGTCCTATCTCCACCGGGAAACGATTTCGGCCCGCGCCGTGGCGTGGCTCGGGCCGGACCCCCTGAAGGCGGCGCCGGCCGTGTGCTTCAATTTTGCGTGCGTGCTGGCCGTACCGCCCCTGGCGCTGCGGGGCCGGAGCGACCCGGCCGCCAGAGGCGCCTCGGCGGGCATCGGGTTCATGGCCCTCGTGTATGTGGTGATGGCCTTATTGGGCGCCCGGGGCGCGCCGACGGCGCCCTCGGCCGACGCGCTGTTGGCGACGGGGCACCCCGGGGATGTGCTGGCGGTGCTCTTCCTCTTTGTGAGCCAGCTGGCGGCGATCCCCACCTACCTCGCGGGCGCCGACGGCCTGGTCAAGGCGCACCTCGCGCCGCGCGCCGCGGCGTCGCTGGCCTCCGTCACGGCCTGGGGCCTCGCCGTCGCCGCGCACGAGTCCGAGCTCTTCGCGGCCTTGGTGGACTGGACCAGCTTGTTGCTCCTGGGCTTCACGAACTTTTCCTTGCCGCTCGTGCTCGACGTCACCTGGGGCCACCCAATGTCCGGGACGGGTTCCGCCTCGCTGCGGCGGCTCTCGCGCGCGCTGGCGTCGCTCACGCTCGCAGGCTTCGCAACCCTCGTGTTCCGGGAGGCCGGAGCGCCGTGGTACGTCCTCGCGGCGATCGCCGGCGCGGCCGTGGGGAGCCCGCTGCCGTCCGGGCGGGTGCGCCGGGACTCCGGCGAAACGGAGGTGTGAGCCACCGGTCGGCGCGGTCCGGAGTTTTAGTAGTAATTCATATTTTGTAACATATCCCACGGCCCCGGTTTTCGCTAGTAGCGGCTCTTGCGCGTCGTCGCCCGCGAGATGATCGAGTCCGCGACGGAGAGCTCGGACATGCGCGAGAGCCGGTCGTCCGGCGAGCCCGGGTCCGCCCGGCGGCTGGGGGTGGAGGCGCCGCTCCGCCGGACCACGCGGCCGCGCGACGAGGCGGACCGCCCGTAGCCCGAAGAATGCTTCTTCTTCGGCGACTCCGGCGGCAGGGGCAGGGAGTCGGGGTCGCCCTCGACGTAGTGGGGGAAGGCCGTGTGAAAGCCCACGATGCCCCGCGTCAATACGTAAACGTTGTCGAAGCCGCGGTGCACCAGCTGGTGCGCCGCGGCGCTGGCCATGCGCTCGTCGTCGTCGTACAGCACGATCAGCCGGCCCTCCTTGTTGCGGAAGCGGTACACGTCCTTTTGCGCGCGGTCCTGCATCAGCAACCGCTGGGGCATGGACCGCGCCTGTAAAACGTGGCACGCCGCGAAGGCCTGGGGGTCCCGCACGTCGAGCACGAGGTAGGGCCGCTCGTAGTCCACGACATCCTCCTCTTCATAAGATGCGATGACCGGGCCGCAGCCCCCGTCCATGCCGAGGCCCAGCGTGTCCAGCCGCTCGTCGTCGACCTTCTCGTACTCCTCGAACAGCTCCGCGAGGTCGTCCCGGGAGATGCGCCGGAAGGTCTCGTCGCGCCTCTTTAAAATCTCGTTGTTCGACAGGTAGCGGACGGACCGCGCCGTCGCGCCCGTGTCGAGCTTCGACCCCACGTGCTGGAAGCGCTTAGAACGCTCGGGCACGCGCACCTCGAAGCTCTTCTTGATGGGGTCCGAGCGCACGCTCGCGTTCGTGGTGCGCATCATCTTGGACATGTGTGTGTGCCTCTTCTCAAGCTGGTTTTGTTGTCCAGGGGCGCTGTGTTCTCCCTTTCCACGCTTGTTGTATCCTGGCAAGGACGTGGCAGAGGCTGCCCCGCAGTGTTCGAGGACGGGACGGGCGCGGATGGCACAACTGCGTCCGGTGTGCGCTTTGGTTCCGCTTCGAAAAAAAAATGGCTAGCTCGAGTGGCGTGGCGCATCTATCCCTCCGGAGGCGTCGTAGGGGTGCTGAATTTGATGTGGCGGTATGATTTTTAACTTTTTGTACCCGCACCGTCGCCAGCGAGTAAATCGCCCAGACCTAAAGCTTAGCATGCAGTCTGCCCGCAAATCTATCACAAACCTGCGCGAAAAACCCGCACTTTGAGGGCAAAAAATTGAACCATTACATATTGCTCCACGCGCTGCGGTCATAACGTGCGAGCTTTTTGCACATAGTCTGCACGCCGCCTGAGCGCCAATAACTAACGGATCCGCCGCAAACAACGCGGCCAACCAGTGTATAAAACTCCAGTTATTCCACAACTATTTCAAACAAAATGTCGCGGCTACATCTAAACCGACCGCGGCGCGGCGTGCCGACGCAAAATCGCTCCTGCGCATCTCGATATGGGTACGTATGGATGACGACGGCAAGCCCGCGGCGCTCTACAAGATCCGCTACACGGACGGGGAGCTGAGCGGCGACCACGAGATCCAGCAGTCCATCCCCCGCCCTCATGCCGCGGAGGAGGACATCGGGAGCGACGACTCCGTACGGAGCAAGGCCTCGAAGTTCGACCCGAACGAGGAGATCGAGTCGGACGAGGACTCCGAGGACGACGACTGGGGCGGCCGGCCGGCCCAAGGGCCGCTCTCGGCCAAGAAGCGGACGCGGGGCAACGACGTGGACTCGGAATCCGAGGAGGACGACGACGGCGCCGTGGCGCCGCCGTCCGAGAAGAAGAAGCTGCGCGGCGACGGGCCGGTCGCGGACGACGTCGCGCCCGTGGCGCCCATGTCCAACGACGAGATCGCGGGGTTAGCGGCTCTTGCGGCGGGCGAGGACGCGCCGGTGCTGGCGCCGCTCGGGGCGGTCGCGCCGGCGGCGGTCGCACTGGCGGCGCCGGCGGTGTAGATGGGGTCGCCTGTCTGTCACCTGCCGCATACGTCTGAGGCGCAAAGAGTAAGACGCCCAAAGTCAACTAGTCGCGCCTTCCTCTGGACATCTCCGGACGCCGCGCAGCGCAGGAAACTTAAAACACGGGTCCGGCCGTAAATCCTTTCGTGCGGGTTTTCACTGCACGTCGGCCTCAATCCCAGTGGGAATCTGTTTTTACCCTTCGCGCGGGGAGGTAACAACTCATGGACTCTTATCTCTAAGCTCACGCATCGGCGGCAAATTCTGCGACGCCACGGCGCGGATTCATCCAAATCTGCCATGCTCCAGCACCAGCGGATCTATCTGGGATCGAAAACTCGCAAAAAAATCTACAACTTCCCGGTGATCGAAAACACGCAAATTCCGGGCTGTTTGGGCGAATCCCGGGACCACCCGGGGACGAGGCAAGAACATTCGCCGAGACTCCGACCGCCACCGGACCGGCCAGGTCGAGTCACCAGGGGCGACACGGGTTTTTCGCGCCTCGTCAAAGTGGGCTGGCATGAACCGGATATGTCTTCCGAGCTCTTACGCGCCATCAGCGATGTGGCGGTCAGCCCGGCGCGTGCGGGTTTTGCGTGTTTTATGAGGTGGCGAGCAAAACTACTACACCGCGGCAGTATCGGCGCGTCACGCCACATACAGTTTTCAACGCGAGCGCCAGAACCCTCCCAGCGAGACCTCTCCTGCAGAAGACTCGCGGCGCGACCAACAGCGAAAAACCCATTGCACGAGTTTTTGCAGATAGTCTGCACGCCGCCTGAGCGCCAATAACTAACGGATCCGCCGCAAACAACGCGGCCAACCAGTGTATAAAACTCCAGTTATTCCACAACTATTTCAAACAAAATGTCGCGGCTACATCTAAACCGACCGCGGCGCGGCGTGCCGACGCAAAATCGCGTCACGCCGGTGGCGCCCGATCTCGCAGGAGACGATCTGGGCCACGTAGGCTCCTACCACTCTAGTGATGAAGCGCGGGCTGCCGCGCGCCGGCACCGCGCCGCCGCCCAAATCCGCGTCGCCGTACTGGCCGTACGTCCCAATGAACCGGCGCCAGAAGGCCTGGTACGCCGTCGCGCCCGCGCTCACGCAGTCCACGCACACGACCACCGTCAGTTCCGCGTAGAGGAACGAGAGCAGCCCGAACGTCACGCACAGCGCGACTAAACTCCGCACGGCGAACGCGAACACGAAGAGCGCCAGGGCGATGCCCACGTTTTCCAGCATAGGCACGTCACGCGGATAGGAGCAGCTACTGCAAAGCAGTCCTAGACGCCGGCGGTCTGCGCGCGTACGAGCGACAGCATCGCTCCACACTCGCGAACATCCTAAATCGCGGCACCAACCGCCTCCCTGCCGACGTGATCCCGAAGATCGTGGACTTCTGGGCTCACGTCGGCTTGTACGCCATCGAGCACGACCGGGCTCCCAACGCGGCCGAAGGTCGGCTAGACTTAGTAGACGCAGCAGAGTTTTGGGTCGCTACTAGAAGTACTGAATACCGACGACAACTAGAAGTACTGAATAATTAACCATTGTGTCGCCTAAACGAATCTTAGAAACTTAGAACAGACAAAATCACCGTCCCAAGGCCGCCGCAACCCTTTCAAAAAGCCGCCGCCGCAGCCCCGGCCGGCGCCACAGCACGGCCGCGTTGAGCGCCAAAAATAAGCCCAGCAGCAAAAACCGCCCGACCGCCGCCGCCGACGCCTCCGCGTCCCAGAACGGCGCGCACCGACCCTCCGCGCATATCTTCGCGCCGACGCACTGGCCGCCCTCGTCCTTGTCGATGCGCGTGTGGCACACGAAGGTCCCGCGCGACCGGACGGGGTCGGAGCGCACCGCCGGCAAAGCGCCGACCGGCGCCGAGGGCAGCAACAGGACGTGTGGCAGCTCCAGCGGTGCATCTAATAACCCGGTCCGCGAGAAGTTGCCGCCGGTGTAGGGCCCGGCCAGGCCCACCCGCTCCCGGATGGTCGCGGCGTCCCGCTGCAAAAGCTCCACGGCGTGGTCGTGGGCCTGGCTATATTTGGTGAAGGTGTCATCGTTAAAAACGTAGGCGCCGTCGGTCGCCGCGGACCAGGCCGCGAAGAGCGTCGCCCACAACGGAAGCTGGTCGTGCTCGCCGCACCGGCCCCGCCACCAGAGCGCGAAGAACTGGAGGGTGAACGGGGACCGCTTCGCGAAGATCAGGCCGCCGTTCATGGGGATCTTCGGGCCGCCGATGCGATTCTGGTTGCCTATCAAATCAGCATCCGCCAAAGCGAAGTAGCTCTCCGGCGTCACGTCCGAGGCGGAGAACCAGGCGTCCGCGTCGATGTACAGCACCCTGGCGACGGCCGGCTCCGCGAACAGAGCTAAGAAAGCCAGGTTCTTCACGCCGTTGAGCGTGTTGCCCGCGTGCTTGTCGCGGCACCGGGCCCAGGGGGCGTCTATTCGCTTATCCAGCACCTCGGGCGCCGGCACGCCGATCCAGATGTAGAAGATGCGCCGCGTCCTCCGACAGTAGGAGGCCTTGTTCAAAAAAGCCTCCCAGTTGCCGCGCTGCTCCAGGTACTGGGGCGAGTCGACCATCGCGAGGACGGTCGTTTTACCATCATCCACGGCGCCGCCGTGGTCCACGCGGCAGAGCTTGGGTGTTCCATTCTCGCGCCCGTCGTAGGACAGGCGCGCCGGGCGCGCGGACGCGATCGTCGCGACGCACGTGCGATCCGCGGCGGCCCAGTCCGGCGCGGCGGCGGCGAGCGCGCTTTTTGCGCTCGCGGCCCACTGCGCTTTGGTGACGGTCACTTTCTTCGCAGTGGTCGCCGCGAAAAGGAGCAGCATCGCGCCGGCGCGACGCGTCGAGGGCGTGCTTTGGGGAGCCATAAGCTCCCGAGGTGCACCGCGTGCGTTTCGGCCTTTGCGTCCAGCACTGGTGCACTGGTGCTCACAATTCGTGCGCTCGCGGCTTTAGCAGTTTTTTTGAGCCGTGCTTTTGAGCCGCCGTTTTACGCGCGGGTTTTACGCTCGGTTTGGGCCCGGGTTTTGCCGAGCTCGCGCTCATGCACTCCTGCACTGAGGCGCTGCAAGTTTTCACCGCCGCATGAATCGACCCTAACAGCGCCTAACGACACCTGCGACGCCTAGCTAAGTCGCGCAGACAGACGACGTGCTGGCTGCACCGCAGCACAGCCAGAGCAGCGCGCAAGCTAGCCACACAAAAGCAGAAGCATGGCGCAGCTCGCCGTCAACGTGATCGACTTCGCCAAGGCGCGCCTGCCGGAGCTCGAGGCCCTCGACGTTGCATTAGATGCGCAGGGCAACAGGGACGCGCCGCGGCATCTGCGGCGGCGCACGCGGAGCCACACGGCGCCCTTCGTCGCCAAGACGAATAAGAGCAACCCGACCCCGACGCGGCGCGCGCGGCGCACGCAGAGTGAGCTTTTGAAAGCGCACGACCCGCACGGCGCGGACACGGCCCTGCGCTTTCTGGAGACGCACGTGTGGCACGCGAAGCGCTTCGCTATGGTCGACGAGGGGGGCTGGCGGCGGCCAGACTACCGACGGGACCGCGGGCTGAAGGCCGCGCTGCGGAGTTTAAGGACAGCGGCTCTCGTGTTTGACGCGACAGATAGAGTTTGTGAGATCAATACGACGGCGGCGCACTCGGTCGCGGTCCCCGGCGGCGGCCACTGGCTCTTCGCGACGCCCGCTGGACCGCACACCTACGTCCCGGGCGGCCTCGTGCGCTTCGAGGTCCGCGGGGCCCGGGCCGCCGACGTCGTCGCCAGCCTCATCGGGAGGGCGCCTTCTGAAAATTTGATGGCGCTGGAGGTGCCGGACCCGCGCGGCCGCGTTAATGAAACGTCGACCGCGAGCGACGCCATATTCTCGGAGGGCGCCCGGCGCGCGTCGTCCCGCGCGGTTGAACAACGCACCGACGACGTGGTGAACGCGGCGCGGCACGCGGATATACGACCGGCGCCGCTCTTCGTGCCGTGCCTCGTGATACGCCGGCCCGCGTTCCGCGGCGCGGGCGGCTGGGACGTCGTGGCGCCGCCCCACTGGGGCCGGCCCCTGTGGCACGCCCTCGTGCGCCACGCGTGCGGCCACGCGGGCGGCCGCAAGGAGCGGCGTCTAGTGGACGCCGCGGCGGCGGGCGAGGACCTTGACGCGCACATACGGTGCGAGGGCCCGGGGCGGCCGCGGCGCGAGAAAAAACGGTGGGCTCCCGTTCCGAAGAAGAAGAAGCCCCCACCACCAGCAGGAGAGAGTAAGAGTTAATGTACTTAGGACTCAACAGCACAGAAGAGCGTATCGGTTGACTAGCTTCGCTTGATGTTCGCGATCAGCGAAAGGTACACGGTCCACACTAGATATGCGGCGCTCGTCGCGACGACCGTATACTTCGGTGGTAGGAGCCTGAAGTTGAACGTCTGCACGATTGACCAGTAGATGCACGACCGCAGGCACGTCGCCGGCAGGTCCGCGCATAATTTGTTCTTGTACGCCCGTCGCTTCTCCGCGTTGAAACGCAGCACCGGCGAATCGCGCGTCAATATAATGAATACGAAGAAGCCAGCATTCAGTCCGGGCGACATGACGAGCTGATTCACGAACACTTTGCCGGCGAGCTGCATGTTGCTCGTCTTGTAGAGCGGAAACAGATACCGAAGGAGGCGGAACCACTGCTGCAACATCGCGCCGCTCATGACGGAACCCCACACGGCGATCCAGGCCGTGCGCGGGACATCGTGCGGCACGCACTCATCGGTGTAGGCGCATAGTCGCTGCGCGACAGTGTCTGAGGTCATGGCGAGGCACGCCGCGGTGACCATGTTCGTCCTTAGCGGTGCCTTAGCGAGTAGATTCGTGTAGGACTCGAGGAGATTGATTGCCTGACTGCCAAACCCGCCACGTAGTGTCGCTACTGCATCAATGCGACGTCTGCTGCGCGGTGTCGCTACTGCATCAATGCGACGTCTGCTGCGCAGCGTCGCAACTGTATCAATGCGACGTCTGCTGCGCAGCGTCGCTACTGCATCAGTGCGCCGTCTGCTGCGCAGTGCGCTGGCAGGCTTTAGAGCTACAGCCCAAACTGCTACGAAAAAGCGGTATGGCTGCATGATTGCGCTTGGTATGAGTCGTGCGCGTTGCCAATCGCCCACGCAAGCACTGGCACGCTACAGCGGTAATGTTGATTAGCTGATCGATGCTGCGCGTGCGGGTTTCATCATGTGCAAAACGGGTTTGATGCACTGCGCCTTAGCGGTGCTTCTCATGGCGCATCGATGGACAGCAGTGCTGCTGCTCGCAGCCGAGCACGCCGCCCTGCAGTACGCGCCGCGACCGCCGCGGCGGACGCAACGACGGGCGGTCCGCATCGGTGCGGGCGGTTCGAGCCTGCCGGACGAGACGCGCGCGTTAGTGGATGCGGGCGAAGCACCCTTAGATGCGTCGTACGCCTACGAGCTGCGCTTCGACGGCGGGTGCCGCGGCAATCCTGGTGAAGGCGGCGCCGGCGCGGTGCTCTTCAAAGGCGGCGTGGCGGTGTGGGCGGGCTGGTGCGAGCTCCCGGACCCGGCTACCACGAACAACGTCGCCGAATACTCGGCCATGCTCTTCGGCTGCGAGGCGCTGTCTAGGATGGGCGTCGACCGCGTGTCCATACTGGGCGATTCGAAGCTCATCATTTCCCAGGTCAACGGCGACTGGCAGACGCGGGAGCCGCACCTGGTCGCGCTCCGGGATCGCATACGGGCGACCCTAAAACATTTCGAGTGGACCGCCACGCATATCCCGCGCGCGCAGAACATGGTGGCCGACGCGCTCGCGAACCACGCCATGGACTCGCGCACGAGCGGCAGCTGCGCGCCGGCGGCGCCGAGTCCCCAGGCGGTGCGCGCGGCGGCCGAATTAAAGCGCCTCCACGACGCCTTTAATGCGGAGAGGGACGGGAGCGCGCCCGCGCCGCCCGCGGCGTCCGACGACCACGCCGCCGCGCGCCGGGCCGCGCTCGCGACGGTCGCGAACCTCCGCGCCTTCGCGGACGCCGAGGAGCGGCGCATTGAGGAGGAGTATGGGGGAATATCATAACAACAAGTCTACTTAAGGAACGGGTCCTGCAGCAGCATGCGAAACATCTTCGATAATCGCTGAATTTATAAGAGGACGATAGACTCTGCTGCGACTGGCGTGTATATAGAGCTGCGTGCTGTCGTAAGGTATGCGTTGACTAGAACCAAGCACCATAGATACACTCTGAGACGGCAGTGTGCTGCACTTGGAGGTAGCTCTCGCACGAGGGCCGTGTACTCTCAGTGCGCCAACATTTATAAAACGTGCGGGTCTTGTACGCTCCACGACGCTCAGCAAGCGCGCCGGGTCGTCCTGCTTCTGCTGCATGACTCAATAATGCGTGTTTACTCGCACGGCTGCAACCGATTATGTCCGGTCTCCTGCGTGCGTCTTGGCTTGTCGTTACTGAAGCACAGCCGCACTGCGATGCGATACACTCTAACACAGGCCTTTGGTCTACTTCAACGCAGAAATACCCGCACGCTTGAATGAGAACAATCAAAAACACATACAAGGGGGGGACTACCGTCGACGCGGCAGAAGATACAAAAATGGATGCAACTACACACTAAACGCGAACGCCGACATCGTCGACTCCGACAACGTCGACTCCGCCCCCCGCCACCGTTGCCGCGTCAGTTCGTGCAGCCAGTAAGGCCAGAACGCCTGGCGCAAATCGAAGCCGAACGGCCCCGCGCTTTGACCGCGGCCTCGACGCGCCGCAGCGTCGCCGGCGTCACGTCCCGAAGCGTCGCCGCGACCAGCTCGTCGCCGGCCGCCCGATTCGGCTCCAAGCACCGCCGGTCGCGGCCCGCGCAGACCCGGGTCCATTTGCGGAAGTGGCGGGGGTAGACCGCGGGGACGTGTGGCATATTCGCCCAGAACTCGGAACGCCCGGCACCGGGGTCCACGTCGACGACCGGTATGGCGCCGGCATACAACGCCTCGAACTCCCGGTAGTTGGAACAGCCCTCGCCGCGCGGCCAGAAGACGAACTTGGCGCGCCGGTAGCGCCCGAGCGTCGCGTCCGCGCCTAAGGCCGCGGCGGCGCCGCCGCAGAGGCCCGTCGCGTTTAGCAAAGCCCGCCGCCGCTCGAAGCGAAACACCCTATCCCCAAAGCAGCAGCACTCGAGCAGCTTCGACCGTTTTATTGGAGGTGGCTTGTGGAACGCCGCGTGTGCGGTCGCCGCGCCGTACGCGTAGAACGGGAACGTCTGGCGCCCGCGGAACGCGTTGTCCGGGGATGGCGGGTTCGTGTGGAAGACGCGCGCCCCGCCCGTCCGCGTCTTCGCGAGGGCGGAGTACGCGTCCTTCTGGAACGGCTCCATGTCGCGCAGCTGCACGATCGACAGGTCGGATCGTCCGTGCAACAGTTTCAGCGTCGCGGCGTCTAAATGCGATTCCCACAACTCGGCGTAGTACCAGTTCCGGGGCGAGACATCAGTAATCATATCTAGCGCGGGCGTCGGGCGGCTGTGCCTATTTCGTGGCCGCGCCCAGCTCGTCTGGGTGACTGAGAATCGGCGCGCGGACGCACTAGTGAGCATAGTGCTATTGAGTGGGGGCCAGTCGTGGTCGTCGTTGACACGTCGTCGTAGCGTCCCGCGCCGCGCCTTCGCCCTCCAGCCGTCGTAGATTTCGACGAGGCCCAGGCGGGCCTGCCACGTCGTCACGCAGCACTCCAAACAACACTGTACCGCGGCCACTGTCTTCTCGGAGAGCCAGGGGACCTGCGACGTCAGGCACGACCGCGGCTGTTGGCCCCGGCGGCAGACGCCGGACCTCGCGCGCGCGTTTGTGCACGACCGGCCGCGCGCGACGGCCGCAAAGCAGCGGGCGACCTGATGGTCTGCTTGCGTGGCTACGAGACATGCGAGCAATATGCTTTTCATCACGCCTGGCGCCGCGGCGCGATGGTGTGCGATTTATTGGCGCTTGACTGGGCACACGCGCGTCGTATCCTTGTCGGGCGCTTCCATAAATGGAGATGCGAAGGGCGTCACGCTGACGTTACCGGTGCCGACGGAGCGGCGGCGGTCGTCCACGGACGCGGTGACGGACATCTTGGCTGTGACGGGTGCGACCAAGAGCGGCCAGCACCCGGCCACGCTCTACCTCCGCGTGCCGGCGTGCGCCGCGGCGTACGCGCGCTCCACCGTCCCCGAGGTCGCGGCGGCGTGGACCGCGGCTTTAACCGGCGCCGCGAACAAGAAGGAGCTCGGCGAGTACTCCGGCGTCAACGTCGCGACGCGGTCCGTGTTCAAGAAGCTGCGGGAGGTCGCCTAGCTCACAACTCCCCCGCCTGCCTAAGGCCTTTCCCCCATAGCTAGGTGCGAAGATTACTTCCCCTCTTGCATCTCGGCCATCTCCTCGAGGGTCAGGACGCGGCCGGCCTCCTCCTTCTTCGGCGGCGCGAGGTCCTCCACGACCATCTTCCAAACGGGCTTGCCCAGCCCGCGCCGCGCGACGGTGCCGTCGCTCCGCACGGCAATCACAATCCCGTCCGTGGCCGCGGTGGCGGCGCCCTGGCCCGCGGCGACGGCGCACTCGGCCTCGGCGTACGCCGCCCACGCCGCGTCGTCCACCGGCAAGGCCACGAACCCGTACGAGTCGCTCCGCCGGCCCATCGCCGCCTCGACGGCGTCGACCGCCGACGTGCGCACGGGGATGACGATCACGGAGGAGGACGCGAGCGTCTTCTGCTCGATGAGCGCGTCCCGCAGCGCGTCGTCGACCACGGCCGCGGGCCCGGCCACGACGACCACGGCCTGGTTCGCCGCGGTCCGCAGCGTCTCCACATCCGCCACGCGCTCGCCGGCGATGGTCACCCGGAGCTTTTGCAGACATGCGAGGTTCGTCGCGATGGCCTCGTCGTCGATCGACGGGGGCGGCGCGGCGTCGTCGTCCTCCTCGAGGTCGGCGTCGGCCGCGCCGTCGACCTTGGCGCCGTAGGCGCACGCCGCGACGACGCTGAAGTCGACCAGGACGTTCTGGAGCGACTTCTCCAGGGGGAAGGCGTCCGGCTGCTGGTACGCCGCGAGCTGCGTGAGCGCCGTGAGGCCGCCGACCGTCGCGCTTAGCGCGAACGCGCCGTAGATAAATTTGCGGACCGTGCGCCACGGGCTCTCGGCCTCCTGCAGGAGCTTGGCCTTCAGGTTCGGGGAAATGCCCGCGCCCTTCTTGGGCTTGGCATCTTTGGCATGAAGCGGGATGCCGCTCGGTGCGCGTGCGAGAGGTGCTCGGAACGCGCTCGAGCACGCCAGGAGCGCATGCAGCAGTAGGGATGGTCGCAGCACCATGGTGCGGCCGCTCTTCGAGCACTACGTTTTGCGTTTTACGCGAGCAACCAATATCTTCCTCCCGCTTGATGTGCGGCAATGCTCTGTGCTGGTGGCGCACTGGCTTGATGATCTCATAAAAACCGAGC